>Ga0302321_100005198_pt1 | contig 11363 bp, 9 predicted proteins | sample Fen_T0_1_FD_202505 | JGI IMG/M metagenome (GOLD analysis project Ga0302321, IMG submission 202505) | Peat permafrost microbial communities from Stordalen Mire near Abisko, Sweden - Fen_T0_1 | ecosystem: Environmental > Terrestrial > Soil > Wetlands > Permafrost | place: Sweden: Abisko...
CTCCTGGCGCTGGCGCGCGAGGCGACCGGCCTCAAGGTGGTGACCGAGGTGATGGACTCGGACACCCTCTCGATGGTGGCCGAGTACGCCGACGTGCTCCAGATCGGCGCGCGCAACATGCAGAACTTCTCGCTCCTCAAGAAGCTCGGCGCCCTCGGCAAGCCGATCCTGCTCAAGCGCGGCCCGTCCTCCACCATCAAGGAGTGGCTGATGGCGGCCGAGTACGTGGTCTCGAACGGCAACTACCAGGTGGCGCTCTGCGAGCGCGGCATCCGGACCTTCGAGACCATGACCCGCAACACCCTCGACCTGAACGCGGTCCCGGTGCTGAAGGCGCTGACCCACCTCCCGGTGGTGGTCGATCCCTCGCACGGCATCGGGCTGCGCGCGCACGTGGCTGCCATGGCCCGCGCCGGGATCGCGGCCGGGGCGGACGGACTCATCGTGGAGGTCCACCCCGCGCCCGAAAAGGCGCTCTCCGACGGCCACCAGTCGCTCACCTTCTCGGAGTTCGACGAGCTGATGCGGCAGGCCCGGGTGATCGCGGGGGCGGTGGGCCGGTCGATCTGAGCGGAGCCCTGCTGAGCTGACCCGGGCCGAGCGGATCGGCCGGCCGAAGACACAAGGGGTCCTCGAGTCCATCCTCCCTCGCCCCGCGAAACGGGGAGAGGGCTGGGTTGAGGGGCTCGGGTTCACGGGTGGTGTTCGAGGTCGATGCGTGTACGCCCGCCCCCTCTCCCTCCCAAGGGGGAGAGGGAACAAGCTCACACTCTCCCATCAGGTGGAACCTGCAGGCACTCCACGTCGACGATTCGCCGGCAGTCGCTCGCGGGCTGGGGTAAGCTCCCTGGCTCCCTTTTCCCTTCGACCGAGGAGCGCCCCGATGTTTGTGACCATGAAGCCGCACGCCACCCAGGCCGAGTTCGACGCGGTCCTGGAGAAGGTCCGGAGCCTCGGGCTCTCGCCGCACCCCATCGCGGGCATCGAGCGGCGCGTGGTGGCGGTGGTAGGGAACACCGGCGGTGTCGACCCCGACGACCTCTTCGGCTCCATGCCGGGCGTGGCCGAGGCGCTGCGCGTCTCGCAGCCGTTCAAGCTCGTGTCACGTGAGGTGAAGGAGGAGCCGACCATCATCGACCTGGGCGCGGCCCAGCTGGGCGGGAACGCCATCGTGGTCATGGCCGGGCCGTGCTCGGTGGAGTCGAAGGACCAGATTTTGGAGACGGCCCACGCGGTGAAGAAGGCCGGCGCGACGCTGCTGCGCGGCGGCGCCTTCAAGCCGCGCACCAGCCCGTACGAGTTCCAGGGGCTGCGCGAGGAGGGGCTGAAGCTCCTGGCGCTGGCGCGCGAGGCGACCGGGCTCAAGGTGGTCACCGAGGTGAAGGACACCGAGACCGCCGACATGGTGGCCGAGTACGCCGACCTGCTCCAGGTCGGCGCGCGCAACATGCAGAACTACTCACTGCTGGAGAAGCTCGGGACGATCGACCGCCCCATCCTGCTCAAGCGCGGCCTCTCGGCCACCATCAAGGAGTGGCTGATGGCGGCCGAGTACATCGTGGCCAAGGGCAACCCGCGGGTGGCGCTCTGCGAGCGGGGCATCCGCACCTTCGAGACCATGACCCGCAACACCCTCGACATCAACGCCATCCCGGTGCTGAAGGCGCTCACTCACCTGCCGGTGGTGGTCGATCCGTCGCACGGGATCGGCTTACGCAAGCACGTCCCGGCGATCGCCCGGGCCGGCGTCGCTGCCGGCGCCGATGCCGTGATCGTCGAGGTCCACCCCCACCCCGAGAAGGCGCTCTCCGACGGTCACCAGTCGCTCGACTTCCCCGAGTTCGAGGTGCTGATGAAGCAGGTGGAGATCATCGCCGGCGCGGTGGGCCGGCCCATGAAGCGGTAGGCGCCTGTTGGTGACCGGCAGATCGGTTCTGCTGCCGGGACTCGCAGAGTTCGCACCCAACGAGATCGAAGAGCGGGCTTCTCCTGCACCACCGCAGATGACGGTGGGCCTTTGCTGTACGGCGACTTAACCGTAGGCGAAAAGGCATTCTCGATGCACCCGTGCGCCGGTTCGTAGAGCGCCCCCACCGCATGCGCCATTCGCTCGAAGCTCGACCGCGAATACGGGGATGCTCCACCCGCCTTGCTCTCTCCTCGGCCTTCCGGCGCGCCTTGGATCTCCGGTGCGGGATGACCGCCCAACCTGGACGGATGGGTGGAACGAGGGGAGGAAGACCGTGACGAACGAAAGCGCAAGACGACGGGACAACAGAAGACGTGTCGTGTTCATCCTCGCTGACGGACTCTCGTCCGCCATGCTCCAGTTCGCGCTCGAGGTGGATCGGCGGGCCCTGGAGGCATCTGGCCTGGGGGAGTATGGACTCGGCTTGGCACATTACCGGGCACTCTGGCCGGTGCTCGGCCAGCGCTCATTGCTCGACGTCGCGTCCTCCCCGATCACACCCATCACCTCCGCACGTCAGGCAGCGCGCATCGAGACGGGAATGCCGAGTGCCTATCTGGCCCATCAGCATGGGCTGGAAGAACGGCCGAACCCTTCGCTGTGCCGCGCACTTCACCAGGCCGGGGTGGGTCTGGCATTCGTCACCAATTCGCTGGTCGGTGACAGCACGCTGGGAGGGCTTCTCTGTCCGCACTTGTCGCCGATGTACGATCGGAAACAGGACCCCAGGACTCCATCCAATCAGAGATTCCAGCACGCGGCGGCCTCGGACCTGCTCGAGAGCCCTTGGAACCTGATCATCGGCGGTGGGAGAGACTACTTTCGCCCGCTCGACGCTCCGGACCCGCTCGTGAGCTACGCGAAAGGAAACCGACCGGATGGCCGTGACCTGCTCCAGGAGCTACGCGTCGCCGGTGGAACGGTCGTCCTGGAGGATCGGTTTCGCGAGTCGATTCCGGGTATCCAGGACCGGAAGGTCCTGTGTGCCGTCGATCACCTCTATCCGAAGTACGTGACGCAGCGGCTGCGATACATGCCGGAGGCGGTGAGCCTCACGGAGATGGTCACGCGGGCGCTCCGGCTCCTGGAGGAGTCGGAGTACGACAGCTACTTTCTATTCGTCGAGGCCGGTCGAATCGACCACGCCGCCCACGAGAACAACGCCTACGTCCTGCTGGGGGAGCTCCTGGAGCTTTGGGAGATCATCCGCCGGCTGCGCTCCACGAAGGAGCTTCAGCCGCTGACCTTGGTCGTGACCAGCGATCACGGAACGGGGGGATTGGCCATGATGGACGACTGGTCCATTCCCTACAACGCTTGGTCGGGGGAGGGGATCGGGTGGGTGTCGGGACCGGGAGTGACACGGTCGGACGCTCTGTGGTGCGGCCAGACCGCCGGTTGGGTTCAGGGGTTCAACCCGTCTCCGGGCATGAAGAACTTCCGGATGCAGCCGTCCGCCCTGGTGAGACGCGTTGCTCACCACGAGCGCTCGCCGGTTCCATTGCTCGTCTCCGGGCCGGAGCAGGAGCGTTTCCGGGATGCCACCGCGCTCGAGGACCTTCACCATGTCATCATGGGATTGTTCCTGGGCGGGCAGTCTCGTAAGGGAAAGGTGGTCGTGGTGACGGGTCCGGCTGCCGCAGGAAAGTCGACCATCTCACGCCAATTGAGAGGCGCCCTCCAGCAGGCCGAGGGTCCCGATCACCCATGGCTCGTCCTCAAAGGCGACGCCTACCTGGCGGGCGCCATGGCCGGCTCGCCTGACTGGGGGGCCTCGATATTCGATCTGGTAGCGACCAGTCTCATGAATGACGCAGCGTCATTGGCGCGAAACGGGGTTAGCTCGATCGTCGATTTCGTCTTCGCCACGGAGCACGATCTGAATGCGATAGACGCGGTCAGACAAACAGGCGTGGAAGTTCAAGTGATCGTTCTGCTCCCTTCCAAGCAGACGTTGGAGGTCCGCGACTTCGGCAGACCGGAGGACGAACGCATGGGCCGGCGCTGTGCCGAGCTGCACGACATGGTGTCGCGGCTGAGGGGAGGCTTTGAGCGACTGGATGCGCTGACGCTCGAGGAGGACCTGTCCACGTCCGACGTGGTCGACCGCCTCCTCGGCTTCTGTCGGCGAACGGGCGTGCCGTTGGGGAAAGCAGAGGTCCCGTAAGACTCACCCGATTGTCGCCGGAAGGCCCGACGGCGCTCCTTCCCTGTCGAGTTGGGGGGCCAGGACAGCCGTTGAGTCCGGTCGGCGTGTAGCCCCGAAAAGCTCCTCGCTGTCATGGGCTGGAGGGCGGCTGCGGCGTCTCGCTCTTCTCGGCCCGATCCAGGCTGTCGAGCACCTGCTCCGGCGCGACGTCCCTCGCCAGCTCGGGGAGGTCCGGGCTGCGCGACTCCTCGATCCCCATCCGATCGGCGATGGCCGCGACCAACCGGATGAGGCGGGTCACCTCGTGCTCGGTCAGCAGGCTGATCTGGAGGTCGAGCTCGGCGCGCCGCTCCGCCCCCGAGGCCATCCGGTTCTGGGCGATGAGGACGAAGGTGGAGAGGAAGATCGCCTCGACCGAGGCGATCATCGCCAGGATCATGTGGGACGGATCGAAGCGCGGCAGCGGCGAGCCCGGAAGGTTGACCGCGATCCAGAGCCCGAAGAAGGCCAGGTGGATCCAGACGAATCTCATGCTACCAGTGAAGGCGGTCACGCGGGCGGCCAGCCGCTCCTGGGGGCTCCGCCGCTGGTCCTCGAGCCGCCGCCGCGCCAGGAGCGCGTCGATGTTCCGCTCGACCACCTGGGCGACCTCCGAACGGCCCCGCGCGCTCCCAGTGGAATTGCTCGGCTCCATGCAAACCTCCCCACGTCCTAAGGATGGACACGGGGGGTTACCAGGACCGGAACGTTCGAGCGTGCTACTTGCGCAGCGCCCGCTTGAGCGAGCGGACGAACCGGATGACCCGATCGGCGCGCGCCTGCCGGCTGCCGCCCTCGGCGATGCGGCTCACGATGGCGCTGCCGACCACCACCCCGTCGGCCAGCGCGCCCAGCGCCTTGGCCTGCTCGGGTCCGGAGATGCCGAACCCAACCACCACCGGCACCGGGCTCGCCTGGCGGACCGCGGCCAGCTGCGCGCTCAGCTCCGAAGGGAGCGCCTCGCGGGCGCCGGTCACGCCGGTCACCGAGACGAAGTAGGCGAAGCCGGTGGACGCCTGGGTGGCCGCGGTGCGCCGCGCGGCGTTGGAGGTGGGCGCCAGCAGGAAGACGGTCTTGACCCCGTTCTCCTTGGCAAGCGCGCCGAACTCCTCCGACTCCTCCGGGAGGAGGTCGGGGACGATGATCGCGTCCACGCCCGCCTCGCCACAGGCGCGAAAGAACTTCTTCAGGCCGAAGGCCAGCACCGGGTTCAGGTAGCCCATCAGCACGATGGGCGTCTCGGCCTTCTCCCGCACCGAGGCCGCCAGCGCGATGCAGTCGGCCAGGGTGGTGCCGCGCGCCAGGGCGCGCTCGGCGGCGTGCTGAATCGTCGGCCCGTCCGCCACCGGATCGGAGAAGGGGAAGCCGATCTCGAGCATGTCCGCGCCACCCGCGATGCAGGCGAGCGCCATGGCGCGAGAGGTGGCGAGGTCCGGATCGCCGCCCATGATGTAGGTGACGAGCGCGCCCTCCTTCTGCGCCCGGCACCGCGAGAACATCGCCGAGAGCCGGTCGGGCATCGACGCGGGCTCCATCATTTCGTCCTCCTTCGCTTCGCCGGGGCGGGACGGCGCGACCGGGCCGGCTTGGACCGGCGCGGGGCCGGCTCACGAGCGGCCAGCATCCGGCGCACCTGCTCCACGTCCTTGTCGCCGCGGCCCGAGATGTTCACCACCAGGAGACCCTTGGCCCCCAGCTGCGGCGCCAGCTTGCGCGCGGCAGCCACAGCGTGCGCGCTCTCCAGCGCCGGGATGATCCCCTCGGTGCGCGCCAGGAACTGGAAGGCGTCGAGCGCCTCCTGGTCGGTGGCCTGCGCCAGGGTGAGTCGCCCCTGGTCCTTGAGCAGCGAGAGCTGCGGGCCCACGCCCGGGTAGTCGAGCCCGGCGCTGATCGAGTGGGCCTCGGCGATCTGTCCGTCGCGGGTCTGGAGCAGGTAGCTGTTCGACCCGTGGAGCACGCCGGGCGTGCCGCGGGCCAGCGCTGCGCCGTGCCGGCCGGTGTCCAGGCCGGCGCCTGCCGCCTCGACCCCCACCAGCCGCACGTCCTTGTCGTCGAGGAAGGCCTTGAAGATCCCCATGGCATTGGAGCCGCCGCCGACGCAGGCCACCACCGCGTCCGGGAGCCGGCCGGCCAGGTTCTGCACCTGCTCCCGCGCCTCCTCGCCGATGATCGCCTGGAAGTCGCGGACCAGCGCCGGGTACGGGTGCGGGCCGGCGACGGAGCCGATGATGTAGTGGGTTTCGCGGACGTTGGTGACCCAGTCGCGCAGCGCCTCGTTCATCGCGTCCTTGAGGGTGCGCGAGCCCGACTCGACCGGGATCACCTTCGTCCCCAGCAGCTGCATCCGGAACACGTTGAGCGCCTGGCGCTCCACGTCGAGCGCGCCCATGTAGACCTGGCAGGGCAGGCCGAAGAGGGCCGCGGCGGTGGCGGTGGCCACGCCATGCTGGCCAGCGCCGGTCTCGGCGATGATGCGGGTCTTGCCCATCCGCCGCGCCAGGAGCACTTGACCGAGCGTGTTGTTGATCTTGTGCGCGCCGGTGTGGCACAGGTCCTCGCGCTTGAGCAGGATCCGGCAGCCGCCCGCCTCGGCGCTCCAGCGGCGGGCCTCGGAGAGCGGCGTGGGCCGGCCGGCGTAGCGGGTGAGCAGCTCGTCGAGCTCGGCGTGGAAGGCCGGATCGGCCTCGGCCGCGCGCCAGGCGGCCTCGAGCTCGTCGAGGGCCGGCACCAGGGTCTCGGGGACGAAGCGGCCGCCGTACGGGCCGAACCGGCCGCGTGCATCGGGAAGCGTGGTCAAGTCAGGATCTCCTTCGCGGCCTGGATGAAGCGGGTCAGCTTGGCGGGGTCCTTCACTCCCGGCGACGACTCGACCCCGCTGGCGACGTCCACGGCCCACGGCCGGACGGCTTGGATGGCCGCGGCCACGTTCTCGGGCGTCAGCCCGCCGGCCAGGATGATGGAGCCGCACTCCGAGATCCCCTCGGCGAGCGTCCAGTCGAAGGGCCTGCCGCTCCCGCCGAACCCGCGCGAGGGCGTGTCGAGCAGGAAGCCGCTCACCTCGTAGGAGGCGAGCGCGGCCAGGGAGCGGAGCTCCTCCACCCGGATGGCCTTGAGCACCGGCAGGTCGAACCGGGTGCAGAACTCGGGCGACTCATCGCCGTGGAGCTGGATCACCTCGACGCCCGCGCGCGCCGCCGCGGACCGGATCTCGTCCTCGGGCTGGTTCACGAAGACGCCGACCGGGACCACGAACGGCGGCAGCTTGGCCACGATGGCGCGGGCCGCCTCCGGCTCGATGAAACGCTTCGACTTGGGCCAGAAGTTGAATCCCAGCGCGTCGGCGCCCAGCTGCGCGGCCAGGAGCGCGTCCTCGCTGCGGGTGATGCCGCAGATCTTGACCCGCACCCGGTGGGCCGATGGAGGCTGGGGCGCGGCGCTCGACATCATCATGGGCTGGCCGTCAGCTCCCGCATCAGGGCGGCCGGATCGCTGGCCCGCACCAGCGCCTCGCCCACCAGGAAGTTGACCGCCCCCGCGGCGCGCAGCCGCTTGGTGTCCTCGGCGGTGCGCACGCCGCTCTCCGTCACGGACCGCACGTGTTCCGGCAGGAGTGGCAGCAATCGCTCGCTGGTGGCGAGATCGACCTTGAAGGTCTTGAGGTTCCGGTTGTTGATCCCGAGGATGCGGGCCCCGGCCGACAGGGCCGCCTGGAGCTCCCGCTCGTCGTGCACCTCGACCAGCGCGCTCAGGGAGAGCGCCTCGCACTCCGAGAGCAGCTTGCTCAGGCCGTCGTCCGAGAGCGCCGCCACGATCAGCAGCACCGCGTCGGCGCCCGCGGCGCGGGCCTCCAGGAGCTGGTAGCGGTCGAGGACGAAGTCCTTGCGCAGGAGGGGCACCTCCACCACCGACCGGGCGGCGGCCAGATCCTCGAGCGAGCCGCCGAAGCCGGGGCCGTCGGTGAGGATCGAGACCGCCGCGGCGCCAGCCTCGGCGTAGCGGCGCGCCTGGGCGGGCGCGTCCAGGGAGGGGTCGATCTCGCCGGCCGACGGGCTGGAGCGCTTCACCTCCGCGATGATGCGGGAAGGTCCGCCCGGGGCGGAGAGCGCGTCAAACAGGCTCTTCGGCGGCGGCTGCTCGCGCAGTGCCGACTCCAGGACGCGCTCCGGCCGCTCGCGGCGCCGCTGGGCGACCTCGATGGCTTTCCTGCAGAGAATCTCTGAGAGGAAGTTCATGTGGGGATGGGACCCGAGCTGAGGGAAACGAGCCGCGCGAGCTTCTCGGCGGCAGCTCCCCGGTCGATCGACTCCGCGGCCAGCCGAACGCCGGCGCGCAAGTCGGGTGCCGCCTCTGCCGCCACCAGAGCGGCGGCGGCATTGGCGAGCACTGCGTCGCGCGGCGCCCCGGGCTGACCGCCCAGTACGTCGCGCAGAATGATGGCGTTGCGGGCTGCGTCACCGCCCGAGATGTCCCTCTCGGGCCAGCGCCGGAGCCCGAGGTCCTCCGGGACCATGGCGTAACGCTCGACGCCGCCGCCCGGCTTCACCTCGGCCACGTGGGTCATGCCGGTGACCGCGATCTCGTCGAGCCCCTCGCCGTGCACCACGAAGGCGTGGGCCGCGCCGAGGGCCGCCAGCACGCCGCCGATGATCGGCACCCAGCGGGGCTCGTAGACCCCCATGACTTGATGACGGGCGCCGGCCGGGTTGGCGAGCGGGCCGAGCAGGTTGAAGATGGTCCGCACTCCCAGCTCGCGCCGGATGCCGGCGACCGCCTTGAACGCAGGGTGAAGTCGGGGCGCGAAGAGGAAGCCGATGCCGATCTCGGCGATGCAGCGCTCCACCACGTCCTTGTTGGCCTCGACCGCCACGCCCAGCTCGGCGAGCACGTCGGCGGAGCCGCACTTGGAGGAGACGGAGCGGTTGCCGTGCTTGGCCACCGTCACACCCGCGCCCGCGACCACGAAGGCCGCGGCGGTGGAGATGTTGAAGGTGTGTCGGCCGTCGCCGCCCGTCCCGCAGGTGTCCACGAAGATCTTCTGGCTCACCCGCACCGCATCGACCCGGGCCCGCATCACGTCGGCGGCGCCGGCGATCTCCTCGACGCACTCGCCCTTGAGCCGCAGGGCGGCCAAGAAGGCCCCCACCTGCGCCGGCGTGCAGCTGCCGTCGGCGATCTCGTTCATGATCGCCACCATGTCGGCTCGGGACAGATCCTGCCGCTCCATCAGCCGCGCGATCGCCTGCTGGATCATGCCTGGCTCCTCCGCGCCGCGTCCCGGCGCGCGCTGGGCTTGCCCCGCACCTCGCCACCGCCCGCGACGATCTGGGAGACGCGCGTGAGCCAGTTGCCCAGCAGGGCCTTCCCGCTCTCGGTCAAGATGGACTCGGGGTGGAACTGGACACCCTCCACTTCCAGGGTGCGGTGCCGGAGCCCCATGATCTCTCCCTCGGCGGTCCAGGACGTGACCATGAGCGAACGGGGCAGGCTCTTTCGGTCCACCACCAGCGAGTGGTAGCGACCGGCCTGGAACGGGGACGGGATGCCGGCGTAGAGGCCGGCGCGGCCGTGGAGGACCGGGCTCGGCTTGCCGTGCACGATCCGCCAGTTCCGGACCACCTTTCCGCCGAAGGCCTGCCCGATCGCCTGGTGGCCGAGGCAGACGCCCAACAGCGGAAGCTTGCCAGCGAAGGCGTGGATGGCCTCGATGGTGATCCCGGCCTCGGACGGCGTGCAGGGGCCGGGCGAGAGGACCACCGCGTCCGGCGCCAGCGCGCGGATCCCGGCGATGTCGATCTTGTCGTTCCGGAAGACGGTGACGTCCGCGCCCAGCTCGCCCAGGTACTGGACCAGGTTGAAGGTGAACGAATCGTAATTGTCGATCATGAGCAGGCGCACCGGCCTGGCGGAGCGCGCGGTCATGACTTTCGGCTCCTGCGGGGCGCGCCGCGCTGCTCGGGTGCGCCGGGGCGGGTCTTGCCTCCACTGCGGCGTCCGGCCCGGACCCCCGCGACCACCTTGAGCCCGGCGACCTTGCCCTTGCGCGGCGCACCGCTGCTGCCCGCGCGGCGCTGGAGCGGAACAGGCGCCGGCACGCCGTCGAGCGTGCGCGACTCGGCCTGGGCCACCGCGGTGAAGAGCGCCCGCGCTTTGTTGACCGTCTCCTGGTACTCCGCCGCCGGCTTGGAGTCGTAGACGATCCCGGCGCCGGCCTGCGCGCTCACCCGCTGGCCCGACTGCATGAGCGTCCGGATGGCGATGCACATCTCCATGTTCCCGCGCCGGTCGAAGTAGCCGACCGAGCCGGCGTAGGGGCCGCGGCGCGCCGGCTCGAGCGCGTCGATGATCTCCATGGCGCGCACCTTGGGCGAGCCGCTCACGGTCCCGGCCGGGAACGAGGCGCGAAGCACGTCGATGGCGGAGAGGCCGGGCGCGAGCGCGCCGCGGACCTCGGACACCAGGTGCATCACGTGCGAGTAGCGCTCCACGACCTTGAGCGCCACCACCCGCACCGTGCCGACCTTGGCCACCCGGCCGACGTCGTTCCGGCCCAGATCGACCAGCATGACGTGCTCGGCGTTCTCCTTGGGGTCGGCGCGCAGCTCGGCCTCGAGCTGCTGGTCCTCCGCTGCGTCCTTGCCGCGCCGCCGGGTGCCGGCGATGGGGCGGAGCGTGACCTCGCCCTCCTCCAACTTGACCAGCGTCTCCGGAGAGCTACCGATGAGCGCCTGGTCTCCGTCCTTGAGGAAGAAGAGGTAGGGGGACGGGTTGACCCGGCGCAGGGCGCGGTAGATGTCGAAGGGCGAGACGCCCACCTCGGCGTCGAAGCGCTGGGAGATCACGATCTGCTGGCAGTCGCCGGCGCGGACGAAGTCCTTGGCCCGGCGCACCGCTGCCTCGAACTCGCTCCGGTCCACGCGCGGCGAGAGCACCGCGGGCTGTGCCGTGCCGGCCGGGCGGGGATCATCCAGCGGCGCCGAGAGGATCCCGATGGTCTTGCGGATGCGCGCGATCGCGTCCTGGTAGAGCTTGCGCGGGTCGGCCCCCTCGCCGCAGCGCACCTCGGCGATGACGTGCAGGGAGTGGCGCAGGTTGTCGAAGGCCACCACCAGGTCGAAGTCCATGAAGAGGGCGTCGGGGAACCCGAGCTCGTCCTCCTTGGAGATCGGTACCCGCGGCTCGAACAGCCGCACCGCGTCGTAGGACAGG
>Ga0302321_100005199_pt1 | contig 11361 bp, 6 predicted proteins | sample Fen_T0_1_FD_202505 | JGI IMG/M metagenome (GOLD analysis project Ga0302321, IMG submission 202505) | Peat permafrost microbial communities from Stordalen Mire near Abisko, Sweden - Fen_T0_1 | ecosystem: Environmental > Terrestrial > Soil > Wetlands > Permafrost | place: Sweden: Abisko...
GCCGGCTTCACTGAGCTGCTCGTGGTGGGGGCAGATGCGCCTGTGCTCACGCCGGCGCTCATGGCGGCACTCGGGGCGATTGCGTCCATCGAACTCGGTTCCGGTGTCGCCATCGCCATCGCGCTTGGGCTCTCAGCGGCGTTCGCGGCGTTCGCGGCGTTCGTGGCGTTCGCGGCGTTCGTGGCGTTCGTGGCGTTCGTGGCGTTCGTGGCGATCGCGCCGAGGGGACGCATTGGTAAGCTGACCGATGGCGCTGCTGCCGCCGCGGGGGCGCTCCCGGAGCTGGCCAACGCTGCCCATGCGCCACCCGTTCCGCCGACGGCGATCGCCAGCCAAGTCGCGACGCGCGCGGCCATCAGCTGAGCCCTTGGCGCTCGAGCAAGGCGTCGACGGTCGGCTTTCGGCCCCGGAAAGCCACGAACAGCTCCATCGCATCCTGACTATTTCCCTGGGACAGTAAGCGCTCTTTGAACTCCTGACCGACCTTGCGCGAGAGCACGCCCTCGGCCTTGAAGCGACCGAAGGCGTCCGCGTCCAGCACCTCTGCCCATTTGTACGAGTAGTAACCCGCGGCGTAGCCCACGGGGTGTCCAAACAAGTGGGAAAAGCTGGCGATCATCGCGTAGTCTTCCGGGTACGGCGCGGCGGCGTGCTTCGCCAAAATCTCTCGCGCGTAGCGCAGCACATCGCCGTCCTTTTCCGGCGTGTAGTCGATGTGCAGCGCTAGATCGACCGCCGCAAACCCCAGCTGACGCATCTGCATCGAGGCAGCGCGGAACGTGCTCGCGGCGTTCAGACGCTCGAGCAGCAGCGTGGGTAGTGGCGCGTTGCTCTCGTAATGGCGCGCGAACAGGTCGAGCGCCTCACGCTCCGAGCACCAATTCTCCATGATCTGCGAAGGCAGCTCGACGAAGTCTTGCGCGACGCGCGTGCCGCCCAAACTGCGCACGGGCACGCGACTCAAGCAGTGGTGCAGCAAATGTCCGAATTCGTGAAACAGTGTCTCGACGTCGCCGTGCAAGAGCAGCGACGGTTTGCCGCCCGACGGCGGGCTTGCGTTGAGGCAAAAGACTGCCAAGTTCGGCTGCGGTGGCACGGCCCCGATCAAGCCGTGCATCCACGCCCCGCTGCGCTTGTTCTCGCGCGGGTACAGGTCCACGTAGAAGGTGCCGAGTTCGTCGTTACTCTCGTCGACGATGCGGTAGGCCCGCACTGCGGGGTCCCAGACGGGCACGCCTTCGAGCTGTTCGATGCGCACGCCGAAGAGGCGTTCCGCCAGGGTGAATGCACCCTTGACGGCGAGTTCGGCCGGGAAGTATTCGCGCAGCTCTTCTTCATCCAACGAAAAACGTGCGCGGCGCAATTTTTCCGAATAGTAAGTGACGTCCCAGGGACGAAGCGAGGGCGCGTCAGCTCCCTCTAGCTCGCGGCGAAAGGCGAGCAGCTCGCGATTTTCCCGCTCGAAAGCGATCTGGGTACGCTCGCGCAGTTCGTCCACGAATCGCTGCGCGTCCGCACCCTTTTTTGCCATGCGGTCGTCGAGCTGGAAGTCGGCAAAATCACTGAAGCCGAGCAGGTTCGCCTTCTCTTTGCGGAGCTCCAGGATCTTGGCCAGGATTGGGCGATTGTCGTGCTCACCAACTGTTGCGACGGTGCTTTGCGCGCGCCACAGACGCTCGCGGAGCGCTGGATCCGCGGCGTAAGTGAGCACGGCCATGATGCTCGGCGCCTGCAAGGTGAAGCGATAGCCAGACTTGTCCTTTTGCTCGGCGCGGTCGCGCGCGGCAGCTTTGGCTGATTCGGGCAGGCCAGCCAGTGCCGCTTCGTCGTCGATCAGGACTTCGAACGCATTGCTCGAGTCGAGCACGTTCTGGGCGAAGTGCGTGGTGATCAGGCTGAGCTCGGCGTCGATGGCTTTGAGCCGCTCTTTCTTTTGGTCGTCGAGCTGGGCGCCACTGCGCCTAAAATCCGCCAAGGTATTGTCCAACAAGCGACGCCGAATCGGGTCTAGCGCCGCGGCCTCGCTGGTCTTGGAAAACTCGTTCAACGCGCGCCAGAGACCTGGGTTGAGCGGGATACTCGACCCGAGCGCGCTCACTTCCGGCAGCACGGCATTGTACGCGGCCCGAAGTGGGGGAGTGGTGCTCACACCCTCGAGGTGTTCGACCAGAGACATCACCACCTCCAGCTTTTCCGAAGCGCGCTCGAGTGCGCCCAGCGTGGAGTCGTAGCTGTAGGGGCCCGTGCTGGCGGCGATCGTGTCGATCGCAGCGTGCTCTTCCGTGAGCAACTTGCGCACGGCGGGCTCGATGTGCTCTTCACGGATCGCGTCGAAAGGAACGGGGAAGGTCAGGTCGAGAAGCGGGTTTTGCATCGGCCGGAGCAATTTAGCACCAATTTCTGCTAGTCCGGAGACAGCGATATGACCAGCGAGGTGAGTGAAGGAAAGCTCTTGTGGCAGCCCAGCTTGGCGCAGCAAGCTGGCAGCCGCATTTCGGAGTATTTGCAGTTCCTGGAGCGCAGCCGTGGGCTGGCGTTTTCGGAATATGCCGAGCTGTACGCCTGGTCGATCACGGAGCTCGGCGAATTTTGGGCCTCGATCGCCGAATATTTCCAGGTGAAATTTTGGGCTAGCGCCGCTCCCGGGCCGACTGGCGAACTGCCTTGGGCGCACTGGTTCGAGGGCGCGACGCTCAACTATGCCGAGCATGCGCTGCGGCTACGGGACGAGGGCGTGGCGTTGGTGGCGCGCGGTGAGCTCGGCGAGCGCCGGACTTGGACGCGCGCCGAGCTCGCCTCTGACGTGGCGCGCGCTCGCGCGGGCCTGCGCCGGCTGGGCGTCCACCGCGGTGACCGCGTTGCGGCTCTCTTGCCGAACGGCGGCGAGGCGGTGATCGCGTTCTTGGCCACGGTGAGCCTGGGTGCGATCTGGTCGAGCTGCGCTCCCGAGTTCGGGGTGAGCAGCGTGTTGGAGCGCTTCCGACAGATCGAGCCCACGGCTCTGATCACCGTGACTCACTATCGGTATGGCGGTAAGGTCTTCGATCGCCTCGCGGACGTCCGGCAAATCATTGCCGAGCTACCGAGCTTGCGTGGCACCGTGTGCGTTGGGGATGACGCTGGCGATCTGCCAAGTGCGATTTCGTTCGAGGTCCTGCTGGCGGACTACGAACCACTTTCGTTCGAGCCCGTGGCTTTTGAGCATCCGATTTGGATCTTGTACTCTTCCGGGACGACCGGCGTACCCAAAGCCATCGTGCATGGTCACGGTGGGATGTTGCTCGAGCACCTGAAGGCGCTCGCGCTGCACATGGATCTGGGAGAAAAGGACGTCTTCTTTTGGTTTTCCACGACTGGCTGGATGATGTGGAACATGCTCGTCTCCGGGCTGCTCGTGGGCGCCACGGTCGTACTGTACGACGGCAGCCCGGCTTTCCCGGGGATGCTCGCGCTGTGGAAGCTGGCGGAGGAAGAGCGCATCAGCTACTTCGGCACCAGCGCGCCGTACCTGTTGGCTTGCCAGAAGGCCGGCGTCCAACCAGCCAAGCACCACAATCTGAGCGCGATCAGGGGCTTGGGCTCGACAGGCGCGCCGTTGCCCGCGGCTGGCTTCGGCTGGGTGTATTCGCACGTATCAGAACAGCTGCTGCTCGGCTCCGTGAGTGGGGGTAGCGATGTGTGCACCGCATTCTTGTTGTCGTGCCCACTTTTGCCGGTGCACGCAGGTGAGATCCAATGTCGCGGCTTGGGGGCGAAGATCGAAGCTTTCGACGCGCTCGGCCGGAGCCTGACCGATGAAGTCGGCGAGCTGGTGCTGACCGCACCCTTCCCGGCCATGCCCGTGTATTTTTGGGGAGATTCCGACGGTGCCCGCTTCACGGATAGCTACTTCTCGATCTACCCGCGGATCTGGCGCCATGGTGATTGGATCAAGATTATGCCGAGCGGTGCCGCAGTGATCTACGGCCGCTCCGACTCCACCTTGAACCGCGGCGGGGTCCGCATGGGCACGAGCGAGTTCTATCGCGTGGTCGAGCAAATCCCCGAGATCGCCGATAGCCTGGTGGTGGACACCGGCTCACTTTCGGACGCGGCCGGCACGCTCTATCTGTTCGTGGTGCTCGCCCCGGGCGCCGTCCTGGACAGCGCGCTGCGCCGGCGGATCGCCAGCGATGTGCGGCGCGAGCTCTCACCGCGACACGTGCCGGACCAGATCTCGAGCGTGCCCGCGGTGCCGCGCACGTTGAACGGAAAGAAGCTGGAAGTTCCGGTCAAACGCCTACTCTTGGGCGCGTTACCGGAAAGTGTTGCGAGCCGCGATACCCTCGCCAATCCGGCTGCGTTGGACCACTTTGCCGGGCTGGCTCGTGAGCTACGCAAGATCTGAGCGGCGCGCGTCTTTGCCCGCTCTCGGCGAGCGCGCGCACCGTGGTGCGCACGCCGGTGCGGATCGGACTTGGGCTGATCGACCCGTCGCTCTGGAAATACGGCCAAATCTTGGAAATGTTTCGGCCGCGATGCTGCTCCAGCATTGGTCCAAATGATGGCACGATGGTTGCTCTATCTGGATTCGCTGTTGGGGGGATCGCGTCGGCGGTGGGTTCGGACGCATTGGCAGCGGCGCGGGGGGGACGGAATCCGGATCGCTCACGCAGTCCGGATTCCGCTTTTGGAGCCCGCTAGTTTCTCGGTTGCACCAAGGGTGGCTCAGAAACGAAAAATGTAGATTGAATTCCAACTACATTTTTCGTTTCCGAAGAGGTGCTCAATTGGTCGGCAAGATCGCCAAGCGCTCGGCTACTGAAGAGCCGGTTCGGGCGCAATGCCATCGTGCGCTGCGGCTGGGGTGAGAACAGGGCGCTGTGAGGTGCGCTGCTGGCTCGCCCCCCTTCGGATCACGAAGCAGACGCGCCACGTCGGCCTCGGGCTCGGCGGCCGGTGTGGTCCTTGCTTCCACGGGGCCCTCCATTACCATACATGTCGAATCGCTCATGGCCGACACTTACCCTTCTGATCCGGCGACTCAGCCCGAGTCGGACGCGCTGCCGATCTCGTCGCTGATGACGCAAGAATCGTCGGGGCTGGTCGTCGTCTGGGCACCGGGAGATCCTGGCTTGGTGGGCGCCTGGTTGCCGCTTTCTGGCGAACCGAAAGTGCTCGGCCGCGGCCCGGCGCAGAGCACCGATCCTGCTCCGCGGGTGCAGGCGATTCGCCAAAGCCCCGGCGCGAACCTGCTGCTCGAGTCATTCGCGAGCCCAGCGTTGTCACGGTTACAGCTCGAATTGTGTCAGGTCGAGGAGGGCGCTCGGGTTCGGCTCGTGAATTTGGGGCGCTGCAAGTTGATCGTGAACGATCAGCCCTCGCATCAGGCGCTCGTCGAGCCCGGGGATATCGTGCAGATCGGCAACCAGCTGGTGCTCCTGTGTGTGCGTCGCGTCGCGCGCTTGACCGGGCACTTCAGCGCGAAGCATCGCTTCGGTGAACCGGACGAGCATGGCTTCGTCGGCGAATCGCCGGCGATCTGGGCGTTACGCCAAGAGCTCGGCTTCGTCGGCGGCCGTCCGGGGCACGTGCTGATCCACGGCGAAACCGGCACGGGCAAAGAGCTCGCGGCAAACGCAATACATCGCGTTTCGAAACGGGCCGGACCGTTGATCGCGCGCAATGCCGCGACCTTTCCGGACACGTTGATCGAGGCGGAACTTTTCGGCAGTGCCAAGGGTTTTCCGAACCCAGGCATGCCTGAACGCCTGGGGCTGATCGGCGCGGCCCACGGAGGGACGCTATTTTTGGACGAATTTGCCGAGTTGCCGCTGGCCCAGCAGACCCGACTGCTGCGCGTGTTGGATGCAGGCGAGTACCAAACCCTGGGCGAGGCTACCCTGCGCCACGCAGACGTGCGAGTGGTCGGTGCCACCAACCGCGCACTCGACGCTCTGCGAGTCGACGTGGCCGCTCGCTTCGCGTTTCTGGTGCGCATGCCCAACCTCGAGTCACGCGCGGAGGACATTCCGCTGATCGTGCGACACCTGCTCAAGCAAGTCGCGCGCGAGGACGCCGAACTTCGCGCGCGTTTCTTTCAGCCCGACGACGAACCGCGCCTCGGCGCTGGCCTGTTGATGGGATTATTGCGTGGCCCTGCCATCGGTAACGTGCGCTGGCTACACAACACGCTTTGGCGCTCACTGGCGGAGAGTTCGGGCGATACGTTGCACTGGCCGAAGAGCCTCTCGGGCCAGTTCCCGCGCGCCTCTAGCCTGCCGCCTCCACCTCCAGCGTCTGGCGAACTAGCTGCGAACGACCCGGAGCGGGAGCGAATTCGCGAAGCCCTGGAGCGCAATCAGGGATCAGTGGACAAGACATGGCGCGAACTCGGGCTGTCCAGCCGTTTTGCGTTGCGGCGCCTGCTGAAGAAGCACGGCATCATGTTGCGCCGCAGCACTTCATGAGCCCTACGAGACCCGTCGCCGCGCGATGGCGCTATGATTCGACCTCCCCACACAATGTCGTGAGCCGAGCCTTGGCCGTGCGGTGGGCGAGTAGGCTCTGGTCGATGCCGAGCCAGCGTCGAGACAGGCGTTCGGCGGCCGCCAGTGTGGTGCCCGAGCCGTGCATTGGGTCGAGAACTAGGCTGTTTTCCCATGTGGCGGCGCGTAGAATTCGCATCAGTAGCGATTCGGGCTTTTGCGTGGGATAGCCGGTCGCTTCTTTTATCAGTGGCGTATTGGCTCGCATCGACGGGCAATCGCTCCAGACACTGCCGATGCGACGACCGAGATCCGCGTAGTAACGGTAGGTCTTGCCGGCCACGTGCCGATCACGGTAGTTGCGCCCGTCGGCATCCACATTTTTGAAGTGCATGCGCAAGCTCGTCTGGGCATGGCTTTCGCGCAGCGCCGGGTCATCGCCGTTCCAAATCATCTCGCGCCCGCGCGCAAAAATCAGGATCGTTTGGTGAGTCACGCTCGGCCCGGTGCGTCGTTTGCCTCCGTTGCCGGGCACCCAAATGACTTCCCCCTGGAAGCTAGTGCGTCCGAACACTCGATCGCTCAGGACCTTCGCGTCATGCACGGCGCGATGATCGAGGTGTAACCACAAACTGCCGATCGGGCTGAGCGAATCGCGAACGGCCACCAAGCGCGGCTCGAGCATGGCCAAGAAAGCATCCAGCCCACCCCAAGCGTCCTTGTAAGCGAGCTCGCCCGACGCTCGGTCGCCCTTCTCTTGTCGGGCCCCGCGCTCCCCGCCCGCGTTGAACGGTGGATCCATGTATGCCAAATCGAACCCACCGCCGAGTTCGGACAGGAGTTTGGAGCCGAGTCCGGACAGGACCTGCAGGCAGTCACCGCGCAGTAGCTGGCCACGTCCGATCCGGACGCTAGAGTCCACGCGCCTCTTTCGTCGCTTCGCCGCTGAGCCGTTCGGCGATGTCGAACGGATCGTCATTGGCGATTTCGTCCCAGTCTTGCGCTTCTAGCGGTCGCGCCGGCTCGTATGGGGGAAGCCATTGCCAACGTGGGCCGCCGCCGCTGCAGCCCGCCACGGCTTCCTCGGGTGAGCAGGCGATACGCAGGTGGACGTGGTCGTCGTGGCGTAAGCTGTCGCTGGGCTCGAGCATCACCGTCTCGGCCTGCCACACGAGCGAATCGGCTTCGCCCAACGCGCGGGCATGGTCGATCAAGAGCGCTTCGACCTCGTGGCAAACGAACATGAACTGCACACCGATTTCCGGCGAGGTGAGCAGCGAGCGCAGCAACAGCCACTCACGCCCGACGTCGATGCGCACGTAGTCTGCGCTGTTCTCGACGCGCGCCAGGCCGTCGCCCTCGAAGTGCACGAAACCAGGGCTCGGCACGGAAGCGCCGGCAGGAGTCGTGACCAAAAACAGCAAGTCCACGTCCCGACCGCTGCGGTGCGAATCGTGCCCCGGAATGCGGCCGCCGGTCTTCGCCGACAAATCTCCGATCGACAGCGGAGCACCGCCGGGAGCCAGCTGCGCCACGCTGGCGGCGGCCGCCTCGAGCGCGCGCACCAAGCGCGGACGCCCGAAATAGTGCGTGCTCTGCGGCCGATAGCGCACAAATCCTGGGCCGCGCGCCGGCAGCTGTTCCGATTCAGTCAGCACGCCTCGGTTTGGAACGCCGACCGTGCCGTGCAGGCCGGGCGCGAGCGGCGTGGGCGTGTTGAAACAGCCGCTGGCCAGCACCGCACCGATTAATCCGGCGCACGCCGACCTCATGCTGAACGCTCGGGGATCCAGGCGCGGATGCCGTCGGCAACCGCGCTGAAAGCTTGGCGTGAAGCCATGCCGTCGACCAGGTCGAGTTTGGTATCGCGCACGGTCAAATAACCGTGGTCGATGAAGGCCTGAAAAGCGTTTTGGACGATCGTCTTGCTCACGGCTTCCGCGCGTTCGATCGCCCCTTCCAAGAACAGCCGGTGCCCGAGCGAAAGTGCCTTCTTGGTCAGCTCTTTCTCGGCCATCGGTGATTTTTCCAGTAGCTCCAGCGCGCGCGCGGCAACGTAGTAGCCCTCGATGAAATTCTGCAAAATCGAGGCGTAGGTACGTAGCCAGAGGTGGCCGTCCCAACCGTCGTGGCCCGGGCCGTGCGCCAAGTAGTCGCCGTTTTGAATCACTTCGCCGGCTTCGGCCATGGCGCGCACGGTGTCCTGGAAAATGGCCTCGAACGGCGCGTCGGCGCGGAATCTGAACTCGAACTTGAACAGCTTGGATAGCGCCTGGACGCGCTCACGCACCCAAGAAAAGGTTGCTTGCCCCGAGCCGGAGTTCGCGGAGGGCTGTGGAGCGGTCAGAAGCGCCATCGCCACCAACGCGCGTTCGACGAAGAAGTGCACGATGATGTTCTTCGACGTGTCGAGCGACAGCCGCTTATTGCGCAGCACGCTGTAGGTGGCGCCCCGCCCGGCCTTCTTGCCGGAGGCGATCGGATCTTCTAGAAATTGAATCTCGACCACGTCGGCGTCGATGAACATCTGACACGCCTCACGTAGTGCCTCGGGGCGCAGCGCCCCTGAAGCGGTGCGCAAGGTTTGGCTCGCGCGCGCGCCCATGCCCTCGGCGACCGACAGCAGTTTGCTGCAGTACTCCAGCAGCTCGGCGTGGCCGATGCCGCGCTGCTCGTGCGAAAGCAGGCTGAGCGCAGTGAGCGCCCCAGGGGTGACCGCGGTCACCCGGTTAATCTCGTCCATCACGCGATTGCCGAGCCTGGTAACCAACGTGCGGCGCTTGGCTGGAGTCAGCGGCACGTCTGCGGGGAGCTCGATTTCCCGGCGGATTTCACCAAACGTCAGAATCTGGCCGACCTGCATGTTGATTGTGCCGTAGCGGTGGCGAAGTAGCTCACTGCTCTTGAGGAGTCCTGCCGCGTCTTCCTTGGTCTTCTCCGCGCCGCGCAGCTCTCGCTCGTAGCCTTGCGCTTCGATTACCCGTTCGTAGCCGATGCTGATCGGGACGAAGAAGCATTCCTGATCGGGGATGGCCAGCGCCGCATCGGCAACCATGTTCAGCAAGCCGAATTTGGGAGCCAAGAGCTTGCCGGTGCGGCTGCGCCCGCCTTCCAGAAAGAGCTCGACCGGATAGCCGCTGCGCAGCAGGCGCCGCACGTACGCGTCGACCACTGCGGCGTACAAGCGGTCGCCGCGGAACGAGCGACGAATGAAGAACGCGCCGCCGCGCCGGAACACGCCGCCCATCGGGAAGAAGTTCAGATTATCGCCGGCGGCAATTACGGGCAGCGGCAAATTGTGCTGGTTGAAGATGTAGCTCAGGATCAGGTAATCGATGTGGCTCTTGTGGCTGGGCAAGAGCACGAGCACGCCGGCCTTCGCGGCATTGCGCAGCCGTTCGATATCGCTCTTGTTGAACTCGATACCTGCGTAAATGCGCGTGAAAACCCGCTCGAAGATCACCTCCAACGCTTTGATGGTGGTGCGATCGGGCGTCGCTTGCAGCTCGCGCAGGATCGAAAGCGCGCGCTGCCGAAGCATGTACTTGTCAGTGCGCTCGTCGGCCAGGTCGTCAATCACCGCGCGCATCTTGGGGCTGCGGATGATCTCCTGGCGCACGCGCTCGGGCGGCTTGTCGGCGGGGCCGGTCACGCTCCGACGTTCGCGCTCTAGACGGCCCAAGACCGCGTACGTCAAGCGCCTCACCAGCACCGGGTCGGGACTGCCGGGGTTGTCGGCGAGGAACTTCGCGAGCTCGATCGGCTCGCCCAGTTTCAACTCGACATGCTTGTAGTTGTACAAGAACTGGGCAACCGTGCGCAGCGGGCTCGGCCATTCGCGCGGCCCCAAAATGAAGTCGAAGGGTTCGGTGCCGCGTGAATCCGGGAATTTAGTCCACACGAACACCTGCGGCACGAGCAAAATCGGGCGCTCGCGCTTACGTTGCAGGGCGAATAGGGTACGCACCAAGCCGTCGCCCTCTTGCAAGCCCCGCCCACCGCTGGCGCCCGCGGCCACATCGAGCATGCCTGGTGGACGCTTGAGGAAGAGCGCGGCCGAGCCGCCGCGCTCCAGAGCGTCCTCCAGCTCGACCGAACGTGACACGGTCTTGGGCGGGAGGATCGCGTTCAGCCAACCCTTGCCCATGGGGTTCAGAATCCACAACCCCAGGTCGTTGACGAAGCGGATTTGTGGCAAGCGGTGACGCTTGGTGAGGTAGTCCAGCGCCAGAAAATCGATGAAGTTGAGGTTGCGAAGGACGTAAACAATCGAGCCTTCGGAGGCCAGATCCTTCACCGAGCGCACCCACGCTTCGTCGACTTGGATCTTCTCGAAGAACCGCTTGTACACCGCGCGCAGCGCCGGGTTCGGCTCGTACGGTCGGGTCAGTTCACGTTTCGTCATAGACCAAAGAAGGGCTAGGGGAACCGAAGAAAGGGCTAGGGGAACCGAAGAAGGGCTGGGGGAGGGTTACGGTCGATCATATACTTGCTCGGCGCTAGCAGCGCGAGTAGTCGATGCTTGGCGTCATGCTCAAGCAACGGCTCTCTCGCTGGCTTCCTGCCAAGACTCGGTCCCGTTTCATGGCGCACTGCGTATCGATTGCGGCCGGGGCCGCGTGGGCACTTTGCAGCGCGGGACTCGTGGGCTGCAAGAAGAAGGCCGCTCCGCCGCCCGTTCCCGAGCCGGAATTACGCGAAGATAGCCCAGAAATCACTGAAAGTGCAGCGCCGGCCCGGTCACCGTCTCCAGGGCCGGTTCCCGCCCGCTGCAGAGAACTGCCGCAGGCGGCTCCGTTCCGGATCGGTGAGCTGGTGACTCGGCGCGCAGCGCCTTCTGACCCAGACGACGGCGGCCCCGACGACGATGACGAGGTCCCCGATCCATACGCGG
>Ga0302321_100005200_pt1 | contig 11361 bp, 11 predicted proteins | sample Fen_T0_1_FD_202505 | JGI IMG/M metagenome (GOLD analysis project Ga0302321, IMG submission 202505) | Peat permafrost microbial communities from Stordalen Mire near Abisko, Sweden - Fen_T0_1 | ecosystem: Environmental > Terrestrial > Soil > Wetlands > Permafrost | place: Sweden: Abisko...
CGAGGTTGAGTTCGAGGTCATTGTGGTGGATGACCATTCGACGGACGGCACGCGGGCGATTGCCGAGAGCTTTCCGGTTAAGGTGATCGGCGCCGGACAGTTGCCGCGAGGCTGGAGCGGCAAATGCCATGCCTGCGAGAGCGGAGCAAAGGTCGCTAAGGGGAAGTGGCTGTTGTTTACCGATGCGGACACGACACATGCGGCTGACTCCATAGCACAAGGACTGGGTGAGGCGGAGCGGACGGGCGCGACGCTGTTGTCGTACTCGCCGAAGCAGGAGGTTCACGGCCTTGCCGAGCGGGCGTTGATGCCCGTGATCTTTGCGGAGTTGGCGGCTACGTTTCGGCCGCGCGAGGTGAACGATCCGAACTCTCCGGCAGCCGCGGCCAACGGCCAGTATTTGCTGATTCGTCGTGATGCTTACGACGCAGTGGGCGGTCATGCTGCCGTCGCGAAGGCGATCTTGGAAGACGTGGAACTGGCGCGACTGGTGAAGCGCGCGGGGTATCGGCTGCAGTTCCGATTGTCGGACGCCGTGAGCACGCGGATGTATCGCAGCTTCGGTCACATGTGGGAAGGGTGGACGAAGAACCTGGCGTTGCTGTTTCCGAGGCCGTTGTGGCTGGCAGCGAAACGCGCAGTCGAGTTTTTGTTGATCGCAGGGTTTGTGGGCGGAGTATTGGTGGCAATCGGCGATCGGAGCGCAATTGGTGCGACGGTCAACGGCGTCGGGGTAGCCGCTGTGGGGGCGCTGTTCTTTCGGCGCATTGTGCGAGCACATTTTGATTGGGTGTCAAATAGTGTCGCAGTATTTGGATTGCCGCTGTTCGCGCTACTTTTGGTGAATTCCTACATCTCACATAAGAATGGACAATTGAAGTGGAAGGGTCGGGTGTATGGGGAGCAAGTGGCAGTGCTCACCACGGAATGCACGGAACGCACGGAAAACGATTGAGGAAAGACCAACGCTGGGAAATGGGGAGAAGTGACCTAATAGTGACTGCGGACCATCGGGGTACTTCGACTGCGCGGCCCCGCCAATCGGGTCCCCTCCGCTCAGGATGACACATTGTGAATTTTTCATCTCATCAGCAAGGGGTATGCTGTTTTAGAGAAAGACGGGCATGATTTATCTAACGCGCAAGAGTGAATTTTCGGCGTCGCATTACTACCATAATCCGCAATGGACGGACGAAGAGAACCGCCGCGTATTTGGCAAGTGCGCTAACCTGAACGGCCACGGACACAATTACACGCTGGAAGTGACGGTCAAGGGCGAGATCGATCCGACGACCGGATTCGTCGTGGATTTGAAACAGTTAAAGGAAATCTTGAACCGCGAAGTCGTGGACGCGATGGACCACCGGCACTTGAATAAAGAGGTCCCGGAATTCGCGGCAAAGATTCCAACGACGGAGAACATCGCTATCGCCATCTGGCAGCGGCTGCATGAGAAGTTGAAAGTGGCGAAGCTGCATCGGGTGAGACTGTACGAGATGCCGGACCTGTTCGTGGATTTCTACGGAGAAGCATGAAGGCACACCTCACACGGCGATACATGCTGGCGGCATCGCATCGGCTGCATGCTCCCACGCTGTCAGATGAGCAGAACCAGGCGGTGTACGGTAAGTGCAACAACCCCCATGGACACGGCCACAACTATGCGGTGGAGGTCACAGTCAGCGGGCCGGTGAGCGTGGAGACAGGAATGGTTTGCAACCTGGTGGACCTGGACGAAGCAGTGCAGCGGTCGGTGATCGAGAGGTTTGACCATCAGAATTTGAACACGCTGACAGAGTTTGCAGATCTTGTGCCGACAACGGAAAACCTGCTCGAAGTGATCTTTCACAAATTGAAGCAAAGCTTTCACTCGGCTCATCTGGAGAAAATAAGGATTGAAGAGACCAGTATGAATAGCTTTGAATATGCCGGCGAAGAGCAACCACACCGCTGACAAGCGCGTCGCCGGGCGGGAGACTTATGAAAGAAGTTGAGGAAGCTGCGACTACATTGACCAGCGCAACGCTGGAAGAATTGATGCGTGAATTCCTAGTGCGACTGGGGGAGGATCCCGGTCGTGAAGGTCTGCTGAGAACTCCGGAGCGGATAGCGAAGGCTTATCAATACCTCACGAAGGGATACAACGAAGATCCGGCGGAAGTGTTGAACGTCGCGCTGTTCACCGTCGATTACGACGAGATGGTGATCGTGAAGGACATCGAGATGTTCAGCCTGTGCGAGCACCACATGCTGCCATTCTTCGGGAAAGTGCACATCGCTTACATTCCAAAGGGCAAGGTGCTGGGACTGAGCAAGCTGCCGCGACTTGTGGATGTGTACGCGCGGCGGCTGCAGGTGCAGGAACGGCTGACGGTGCAGATCGCGGAGTCGATCCAGGAGGCAATCCACCCGTTGGGCGTCGGCGTGGTGATTGAAGCGCGACACCTGTGCATGATGATGCGCGGCGTGGAGAAGCAACATTCGGCGACGGTGACTTCGTCGATGATTGGCGCGTTTCGCGCGCAGCAGACACGGCAAGAGTTCTTGTCGCTCATACGGGAAAAGAACAGCAACGGAGCTTAATGGCTGGCGAGGCGTCGCAGGCTAAACGAAAGCGCGGGGTAGAGGCGGCGTCGATTTCTTCGGCGCACGGTATGCCTCGATTGACCGGCAAAGTTGCCGTGGTCACCGGTGGCAATCGCGGGATAGGATTGGCGATCGCTCGCGCGCTGGCGGCCGAGGGATGCAGCATTGCCATCACAGGGCGCGACCGGAAAGCGTTGAAGGCTGCGTGCGGTGAGTTGGCCGAGGTGGCGGCGAAGGCTAGTGCGGGCGGCGAGGTGCGCGGCTTGTACTGCGAAGTGCGCCAGCCGAAGTCAGTAGCCGCGGTGTTTGCCGAGGTAAAGAAGCGCTGGGGCAAGCTCGACATTCTGGCCAACAACGCCGGAATTTCTCAGGCGAAATACTCGGTGGAGAAGACACCGCTCGAGTTGTGGCGCGCGGTGATCGACATCAATCTCACGGGTACGTTCCTGTGTTCGCAGGCGGCGATTCCGCTGATGCGACCGGGAGCGACGATTGTGAATACGCTTTCCATTGCAGCGAAGCAGAATTTTCCGGAATTCTCCGCGTATAACGCGTCGAAGCATGGCGCGCTGGGATTTACGCGAACGCTGCGCGAAGAGCTGATTCCTAAAGGCATTCGGGTGGTGGCGCTGCTGCCGGGAGCGACCGATACGGCGATCTGGGAGCAGTTCTGGCCGGGGGCTCCGCGGGAGAAGATGGTAAGGCCGGAGAGTGTGGCCGAGGCCGTGGTGTATGCGGTGTTGCTGCCTCCGCAAGCGAACTTGTCTCAGATGGAATTGGAGCCGTTGCAGGGCGTGCTGTAGGTGGTGCGATCTGTGCCGTAGTAAGTAGTGGCCTGTTGGCGACGCGCGGGTTGGCGGCGTTCGGACTCGTTGTCGAATCCGTTTTACTCGCCAGTCTGCTTCATGTTGGCAGGCTGCTGAGTTTCAGAGAAACGGTAGTAGTGGAGATCTAGTTTGCGCCCCTTGTCGCTGAATTGCTTGAAATGCGCAAGTCCCATTTTCTCCAGGCGATACTCAAGGCTGGTCGCCAGCACGCCGAGGCCGTATTTGACGCTGCGGCTGAAATTGATGGAAGAGGCTTCTGGGAAGTACTTCGTGGGACAGGAAACCTCCCCGATGCGGAATCCGAAATACACACACTGTGCCAGCATTTCGTTATCGAATACGAAATCGTCAGAGTCCTCCAGCAATGGGACCGTGGTCAGCACTTTTCGACTGAAGGCGCGAAAGCCGGAGTGGTACTCTGACAGCTTGGCGCCGAGGAATAGATTCTCAAATGCTGTAAGCGAGCGATTGAAGAAATACTTGTAAAACGGCATGCCGCCTTTGAGGGCGCCGCCTCCGATTATCCGCGAACCAAGCACCACATCGTAGACGCCGTAGGCAATCATGCTGGCCATTGCGGTCACCAACAACGGGGTGTACTGATAGTCAGGATGAACCATCACCACGATGTCGGCGCCGCAGGCAAGGGCTTCCCGATAGCAGGTCTGCTGGTTGCGTCCGTATCCGTAGTTATTGTCGTGGACGAAGACTTGCAGTCCCAGTTCACGGCCGAGAGCGACGGTCGCATCAGAGCTGCAGTCATCCACCAACATGCGATGGTCGACCATCTCGGGTAAATCGGATACGGTGGCGGCCAGGGTCTTCTCGGCGTTGTATGCCGGTAATACCACGGCAACTTTCTTTCCGTTGATCACGTTCACCTCCCGGACAACTTCGAATCCAGCGAAACACCGCATCGCTCAGTTCCAGGTGGCGCTAACGGCTTAATCAAGCGCAGTTGTTTCAGCGTCTTGACTCAGGCACGACAATCTCCACCTCCGACCGCAACATCCTGGACATGGGCAAGCGAAGGACGCGACTGGGGGGCGCAGAATGCACGAAGCGATAGAGCTGCAGAGATGCGGGGTGACGCACCCCGTCTCTGATGGCATCGAAGGTGCCCAATGGCGCAAAGAAAGCAGGATACTCAACAATCGCCTGATCGAGGATTTTCTGGTGTGGAAATATCTCTAGCGGTGCGATGGAATGATCTGTCACAACGTAGGCGACAGGCAGAGCGTCGAGGCGATCGACGATCTCATGGGGAGTCGTATCGAAGCTCCGATAATCTGTCCCTTGCCAGTTGCTATCGGACAAGATCTTCGTGCCACGGATGACAACTGAGTCAGACTCGCGCCGACGTGATGCCATATCGGAGACGAACATGCCCTCGCCGTTGGCATCGGAGGCGATCAGGACCGATGGATAGTCGGGCGACGAACTTCCGAGGATCGCGTCCGCAACATCGCCAAGCCCTGCGTATTCCTTGTGAATGGTGTTGAAGCTGAAAAATAGGGCAAGGCCCAGCAAGATGACGCAAACGGCGGTACGGTATGGTTGCAACCGCGGCAAATACTGCCCGAGTCGTCCTGCGACCCACGAGGCGCCATCGGCCGCGAAGAAGACCAGCGGCGGAAGCGCCGGTATGATGAAGCGCGGTTCCAGCCCGACCGGCACAATCAGCGCAACGGCGGCCACTCCCGCTAGTAACGCGAAAAGCCCAATCGCTGACGTGGTGTGAGGTTCCGCCGGACGCCGTTGAATCGACAATGAGTGCAGGAGTCCTATGGCAGCCAGCGCCAGGCCCATTGGGCCTATCGCAATCCGGAGAGCGTAGAAATAGAAATGGAGGGCGTGTGCGGTGTAAACAAACCTAGGGCTCGGGTGAGTCCACGTACCCGCCGCCATGTTTCTGGCAAGCCAATACCACGGGCCACACAGCAGCAATACCAGCACTGGAGCAAGCCAGAAACTGCTCTTTTTCAAGACGTCCCACTTGTTCGTCATCGATAGCACAACTGCAGGGACGAATACGAGCGCAATGGCGCTGCCCTTGGTGAGAAACGCGAGTGTCGTCAGGAGTCCAAAAAGCAGCGAGTATCTTGCGGCGTATTGTTCGGCGTTAAGGTAGAGCACGAAAGCCAGCGTTGCAGCGAGCATGAGCAGCGCAAGCAATCCATCAGCCATGACCTCGCATGTAACTCGCGCAACAACGGGATTGGCAACGAAGAGTAAACCGGCCATGAGACCCGCCGCAAGAGTTTGCGAGCGCATTACCAGGAAGCCAAGCAAACTCCCGCATAGGGCGGAGATCAACCCTACCAGGACCAGCACGGAGGCGACCGATGAAGAAAACAGGAGCGACCACGCGGCCTGCAAAAGATAGAAGAATGGTGGCCAGTGGCCAAGTGCGACTTTCGGATAGTGAGCGTAGAACTGCTTGGTAAATTGCAGAGGAGAGATTGTGGCGTGCTGGGTAATATAGTCCTGCACGAGCAACCCCGTAACATAATGTGCCGGCTCGTCTCGGTGAGCACCCAGTTCGCTAAAATATGCATGGCTCGACCACTGGAGAGAGACGACCGCCGCCAACATTAGCGTCACAATCAATAACGTCTCCCGCTGGCCGAAAATCGCGGCGACCAGGGCCTTCAAGGCAAAGTGTGGCTTGCCGCGGGATTGGCCTACCACTAATGAGTCGGAAATCTGCAATTTCCACCGACTATTCGACGCCTGGGACGTTCGCGACGTTGTTCGCTGTAGTGTCAGCCTAAGCTGGGGTGATAGTTACTAGCAATTGGTTTCGGGTTGTATTGTGTCTTTTCTCCCGTTTTGGAACTAAGTGGCGCGGAGCGTTCGAGACGTATCGTTCACCTCTCGGGACTTTTTGCAGTTACTTGGGTGCCTGACTTCGGGAACTCCTGATGATTTCGCCGACGATATTTAGATGTGGTCAGCCCACGGGCGCGGTTGCGGAACTCGTGGGGGACGGATCGTGGGTTCCTAGGCTGAATCTTCCATCACGGTTGGAGGAACCCGAGGCGGTACTGCCAGTGTGTGGGCCGACCCGTTCAGCTAGAAGTTCCCACCGTACTGATAGCGGCGGACGCGGGCAGGGAAGAGCTTGATAAGCGCCATGCCGGCGAGGAAGCCTCCCACGTGGGCCCAGACGGCGACTCCGCCGGCGCTACCTCCACGAACGCTGATGGAGGTAGCCGCACCAAGCAGGAATTGGCCGACGAAGAAGTAGCCCAGGACGATCCAGGCTGGCAGCCACATAAACCACATGAAGAAGAATGGCACGATGGTAAGCACCTTCGCGCGCGGGTACAGGAGGAAGTAGGCGCCCATTACTCCGGCGATGGCTCCGCTGGCGCCGACAGTGGGGGTGGTTGAATACAGGTTGAAGAGCGTGTGGACGGCCATGGCAACGACTCCGCTGATCAGGTATAGCAGGATGTAGCGGAAGTGCCCGATGTAGTCTTCGACGTTGTCGCCGAAGATCCAGAGGGTGAGCATGTTGAAGATGAGGTGCATCCATGAGCCGTGCAGGAACATGGAGGTGAAGACGGGCAGAAACGCGGCCATGGGCGTGACGTAGCGGGTGCCGAGCTGGTAGACGAGGTCCCAGGGTACGTAGCCCTGGTTCAGCAAGACCACGGAGAAGCGCGCGGGAACTACGCCGAATTGGTTGAGGAATACGTTGAACTGGCGCGAGTTGCCGCTCCCCACCGCCAGTTCGAGGAGAAAGAGCAGCGCATTCGCCGCGATCAGGAAATAGGTGATGTACGGGGTTCCAACTCTGGGAGCGTCGTCTTTCAGCGGGATCATAGATGCGTCGTGTCGGACCCGGCAGCAGGGAAGCGAATTCCCTGCTGAAATGCACAGAGTCGGCGCTGATTTGACCAATCAACGCCTGAACGTACACGATACCAGAAGCATGCCACTGAACGGTGTGATGGTGATCGACAAGCCGGCGGGATGGACCTCACACGACGTGGTGTCGCGTATGAGAGGCCTGCTCCGTGAGCGGTCGATAGGACATTTGGGGACTCTGGACCCCATGGCGACGGGGGTCTTGCCGTTAGTGATCGGAAAGTTGACCCGGATTTCCCAGTTTTATGAAGACTCTGAGAAAGCGTACGACGGAACGATTCGGTTTGGGTTTGCCACCGATACCTACGATGCCGACGGCGACCCCGTGGGTGAGGCGCAGATTGTTCAAGTAAAGCTTGAAGATGTTGAGCGGCTGGCGGGCGAGTTCGTGGGGAAAATCCAACAGATGCCTCCGGCATTTTCGGCGAAGAAGATTAAGGGCGTCCCAGCGTACAAGTTGGCGAGGAAGAAGCAGGAGGTTGAGCTGCAGCCGGTCGAGGTGGAGGTACTTGAGTTTGCTATTACCGGCGCTGAAGGCGATTGCTGTGGGTTTCGTTGCCGGGTGTCGTCGGGGACGTACGTCCGGAGCCTGGCGCACGAGATTGGCCAGCAAATGGGTTGTGGAGCGCACTTGGCGAGTCTGAGACGGACGCAGGTGGCGGAGTTTGGGCTGGCCGAAGCGCACAGCCTGGATGAGGTGGGGAGCGCTGCAGCGCAGGGCTCGCTTGAAATCATGATGTTTCACTTGCGGCGGGTTCTGCCAGGGATTCCGAGTGTTACGGCTGATGATGAGACGCTGGGGAAGATCCGGCATGGGTGCGCGGTAAACCTGGCGGAGTTCTCAGGGGCGAAGCTGGTGAAAGTGTTTGCGGGGCAGTCGGATTTAGTGTGCCTGGCGAGCCGGGTTGCGGGGAGTTTGTTCCACCCGAAAGTGGTGCTGATCTAATCAGATCATGCAAATCAGCCAGGGGCCCAAGGGAGCCAGCATCAAGAAGTCTGTCAGAGGCAGCCTGGTTTAGAGGTCTTCACGGTCCGGACGCGCACGAACGTCGGCCTCAGTTGTTTGCGCCGTTAACAAGCGAGGGATATAGTCGTTCCACCGCGAAGGTCCAGAGACTCTCGCCGTAGAAATCAGGACCAACAATGTACAAACGTTTAATTTTGCTGACTCTCGCAATGGGAGTCTTCTTCAGTGCATCCGTCCAGGCTAGCAGCGTTTTGGTCAGTAACTTGGCGGAACCTACCCGTGCGACGTCGGCATTGGATGTCGGCCTCTGGGCGGCGCAGTCGTTTAGCACCGACGCAAACTCCTACAATCTCGTTGACATAATGGCATTGCTAGGCGGAGCGACCGGCGGACCGTTGGTGGTGGCGGAGCTGCACCAAGACACGCCAACCGGAGCACTACTGACCACCTTTGCCGTTCCCGATTTGACGGGCGCTGTCTCCGTCAAGACTCTGACACCTCTGTCGGGAGTCTCGCTAAATCCGAGCACGACCTACTGGCTAGTTTTGGGTGTATCGAACAGCGGTGGGTTCGGTTGGAGCTACGCCGAAGGCAACAATTGGGTAGGCCCGGGTGCGCTGTCGTTCTTCGGTTATTCCACCGATCAGGGAGCTTCATGGGGGGCATTCGACATATTTAACCCCTATCAAATAGCCGTCGATGTCAGTTCCTCGACCGTGCCCGAACCTTCGACACTGGTAGCGGGCTTATCTGCCCTGTTAGTGGCGTCTGGTTTTCGTTTCCGTCGCAGGTAGAACGGGTCGCCTTCGATAGGTTGTTGAGACTTCCAGGCAAAGGCATCTGGGATGGCCGAACTGGCCGCCCGGGTGAAGGCGACACGCCGATTGTCGACGCAAGCGCTGAAGGAGAGAGCTGCTTACCAAGCCCTCTCTCCTTCGGCCAACGATGGATTCAAGCCCTATCTTCGCGCCACAGGGCAAGCCTCGAACTGCATAACAGGTAAACCGCTGGGCACTGACGCCGGCGGAAGTCCGCAAAGATTCTGCTTCCTCGCCCTGGGATCGAGCAGCGCATCCCGCACGAACGAGAGCAAGGCTTGGAACTCCGCGGCAGTAAGCTGGGGGGCGTTCGCAAGTTTCTGATCGAGTAGGGCGAGCGCGGGATCGATCGGTCCCAGACGATACCTCAGATCGGGAGCAACTCCCGCCGTAGTCGCGTTGTAGCTGTGAGCGTTTGCAGTAGCGTCCAGGTGGTACCGGATGGCGTCTTCCAACCTGGTGAATGCCCCATTGTGAAAGAAGGCCGGTTGCAGCGCAGCGTTGCGCAGCGGCGATGTGCGGAACTTGTAGCGATCCGAGGGGTTGCCAGTGATTTGTTCGAGGCCGAAATCTTCGTCCTCGCCAGGACCGTCGAAAATCACATTGCCCTGGTTCAGGCCGAAGAACGGGGCAATTTGGGGGATTGCCGCGACATGCATCTTGAAGTCGCTGAACATCTCATTGGATTGTCCGGAAACGGCGTGGCAGGAGGCACATCCTGCTTTTCCAAAGAACAAGAGCGCACCTTCTTTTTGTGGAGTGGTCATCGCCGTGGTGTCTCCGCGGGCGAATCGATCGAGCGGAGCGTCTGCGAAGATGAGCGTGAACTCGAACTCGGCAATGGCCCGCCCAAACATCGTGAAGTCAATTTGACCTCCTGCGGCCACAGAAGGGAACAATTGACTGAAGAGCGCGCGATAAGTGGGATTGCCGTTCAGTCGTGCCAGCACCGCTTGACGGATCGGCTCGTTACGAAAGCCCGAGCCGTCCGGAGGAGGCACTATGCCGCCTTTGCCATCGTCGAAGATATCGAAGCGCGGGCCAATCGTGCCTGCAGTACCTGTGAATCCCGCAACTTCCACAAGCTCGGTTGGGGGAATGTGCGCCTGCGCGATCAGCAGGTGCGTAACAATAGGGTCGTTGGGGGGAAACTTGATATTGGACTCCGGCGGCGGAAACAGGAAACCCTGCGAGTTGTTGAAGGGGTCTCCTGAGGGTGCCGAGAAGCGCCCATTCCACATTAGGGCCGTGTAGAACGCAGTATTGGCCGCGGTCGGTGTGCGCCGTTGATTGCGCGGGCCCGTACGATGGGGGCCCACGAGATTGTTGTTCTGAATTCCGATTGCGATTGACTGCGTGTCGCCCATTCCGTTTGAAGGCGAGTGGCATCCGCCACAGGTGTTGTCGTCGTGGAGCCCGCCGGCGACGTCGAACCACAGTTTTCTACCGAGGTCAGCCAACTGGCGATTGACTGGGCGACCGAGCCGGCTCGGAATGCTGGTTCCGACGGTACCAGTGAAATGAGCCGCCTGGAGGACGATCTGCAACTGGCCGTCGAGACTGTTAGCACCCAGAGCGTTGGTTGTGCCAAAGAGGCAAAGTGCCACGGCACAAGTTAGACCTAGCAAATTGTTCGCTTTCATGTCGCCCCCGCGAATCAAGAGATAGATGACCCGGGCTCACCTTATGGGGCAAGATTACACTTTTGTGTAGGGTTCAGTTGTCAACATGTGGTAACAAGTCGGGCCAGAAGTTATGTCCGATAACAGATATTATGTAAAGTACGCGAAAGCCGACTGGATTCACGGCTTGCGCAGCACTTGATTCACAGACCGCCATACCCTGCGCCGTTCTGAAAGGCTTCCCTGAGTGTAGTTCAGGCTGTAAAAGCTACTTGCGCCAGCCTACCTCTTTAGCCCAAGCCAAGGCCTGGGCCCGGTCGACAATGACTTCACGGATGCGGGTGGCGTCGCGGAAATGGAGGGCATGCATTGCAGGATGATATCCGCTTTCCAAGAGGCCTGCTTGAAGCAACTTCTCGCGATGCTCTTCGTCGTCTCCCCGCATGGCAACCAGCTCTTCGCGAAGGTCGGGTCGGGTTGGCATCAGGCTACGGCACTAAGGAGCCGATCCAGTTCTTCGCGGAATTTGTGGAGCGCCTTCAGTCGTTCCGGTGTGGCCTCGACGATCTCGGACTTGGCTTGGAAAACTTGCTGTCCGTTGCGCTCAACCAGTAATCCCATGACTTCGCCCATGCGCCAGCCTGGAATGCCGATCATTTCCAGAC
>Ga0302321_100005201_pt1 | contig 11361 bp, 12 predicted proteins | sample Fen_T0_1_FD_202505 | JGI IMG/M metagenome (GOLD analysis project Ga0302321, IMG submission 202505) | Peat permafrost microbial communities from Stordalen Mire near Abisko, Sweden - Fen_T0_1 | ecosystem: Environmental > Terrestrial > Soil > Wetlands > Permafrost | place: Sweden: Abisko...
CTTGCCCATTTGATAATCGCGCATAGCTTCCAGGATTTGAGTTTGCGTGTTCATTACAAACGGCCCATGAGAGACCACTTCTTCATCCAATGGTTTGCCACTTAATAAAAGAACGCGTGTATTTTGAGTTGCCTCAAGCGTGATTCCATCTCCATCATTTTTAAAATGAGCGAGATGTAACTCGTCCACTAATCCAAAGCCTTCTACTTTTAATTGTCCGTCAAGTAAATAGATAAAGGCATTGTGGTTTGCAGGAAGAGGAATAGAAATTTTTCCACCTTGCTGAAATACAAGTGTTGCTGCATTCACTATCGCTTGCGAAGGCACAGGTCCTTTGATTCCCAAAAGCTCTCCGGAAAAGACATTGACTTTCACTTTTCCATCTTCGTTTGTTGTAGATGGAACGTCCTCTGCTTTTACAGGAAAGTAAGAAGGCACATCCATTTTATGTTGAGCAGGCGTATTGATCCACAACTGAATGATCTCCTGGCGTCCGCCAATTTCATGAATGTCATCGGGTGGACGCTCGCTGTGAATGATTCCCATTCCTGCGTTCATCCACTGTGCGCCTCCGGCGTACACCGTGCTGTTATGTCCACGACTGTCGCGATGATGAACGCCTCCCTGAAAAATAAAAGTGACGGGAGAAAATCCGCGATGCGGATGCGGCCCCACACCGGCATGATCTGGCTTTAAATGAGCAGGCGCTTTGATATTGGCATGATGCAACAATAAAAACGGATCGATTTGCTCCACAGCTTGTGTGGGCAATGGTTGCCGAATAGGCATGCCGCCCATATCAACTTGCTCAGCGTATAATAAACGAGAGACGGTTCTCAGTTTCATATATTTCTATTTTAATGTTTGATTTGATTCTGGATGCTAGTCACTGGATTCCAGATTGCCAATTTCCAGTATCTGGAATCCAGGATCTAGCATCTTATTATTAAGCCTCCATCATCGGCACATCCATCAATAACAATTCCGAGTCGCTATCAGCAGTGATCTGAAATTTATCAATGTCCCAAATGCCGAAGCCATCGCGCTTGTTGAGTTTTTGACCATTGATCGTTACATCGCCATCGATGACAAAAGCATAAACGCCATTTTCTTTTCTGCTTACTGAGTAATTCGTTTGAAATCCTTTCTTCAGATTGCCTAAATAAAATTTAGTATCCTGGTTGATCCAAACTCCTTCACTTTCCTTTTCCGGTGACACGATTAGTTGCAGTTTGTTCTCCCGTTTAGCCGGATCAAAATTCTTCTGATCGTAATTCGGTTTGATGTTATTCGCTTTCGGGAACACCCAGATCTGCAAGAAGTTTACTTTCTTGTCTTTGTTCTTGTTGTACTCCGAATGTTGGATGCCGGTGCCTGCACTCATGATCTGCACATCGTTTTGCCTGATCACGGCCACATTGCCCATGCTGTCGCGGTGTTCTAAATCACCAAGCAACGGAATGGAAATGATCTCCATATTATCATGCGGGTGTGTGCCGAAGCCCATGCCGCCTTCTACAAAATCATCGTTGAGTACGCGAAGCGCACCAAAATGAACACGTGCAGGATCGTAGTAGTGAGCGAAACTGAATGTATGGTTGGTATCGAGCCAGCCGTGATTGGCGTGGCCGCGGGTATTGGCTCTATGGATAACTGAATTCATATGTTTGTTTTTTAAGGTTATTTCTTAAAATACATGTTTAAACATGCAATTTGACTTAACTACAATTGTTGGAGCGGGAAAGTTCACTAATTCATCATCAAACGATCGGTGCGATGAAGTTAGAAAATTTATATCTTTCCTTTCATGCAAAAGCCAACGGATCTTCTGTTTAAAACCATTCAGTCAGTTGTTCCTGTCAGCGAAAATGAATTGGATGAATTTGCCGACCGATTTCAAGTAGTCTCACTAAAAACGGATGATTACTTTGCCAAGGAGGGTGAGCCAAGCAATCGCATCGGCTTTATTCAAAAAGGAATGATCCGCCATTTTTATGTTAATGACGAAGAAGAAACCACGCGATGGGTAAGCCTTGAGGGTGAATTCATTGCCGTGCTGAGCAGTTTTATTTTGCAAAAGCCGAGCAACCATTATTTGCAAGCGATTGTTCCCACCGAACTTCTCGTTATTTCAAAGTCTGACTTTGATCAGATGTATCGTACCAGCAATATGGTGCAGCAGCTTTGGTTACGGGTGATCGAAATGACTTGTCTTGGTTTTGAAGACCGGATTTATCAACAACTCTCTGCCGATGCCGAAAAAAGATATTTGTACATGATGAAAATGTGGCCACAGATAATAAAGAACGTGCCGCAGAAATACATTGCCTCCATGATGGGCATAAAACCCGAAAGCCTCAGCCGCCTGCGCGCAAAACTTGCTCAACAGGGCATTTCTTAACATAGGTCATTTCTGATGGAGCTCGTAGCACTGAATTTTGAATAAAAATTCAAACGCTATGAACACAACAAAAATTATCGCCTTATTTCTCATCGTTGCAGTTTCCATCTCAAAAATCAATGCGCAAAAAAAAGATAGGGAAGCAGCTATTCTCTTTGGATTGAATCAACCCTTGCTGCTCAATGGATTTAACATCGAAGGAAATTTCTTTACAAAGAAAATGTCGTTTGATTACTCACACGGCATCTCGCTCGAATACCAAGGAAGCATGATTACAGGAGCTGCGAAAGAGCAGCACCTGGTGGCGCACTTGCCGTACTCAACCGGTTTTGGTATTGGGTACCGGTTTACTTCTTGGCTCAACTTGCGCGTGGAACCCAAATGGCATCGCTTTGAAATTTATTATGAAGGAGAAGAGCAGACACTCGCCAACCGAATCGTTGCGTACAATTCATTTACCCTTGGCCTCGGACTTTATGGAAAATGGCATCCGTTTAAAAAGCAAAACAATTTCTTACGCGGAGTAATGATTGCGCCAAGCGTGCGCTGGTGGCCGAATGTTGCTTCCACACTGAGCAATGATAGCTACACGTACTCCAACAAAATCACTAACCAAACAGAAGAACACCAAGCCTTGAACGTTGGCGCAAATAATACGCCTTGGCTGGTGAATATCAGTGTTGGATATAGATTTGGGTTGTGATTGTTGCTCTGCAAAAAATTCAGGCTGTTGATCAGGAGACCAACATGAACTCAAGGAAAAAAAGCCTAGATTATTTCTTAAGGTTTTTACGCAGAAACTCAAAAACATCCGCTTCCCAAGTTTCAATACTTAGAGAAATTAGGTTATGTCCTTCAAAAGCGGAATTTCCAAACTTTCCATACATCTTCAACAAGTGCGGTTTGTGCAATTTATTCATAACACTATCAAGCGCATAACCCGGATTTGTGGAGTAATCGTTTTGGGCATGAATAATCATAACGGGTGCAGTAATATTCTTGACAGCATTGATCAAACGCAAACGAAGTTGTGGGGAACGATTCCAACTATAGCCTGCCGGTCCGAAAATAACGACCGATTTTAAACTAGGCTCATGCTCTGCAAGTAGTATGGCGAGAGATCCTCCAAAGGAATGACCAATTACCACCATATGATTGACATCTACATCTTTTCTTTTTTTTAGGAATGTAAGCCCAGCAATCATATCCTGCAATTGACTGGTTTCAGGCTGCTGTAGTTGTACTTTATTGCGTTCTTCCTGTCCCTTTTCCTTCAATGCATTATCCATAAGGCTTGCGCCATTTTCTCCTTGGCCTTTTGAAAGGCCAACGCCCTACGAAAAAGTGCGAGATAGATATATCCCTTTCTGGCAAACACAGGTCCGAGGGATGAAATTTGTTGTTCAGGAGTAATTATCGAATCATTAACAGTATAACTCCCATGAGAAAAAATGACAGTGGGAAAAGAGCCGGCAGCGGTAGGTCGCCATAATAATCCTTTAAGTGTTAATTGACCAGAATGCACAGAAACTGTATCCGGACCTCCGAAGTCTTGTGCATTTGTTTGCTGAACAGAACAGAATGCAAGAATGAGGGCAAGTGCAATTTCCTTAATCATTTAGTCTTGGTTACTGTTGGTAGTTCGAAAGATTGCCGTTATCATCTGTGTTTATGCAGTTGGAAATAGCTGGCTTTAAATAAAGCAGCGTGAAATGTTAAGTTCGACCATCCTTTGTCTAGCGCAAGTGTTTCGCTTGTGCTTCAAATACAATATAACTCAATTAATTCTGAAGAGTACAAGCGGACGCTTGCACTAGAGTGGTGGTAAAAGATTCAGGCATGCAACACTGTACCAGCGCTATGTTTTATACACACTGTTGCCGGCTGGCCATCTGTCAGTAAGATTTATTCTATTGTCTTGATTAGTCTAATGTCAACTTCCCTGTCCACGTATTTCCATTCTTGAGTCTTTCGGAGCTCGCGAACAAGTTCTTCAAAGGTATCAGAATCTTTTGGTGCATATTCAAACCAAGTCAAAAAATCAAAGGGCTCGTTAAAATCTCTACAATGATACAATCTACGAGCAATGGCTGGCAAGTATTTTAGTCCTGTTGTAATATGCTTTGATTGAGCTTCAAATATTTTTCTTCTGTCATCTTGCGCTAGTTTCCACCAATCTTCAGATTTATGAATTGGAATGAGCGCAGCATGCGTTGCTTCTAGTCGTCCGAGACCTGCTTGAATTGAAACTAGTTTGTCTTCTTCGTTTTTCTCTGAATACCGAAGATTACTACGAACACCCTTTAACTTCCAAACTCCTTCATCTGATTTCGTGGCTGAACTCGGGACGATCTTTAAATAGGGAACATTTTCAAGGGAGTCCCCAATTACTACTTTAATTTCCTTTACTTTCCATTGTCCACTGTCACCTCCAACAAAATCAAAAATATTATCCATTATGATAGGTTTGTGTATACGCTCATAAAATTCATTAATCTTAGTCTTATCAATTGTCATATTGCGGACGAATATCTTAATAAGGTAACGCAAATTATCCCCGGAATTTGGGCTTGCCGGCAACGTCTGGATATAAGCAATTAATTGCTTATATCCCTTTAATATACTACGGTGTATTCACTTCATTAAATCCACTTTCGTCATTATCCGTCCAGCTCATAGGATAATTTTTATCCAAGTAAGGAATGGCATCTTCCGTCAGGTGAAGAGGATGAAACGTATCGATCATCACAGCAAGTTCGTGTGTTTCTTTGGCGCCAATACTTTTCTCAACAGTGCCGGGATGTGGACCGTGCGGCAAGCCTCCGGGATGCAGCGTGAATGAGCCTCGTTCAATACCTCTGCGACTCATAAAATTTCCTTCGGCATAATACAACACTTCATCGCTGTCGATGTTGCTGTGATTGTAGGGCGCGGGGATCGCTTGCGGGTGATAATCAAACAAACGCGGCACAAAGGAGCAGATCACAAAATTGCGCGCCTGAAATGTTTGGTGTACTGGTGGTGGTTGATGAATTCTTCCTGTGATCGGCTCGAAGTCATGAATAGAAAAAGCGTAAGGCCACAAAAATCCATCCCAACCCACCAAGTCCAGCGGGCTATGATCATAAACATAATGATGAAGAAATCCCTGCTTTTTTATTTTCATCAAAAATTCTCCACGCGAGGTATCGGTGATCAATTCATGCGGAGGACGAATGTCGCGTTCGCAATAAGGAGAGTGTTCTTGTAGTTGTCCGAGTTGGTTGCGATAACGTTTTACTGTTTCAACAGGAGAAGCCGATTCAATAATTAATAAACGAAGAGGTCCAAGTTCAAAATCTAGTTTATAAATCACGGTACGTGGAATAACCACATAATCACCTTGTCGGATATCTAACTTTCCAAACTGTGACGTGAGCGTGCCTTTGCCATCATGAACAAAAATCACTTCATCACCTTCGGCATTTTTATAGAAATAATCCATCGTCCTCTTTTTAGGAGAACAAATCGCGAGTGAGCAATCGTTGTTCATCAACAAAACTTTTCGAGCGCTCAGATAATCGTTTCCAGTTTCTCCAACTTTTGAAGTGTTCAAATGCGTTTGAAGAAGTTTATAATCAGCAATCCGTTTTGTTTCAAATTTCTCAGTAGCTTTTACTTCTTTGATCCGCGTAGGCGGATGAATATGATACAGGTTGGAATAGATTCCAGAAAATCCTTCTGAGCTTACCAACTCTTCTTTGTACAAACTTCCATCCGGTTGGCGAAACTGGGTGTGGCGTTTAGGTGGAATTTTTCCTAGTCTGTGATAATACATGATTTTGAAGTTGAAGTATGAAGATAGTGATTCGACAAATATCCTAAACATTAAATGCAATTTGTTTATACCTGATTTTCCAACAAATACCGAAACAGGAGAAGGTTATAAAATTTAAAGTTTAACTTTCGAATTAAATAACCTCTACTATTAAGCTTTAATTACTAAATGGTTTCCATCGGACGAGAGAGATTGACATCAGGAGACTTTGAGAAAGTGCTCTATCAAAATAAAAAGGTTCAACTGGATCCAGGCGCTGTCAAAAAAATCAATTTAAATTTCAATTTCCTTAAAGAGTACTCCAAAGACAAAGTCATATATGGTATCAATACCGGATTTGGGCCGATGGCTCAATATAAAATTAATGACAAGGACCAGCGTCAGTTACAATACAATCTGATTCGAAGTCACAGTTCAGGATCGGGAGATATTTTTTCAGAAGATCTTTCGAGGGCTACGATGTTGGCCCGACTCAATGGATTGATGCAAGGATCTTCAGGCATTCATCAGGATACCGTTGAACTACTGAACAGCTTACTGAACAAAAAAATCAGTGCGTGTATTTTTCAGCGCGGCGGTGTTGGCGCCAGCGGTGATCTCATACAACTTGCTCATCTGGCGTTGAACCTTATTGGAGAAGGTGAACTGTTGGTAGACGGAAAGCTGCAATCGGCTTCCGAAATTTTTCAGAAAGAAAAAATTACTCCGCTCAACATTCATCTCCGTGAGGGAATAGCGCTACTCAACGGAACATCTGCGATGACTGGTGTAGGGATGGTCAATATCATTCACGCAAAAAAAATAGTGAATTTGGCAGTAACCCTATCTGCCATCACCAATGAACTAATGAAATCATTTGATGACCACTTCTCACAAGAACTGAATCAGGTGAAATCGCATGTTGGTCAACAGAAAATTGCTGAAGGCATGCGGAGTTTCTTGCACGACAGCAAACTCATTCGGATGAGGCCTGACCATTTGTATCACGCCAAAATCAACGAGGCTGTTTTTACGGATAAGGTTCAGGAATACTACTCGCTGCGTTGCGTTCCTCAAGTGCTTGGTCCGGTATATGACACCATTGTAAATACGGAAACAGTTTTAGAAAATGAAGTAAATTCGGTTAATGATAACCCCGTGATTGATCACATAAAAGAAAACGTCTATCATGGAGGAAATTTTCATGGGGATTATGTTTCACTTGAAATGGACAAACTCAAGATTGTAATCACAAAGCTCTGCATGCTGGCCGAACGTCAATTGAATTATCTGTTGAACGATAGACTCAATCAAAAGCTTCCCCCGTTTATCAACCTTGGGATTCCGGGATTAAATTTTGGAATGCAAGGAATGCAGTTCACCGCTACCTCGACCACCGCTGAAAATCAAACGCTGTCCTATCCGATGTATTTGCATAGTATTTCAAGCAATAACGACAACCAGGATATTGTAAGCATGGGTTGCAATGCAGCACTAATCACGCACAAGGTAATCGACAACACGTTTGATATACTGGCCATTCAAACAATCGCGTTGATGCAAGCGATTGATTATTTGAAATGTCATTCCAGGTTATCCACTGCAACCAGCACGATGTATGAGGAGGTGCGATCGATCATGCCTTCCTTTATAGATGATCAGCCTAAGTATAAAGAATTGCAGCGCGTGCGAACCTATTTATTAAATCGTCAATCATCTTTAATTTTTTGAAAGTGAAATATGCATTAGTCACCGGAGGATCGCGAGGCATTGGCCGAACTACTTGCGTCAAGTTGGCGGAGCAGGGTTATGCAATTTTGATAAACTACAGAGCCAATGTTGATGAAGCTTTGAAGACATTGGAATTGGTAAAAGAGAAAGGTACGACTGGTGAAGTACTGAAGTTTGATGTTTCCAATAAAGCTGAAGTAGAAACGGTGTTGGGTGGGTGGATCGAGGCCAACAAAGCCAAGCCGATTGAAGTGCTGGTCAATAATGCAGGCATGCGAGAAGACGCGTTGATGGTATTTATGAATGACGAGCAGTGGAGGAATGTGCTGGGGACTAGCCTGGATGGTTTTTATTATGTAACAAAATTGGTGATTCATGATATGCTGGTAAAGCGATATGGCCGGATTGTTAATGTCGTTTCTCTTTCAGGAATCAAAGGCATGCCAGGGCAGACGAATTATTCTGCGGCAAAGGGTGGTGTAATCGCAGCTACCAAAGCCTTGGCGCAAGAAGTTGCCAAACGAGGAGTTACTGTCAATGCCGTTGCCCCCGGATTTATCCGCACGGATATGACACAAGAATTAAATGAAAAGGAACTGAAGACACTTATTCCCATGCAGCGATTCGGTGAACCCGAGGAAGTTGCTGATACTATTACTTTCCTGGCCTCTCCGAAAGCATCTTACATCACGGGTTCAGTCATATCAATCAATGGTGGTTTATACACCTAAATCTTTCGACTTGATATCTGTAGATTATGTAAGGTCAGGGCGAGTTAATTTATTTATTTTTGTAGATTGATAAAGGATGTGTCATTCACTTACATCTCTGTCATTATCACAATTAAAGTCAATCTATAGTAATGAATCGGGTAGTTATCACTGGCTTGGGAATATATTCTTGCATTGGAAAAAATATAACCGAAGTCGCGCAATCATTATATGCTGGCAAGTCAGGAATTATTCTGGATCCAAATCGAAAGGAGATGGGGTATCGCTCCGGCTTAACCGGCTTTGTTGAAAGGCCTGCTCTCAAAGGAATTCTTGACAGACGTGCACGCCTTATGCTTCCGGAACAAGGAGAGTATGCCTACATGGCCACCAGTCAGGCATTGCAACAAGCTGGCATTGATCAGGAATATATTAACAAAAATGAATTAGGGATTATTTACGGTAATGATAGTTCTGCGCAACCTGTAATCGAAGCGATTGATATTATCCGTGAAACGAAAGACACTATGATGGTGGGTTCCGGAAATGTTTTTCAAGTGCTTAATTCTACGGTCAATATGAATTTGGCCACCATCTTTCGTTTGAAAGGAATAAACTTTACGGTTAGTGCTGCGTGTGCAAGCGGATCACATTCCATCGGATTGGCATCCATGTTTATACGCGATGGTGCACAAGATTGTATTATTTGTGGGGGTGCCCAGGAAATGAATGTTTATTCGATGGGAAATTTTGACGCCTTGGGGGCGTTCTCAATTCGTGAAGACAACCCTACTGGTGCCTCCAGACCTTTTGATAAAAATCGTGATGGATTAGTGCCCAGCGGAGGTGCTGCCACCGTAATTCTCGAAAGTCTTGAGTCAGCACAAAAGCGTGGCGCTAAAATATTGGGTGAAGTTATTGGACATGGTTTTTCATCCAATGGGCAACATATTTCAAACCCCAGCGTGGAAGGCCCAGCTCGCTCTTTGCGAATGGCCTTAAAAAATTCCGGATTAAGATCAAGTGAAATAGATTATGTCAATGCACATGCTACCTCAACGCCAGCGGGCGACACCAGCGAGGCCAGGGCAATTTTTGAGGTGCTGGGAGATAATCGTACCCCTGTTAGCTCAACAAAATCCATGACTGGTCACGAATGCTGGATGGCAGGAGCAAGCGAAATAGTATACTCAATGATTATGATGGAGCGTTCTTTTATCGCTCCGAATATTAATTTTGAAACCCCGGATGAAGATTCTGCCAAACTGAATATTATTGCTAAGACAATGAATAAAAATATTGATGTATTTTTGTCAAATTCTTTTGGTTTTGGAGGAACGAATTCTACTTTGATAGTGAAAAAATGGAAGGCTTAAGTGTAATGGAAAAGGAAAATGTTGTAGAGAAAATCAATGGTTTTTTAGTTGAGGAATTTGAGATTGACCCAGGAGACATCTCGCCCACGGCAAACCTAAGAGATACACTGGGGCTAGATAGTCTTGATTATATCGATCTCGCGGTTGTTATTGAAAGCAACTTCGGGTTTAAAGTGAAGCACGAAGATTTTGCGACCATCGATACATTTCAAAGCCTTTACGAATACATTTTCCAACGCACCAGTGCGAAAGTCACCTCCTAACCATGCCGCAGTGGCACGGCAAATCGGAAGGAACTCCCCTCGGTTATAGCATTATCATTTTCGTTTGCAAGCAATTCGGTGTTTTGCCTACTTACGTCTTGCTTCGCTTCATAGCATTTTATTATTTTTTGTTTTCATGGAGTTCTTCGCGGCACAGTTATCGGTATTTCCATGATCATCTTGGATTTGGAGCTTTTCGCTCGCTGCTAAAAGTTTATAGGAACTACTCCATTTTTGCCGAGACCTTGTTGGATAAAATAGTGATCATGGCCGGTATTGAAAATAAATTCTCTTATGATTTTGATGGCGAGGAAAACCTGGTCAGCATGATCAGCCAAGGCAGAGGCGGTATTTTACTCAGTGCTCATGTGGGTAACTGGGAAGCTGCCGGTCATTTATTGCACCGACTTAATACGCGGATTAATGTCGTGATGTATGATAACGAGCACCAACAAATCAAAGACTATCTTGAACGTCTCACCGGTGGTCGAAATTTGAACATCATTGCAATCAAGGATGACCTTTCCCATGTCTATCAAATCAATGAAGCGTTACAAAAAAATGAATTAATCTGCATTCATGCTGACCGGTTTATGGATGGCAATAAAACAGTGTCAAAAACATTTCTTCGCGGTCAGGCTAAATTTCCGGAAGGTCCCTTTGCTCTTGCAGCCGCTTTTCAAGTGCCGGTTTCATTTGTCTTTGCTTTCAAGGAGAGCACAAAACATTATCATTTTTTTGGGAGTTCATTGTTGCAGCGAGGGAACGAGGAATCTAAAAGAGATTTTACCAGCCGAATGCTTAGTTCATTTGTGCAAGAGTTGGAAGAAAAGATCAAGATGTATCCCGATCAATGGTTTAATTATTATAACTTTTGGGAGTAATCTTTATGCTCGCAACTCGTTCCGAAATTACCAACTACATTCCTCAGCGGGATCCATTTATCGCAGTGCATGGAATACTCCAGGCAACTAATGAGTTTGCCGAGACACAGTTTGAAGTTTTGCCTGAAAGTATTTTTGTAACGAACGGATTGTTTCGTGAACCTGGTCTTCTCGAAAACATTGCTCAAACAGCGGCTGCA
>Ga0302321_100005204_pt1 | contig 11360 bp, 10 predicted proteins | sample Fen_T0_1_FD_202505 | JGI IMG/M metagenome (GOLD analysis project Ga0302321, IMG submission 202505) | Peat permafrost microbial communities from Stordalen Mire near Abisko, Sweden - Fen_T0_1 | ecosystem: Environmental > Terrestrial > Soil > Wetlands > Permafrost | place: Sweden: Abisko...
CTTGGCACCAATATCGGAGCGACCTCTGTGTCGGTTGCACTACTAGCATATCATTTTCATCCATGGCGGTGTACCCCGTTCATGAAGACTCATGTCCGAGCTTCAGGCAAAACCTTGACAACCCTCCTCAAGTGCCACATAATCAACGATAATTAGAGTCGTATATTTAGAATTGAGCCACAATGAAAATTTCCAGGAAGTCAGACTACGCCCTGAGGGTTTTGATGACCCTGGTCGAGCGCTATGGCCAGGAGCCCATTTCCATTCGCGAGTTGGCGGAGCGCAATGCCGTGCCCAAGCGCTTTCTGGAACACATCATGCTCGATCTAAAATCCCAGGGCTGGGTTTCCAGCGCCCCTGGTAAGAGTGGCGGCTATGTGCTGGCGCAGCGGCCCGATGAAATCCGCATGGGCCAGATCGTGCGCTATTTCGACGGCGTGCTCGCCCCCATCAGCTGTGTCTCGGTGACACACTACGAGCGTTGCAGCCAGGAACCGGTTTGCCATTTTCGCCGCGTGCTTCTGGACGCCCGCAACGAGACCGCCCGCCTGATGGACAATACTACCCTGGCCGCCGCCTTCCGCGGTGAGCCGGTCCGCACAAAAGAAGTCTTCGACGAGACCCTGATGGGTGGCGCGGGGATCTGAGATCAAGATGCCGATCCGGCTTTTACAGGCATCCCTTGTCACTTTCTCGCAGGCTAAGCCGCCACTGGCTTGTTGTTCCTGCTGTTTATCGATGTAAAATTCGGCGAATAGTCTTGCTCGCGCGCCTCGCCGATGAAGTTACGCCCGGCGAGGCTTTCCCTTTTCCGCCATAAAGGTCAGGCTTTTCTCGCAGATGCCGGGCTGATTTCCCGGCTTTTGTTTTGCTTCACGTGGAGCAGCATACTCTCGATTTAGCTTGTCGCTGCTTAGAGTCTTCTATGAAAAAGAAAAATTGTTGGGAAGTCAAAAATTGTGGTCGCCAGCCGGGTGGCGAGAAGGTACCCGAGCTGGGGATTTGTCCGGCTTCGATTGCCACTGACTGCGACGGTATCAACCACGGCACTAATGCCGGACGATATTGCTGGGTCGTGGCCGGGACGCTCTGCAAAGGCGAGGTTCAGGGCACCTTTGCCAGGAAGTTGGGCAATTGCCTGGCCTGTCCTTTCTACATCCAGGTGGAGCAGGAAGAAGAACGCTTCTTTGTCCTGATGGTGGATGATTTTTCAATCTGAGATATCGGCGGCAAGATCCGCAAAATTCTTGACAGAATATCGAATTTGCCTATAATAACGACTAATAGAGTCGCCCTTTGTGATCGATGCGCTTGAATGCGCAAAATTTTTTACCCCCAATACACGACTATAGAAGTCGTTATTAGAAAGAAAAGGAAGCAAATGACCAAGATTGCGCACGACGTAACCGAATTGATCGGCAACACCCCTCTCGTACGCTTGAACCGTATCACTGCGGGGGCCAAGGCAGAGGTGGTTGCCAAGCTGGAGTTCTACAACCCGGCCAAAAGCGTCAAGGACCGCATCGGCTTTGCGATGATTGACGCTGCCGAAAAATCCGGCGAATTGACCAAGGACAAGACCATCGTCGAGCCGACCAGCGGCAACACCGGCATCGCCCTGGCCATGGTGGCAGCCGCCAAAGGCTACAAAATCAAGTTGTTCATGCCCGAGACCTTCAGCAAGGAACGCCGCATGCTGCTGCGCGCCTATGGCGCCGAGTTGGTGTTGACCCCCGGCCCCGAAGGCATGGGTGGGGCCATCAAGCGCGCCGAGGAGTTGGCTGCTTCGGACCCCGCAAAGTATTTCCTTCCCCAACAGTTCAAGAACCCCGCCAACCCCGAGATCCATCGCAAGACGACCGCCGAGGAGATCTGGCGCGATACGGATGGCAAGGTCGATTACGTGATATCGGGGATAGGCACCGGCGGAACGATCACGGGCGTCGGCGAGGTGCTCAAGGCCCGCAAGCCCTCCATCAAGATCATTGCGGTAGAGCCGGACGCCTCCCCCGTGCTTTCAGGCGGCGCCAAGGGTCCGCACGTCATCCAGGGCATTGGCGCAGGCTTCGTACCCGATATACTGAACACCAAGATCTATGACGAGATCATCCGCGTGAAGAACGAAGATGCCCTCGAGACTGCCCGCCAGGTCGCACAACAGGAAGGTATTTTGGTCGGCATTTCCTCAGGCGCCGCCACCTGGGCCGCCCTGCAGATCGCCAACCGCCCCGAGGCCGCCGGGAAACTGATCGTGGTGATTATCCCCTCCTTCGGCGAGCGCTATTTGAGCACCGTCTTGTTTCAGCACCTGGCAGACTAATTTCCCTTTCTTTTGTCTGGTCTGCCAGACACCGGCGCCGTGGCCAAGTGGGAAGGCAAGGGTCTGCAAAATCCTCAATCACGGGTTCGATTCCCGTCGGCGCCTTTACAACCTGTCCGAAATTTCAACAAACAGCCCGGCAAGGGATAAAGTGAAACCGCAACCTACCGCTCTCAGAACAAACACAATATTCTGCAGGTGTACCAGGCGGGGTCCGTAACTGCCGCCTGAAGAAGTTTTGAGATTCCGACCAACCACTTCAGACGGCAGACGGGCGCCCCGCTCTTATCATGACCAAGGCGTGCTCGCCTGCTGTCCGTTTAATCGGTTGGTCTTTGTATTTGGCTCTACCCTTGTTCTGGAGGAATGAATGACGACAAAAGCACTTGCAACTTCCGACACCCTGCGCGTTTACGACAACATTCTACAGGCCATCGGCAAGACCCCGCTGGTGCGCCTGGGACGCATCGGGCGCGGACTGCCCGTGCCTCTCTATGCCAAAGTCGAGTACTTCAACCCCGGCGGGTCGATCAAGGACCGCATTGCACTGAACATCATCGAGGATGCCGAACGCAGCGGGCGCCTGAAGCCCGGTGGGACGATCGTCGAAGCCACCTCGGGCAATACCGGTTTGGGACTGGCCATCGTCAGTGCCCAAAAAGGCTACAAGACCATTTTCGTCCTGCCCGACAAGATGAGCCAGGAGAAAATCCAGCTGCTGCGCGCCTATGGCGCAAAGGTAATCGTCACCCCAACCGCCGTAGAGCCCGAAGACCCGCGCTCCTATTACAGCGTCGCCAAACGCATGGTGGCCGAAACCCCCAACGCGGTCCTCGCCAACCAATACCACAACCCCCAAAATCCGCGCAGTCACTACGAGAGCACCGGCCCCGAGATCTGGGAACAGACCGCTGGCCAGGTAACGGACGTGGTCGCCGGGATGGGCACCGGCGGCACCATCAGCGGCGTGGGCGCCTTTCTCAAGAAACAGAACCCCAATGTCCGCATCGTCGGCGCGGACCCAGTCGGTTCGCTCCTGCTCGAGACCTGGCAGCAAGGCCACGTTCCCACCGACGCCCACCCCAAGACCTACAAGGTCGAAGGCATCGGCGAAGATTTTCTGCCATCCACCCTGGACCTGTCTGTGATCGACAAGATCCTGCGCGTGGGAGATAAGGAATCCTTCCTGTGGGCGCGCCGCCTCGTCAAGGAGGAAGGGATATTCACGGGTGGCTCCGCCGGCGCCGCGCTGGCTGCCGCTGTCCGTTACGCCCAGACCCTGCCTCCGGACCGGCTGGTGGTGGTCATCCTCCCCGATTCCGGCTCCCGCTACCTGTCCAAGTTCTACGACGATAACTGGATGCGCGAAAACGGCTTCCTGTCCAACGAGTGGAGCGAAACCTCGCTCGGCGACATCCTGGCCGCCAAGCAGCTCCAGGGATTGATTACTACGCGCAGCACCGACCGTATGACCGATGTGATTGCCCAGATGAAGCTGCACGACATCTCGCAAATGCCGGTGCTCTATCCCGATGGCCAGCTTGGAGGCCTCGTGACCGAAGTAGACCTGCTCAAGCACATGCTCGAGAACAAGCACCACCACTCTGCGGATGAGACCATCGGCGAGATCGTCCGCCCGACCGAGGCCGTCTTCCCGGTGGAGACGCCCGTCGAAACTGTACTGCCCTCCATCCTGGATGGGCAGGTCGCCCTGGTGACCGATCAGGAACAGCCCGTCGGCATCCTGACCAAGATCGACGTGCTTGACTACATCGCGCAAGGCATCTAGGATAGTTCAATGCGTTTCGAGACCCTGACCATCCATGCCGGCCAAGAGCCGGACCCCACTACCGGGGCGGTGATGACGCCCATTTATCAGACGTCGACTTACGTGCAGGATGCGGTCGGCAAAACCCGTGGCTACGAATATTCGCGCACCGGCAACCCGACGCGCGCCGCACTCGAAGCCTGTCTGGCCGAGCTGGAAGGCGGGCAGTTCGGGCTGGCCTATGCCTCCGGGTTGGCCGCCACGGATAACGTCCTGCGCCTCTTCGCACCCGGCGACCACATCCTGGCCGGGAACGATGTCTACGGCGGCACCTTCCGCTTGTTTGAGCGCGTCTTCCGCCCCTACGGACTTGATTTTTCCTACGTCGACACCACCGATCTGGGCCAGGTGCAGGCCAGCCTGCGCCCCACCACCCGCCTGATCTGGCTGGAGACACCCACCAACCCCTATCTACGTGTCAGCGACATCGCCGCAATCGCCGAGATCGCTCACCGCCAGCCAGGGCAGCGCTTGCTGGCAGTGGACAATACATTCGCCACACCTTATCTACAGCGCCCCCTGAGCCTTGGCGCGGACCTGGTAGTCCACTCCACCACGAAGTACCTGGGCGGCCACTCGGATGTGATCGGCGGGGCCGTAATCGGCGCCGACAGCGCCTTGCGCGAACGCCTGGCCTTTTTGCAAAACGCCATCGGCGCAGTGCCGGGGCCGCTGGATAGCTTCCTGGTCTTGCGCGGCATCAAGACCCTGCCCGTGCGCCTCGACCGTCAGGCCGAGAGTGCCGCCACCATCGCCGGCTTCCTGGCCAAACATCCCAAAGTGGAGCGTGTTCTGTATCCCTTCCACGCCTCTCATCCACAAGTCGATCTGGCGCGCCGGCAGATGCGCAACGGCGGTGGGATGATCTCGTTCGTGCTGCGCGACGGCGAAGCCGCCGCCCGCAAGGTAGTAGAGAGCACTCAGCTATTTGCACTGGCTGAATCGTTGGGCGGCGTTGAATCTCTGATCGAGCTCCCCGCCGTCATGACGCATGCCTCGGTCGCCAATTCGCCGCTGGCCGTGGAAGCCGGCCTGGTGCGGCTCTCGGTCGGGCTCGAACACGTCGACGACCTCCTGGCAGATCTGGACCAGGCCTTGAGCTAGCCATCGCAACCACGCGGCGAGAGCCAATACGTTTCCAAAGGGCACAGCCTTGACTCACAAGGCTATTTATATTACAATTCCTACCTACCAAGTAGGATTATATCAGGGTGAAGGTTGCCCTGATATATATTTTCACCCTTTATATGACTTAACATATAGGGTTTATGTATATAAAAGGAGAACCTTGTGTCCAACTTATCTGTTACTGCCGTATCTTCTTCGACCGCAGCACACGTTGCCAATACATCGAAATCCCTGTACGTCAAACAATTCGTCGATGAAAGCCTGGGCAACTCTTCTTACCTTATCGCCGACGAAGCTAGTGGGGAGGCAGCCGTCATCGACCCGCAGCGCGACGTGGAGAAGTATGTCCAATCTGCCGACGGGCTGGGCCTGAAGCTGAAATACGCGCTCGACAGCCACCTGCACGCCGACTTCATCTCGGGCGCGCACGAACTGGCTCATCAGCTGGGTGTCCCCCACCAACATGAGCGCTCCTTCCAGATTGGCGCCAGTGCCGCTGCGGAAGCCGAGTTCGAGCATATCGCCCTGCAGCACGGTGACCGGCTTGCGTTGGGCAATCTATCCCTCGGTATCCTGTCCACACCGGGCCACACCCCCGAGCACATCAGCTTTGCCGTTTATGCAGAAGACAATGAGATCCCCGAGGCGCTGTTTAGCGGCGGCTCTTTGATCGTCGGGGGGACGGGGCGCCCCGACCTGCTGGGCCACGAACACACTATCCCGTTGGCGCGTGACCTGTTCCACTCGATCCACGAGGTCATCTCGCGGCTCCCTGACGATGTGGTCGTCTACCCGACCCACGGCGCCGGTTCATTTTGCAACACAACCTCCAGCGGCGCGCGCTTTACCACCATCGGCCAGGAACGGCGCACCAATCCCTTCTTCCAGTTGACCGACGAAGAAGCCTTCGTCAAACGCGCCACTACCGGGCTATCCAGTTACCCCACCTATTACGGTCGGAGCCGGGCCATTAACCAGCAGGGACCACGCCTCTTGGGCGGCGTCCCGCTGCTCAGGCCGCTCGCCCCTGATGCGCTGCAGAAAGAGATCCGGGCCGGGGCAGCCGTGATCGATATCCGCCCCAGCCGCCAGTTCATCGCGGGGCACATCCCCAATTCTTACGGCATCCCGTTGGTGACGCCGCTGACCACCTGGGCCGGCTGGGTAGTGCCTTTTGGCACACCGATTGTGCTCGTCGCCAACACGCCTGAAGAACGCCAGGAAGCCGTGCTCCAGTTGATCCGCATCGGGTACGATGACCTGCGCGGCTATCTGGCAGGTGGGCTGGACACGTGGGGCGCGGCCGGGATCCCGCAGGCACACTGGCACAGCCTTTCTGCGCGGGATCTGAATTCCAAGCTGAGAAATGGCGAGCAGCCCTTCCTGCTTGACGTCCGTTACAACAAGGAGTGGGCACAAGGACACATTGCCGGCGCGCGGCACGTGGAAGCCGGCCAACTGCCCGAGGTGGCGCGGGCCGTCCTGCCTGATGACCGCCCGCTGGTGCTGTACTGTGCGCGTGGCAACCGCTCGACGGTGGCGCTCTCGGTTTTGGAGCAGAAGGGCTTCAGGGACCTTTATGCGCTCGAAGATGGCATCTCGAGTTGGCTGAACGCCGGCTATGAGACCGTCCAGGGAGGCGAATAATGTCGTGCAGCGCGCGATTCGACGTGGCCGTGATCGGCGCGGGGGCCAGCGGAGCCCTGGTGATGGCCCAGTTGCGTCGCCAGGCTCCCGAACACGGACGCCTGGCCCTGATCGGAGCCGGCCCGCGGGCAGCACGCGGGGTGGCCTACGAGACACACTATCAGACCAACCGGCTCAACGTGGCGGCCGGGAACATGAGCGCCTTCCCCGATGACCGTGAGCATTTCGTGCGCTGGCTGTCTGCCCACTTACCGGGTACGGATGCGCGGACCTTCGCGCCCCGCACCGTGTACGGCGATTACCTGGCCGACATCCTGGCCGAAGACTTGCCGGGCGCGACCGTCTTCAGCACGCCGCACCGGGCAATCGGCCTGTACAAGGAATCCGACCAGTGGATCGTGTACCTCGACGACGGCAATACCCTGGCCGCGCATGCGGTGGCGCTGGCGCTGGGGAACCTCGCTCCCAATGACCCGTTCAACCTCGGGCCGGAGACGCCTTCCGCCTACTTCCGCAACCCGTGGGCAGCCAACGTGGCCGATGGCCTGGCCCCCGATGCGCCGGTCGTATTGATCGGCACCGGCCTGACCATGGTGGATGTGGCCCTGGCGCTGCGCGAACAAGGCCATCGCGGCCCGCTTAGCGCCATTTCGCACCACGGACGCCTGCCGCAAGCCCATGCGACCTACAGCCCTCGTCCGCTGGCACAACTGCCTCAGGCTTTTGACGCTCCCTACAGCGCCTTGGGCTGGGTGCGGGATGAAATCAGTGCCAGCGACGGCAACTGGCGCGCCGTGATCGACAGCCTGCGCCCGCACACGGCCGCCATCTGGCGAGGCTGGACGCTGCCCCAGCGTGCTTCCTTTCTGCGCCATGCCCGCAACCTGTGGGACATCCACCGCCATCGCATGGCGCCGGAAGTCGCCGCCCAAGTGGGAGAGCTGCTCCAGAGCGGCACCCTAAGCATCAGCCAGGGCCGGCCCGTCGCGCTGGAAAGCGTCGAGAACGGTCTGATCGTCACCTGGCGCGAGACTGGCAGCGGGGCATTGCAGCAGATCCGCGCTGCGCGCGTGGTGAACTGCACGGGTCCCAACCGCGATTACCGCCGCGTCAACTCTCCGCTGCTGACCGGGCTGCGGCAGCGCGGCTGGCTCACCACCGACGCACTGCAGCTCGGCTGGAAGACGGATGCGCAAGGCCAGCTGATCGGCGCTAACGGCGACCCCGTTTCCGGCTTGTTCACCATCGGCCCGCTGCGCATCCCCGACTTGTGGGAGAGCGTGGCCATCCCAGAAATCCGCACCCAGGCTGCCGATCTGGCAGCGCTGCTCGTGTCGGAGACCGTCCAATACGCGCAGGCCAGCGCGGATTAGCGCTTATTGTATAAATAACTGATGTTACGCAGGAAAGAGATGTATTCGAGGTGTATTTCAATAGTCTGCACTCATCGTCCGTTCATCCTGTACTGATCCTGTACTAATCCTGTACTAATCCTGTACTGGTAGTGTACTAGATGTCCCAATATCGTCCAAGGGAGGATCAATGGAGATGTCAGATTTTCGAACCTCGATACTCGATTTTTTTTAGCGTTCTGCGTAACATCAGTAAATAACTAAACTTCATTGGCAGAAATTACGAGTAAAAATCATAGCTCTGGATTACCGCTAACGCGGCACTCTGTAGAAGCGGAAGCGAGCGATTTAGCGAAGACGAGAAGCGTGGGGTTTCTCCGAGGTATGTATCATATGTGTTTCATGGGTCTCCCAATACCCATAACCTGCCAAGTATGTTATTCGCGTCAAATAAAGGAGTCCTGCCGGTCCTGGCCGCCTTTGTGGCGCTGGTGATGGGGCTGGGCGCGCTGCTGGGCGTGCCGGGCTTCATCCTGCCGTAGCGCTACGTCGATAGGGGAGGTAAGGACGACGGACTGAGGACGAAGGGGGCTGGCTTTTGGCGAGCCTGGCGCGGGGAGACGGGGAGCGCAGAGAAGTGAAACAATTTTAACCCCCTATCAAACATGGGGGCATCCACAACGGGCACAGGGGAACACGACGGAAAGTCAAAAGCAACGTTGGTATTTACAAAAGTAAGGGTATGAGTTCGAACCAGGCCAAGTTCAAGAGGCAGCCGGTGTTCATGGGTATGCGTCAAGATTTCGGGGAAATCCTATTTGCAGTCTCCGCCCGGCGGTGAACTCAATGACAAAGGGCGCTGAAGCGCCCTGCTGAACCCCAAGCGAAACGGAGATGGCTGGCCAATTCCCGAAAAAGTGACGCGCACCCTTTTTGGCAGGGCGCTTGACTTCCAGTGATGGGTCAGTATAATGGTTTAAATGGCAGGGTGAGTAATTCAGGGTGAGATTTCTACTGGCTGTTTTCTGCGGATCAGGTTGATTTTGCTTAAATTCTACATCTTAATGATTATTTTCACACATAAGCTATTACACTGGGATTGTCAACCAAGTATTTAGTTAGGCGACTTCTTCAGATAAGATTCGCAATTATCACGGTGAAACAGGAAAATGCTAAAAATCAACAGTTCGCTGCTCTGGAAAGGCATAATTATTTTCAGCCTTTCATTATTGGGAAATGTAACGATGAAAGAACTGGAGCTTTTTCAAACTGGCTCTCTCACAATTAATGCTTTAATTTTTATTGGCTTACTAATACTCTCAACGGCAACTGTAAATCTCCTATGGTTTGGCATTTCTAATTTCATAAAATGGAAAAATACGCCAAAAATTAGGAATATCACGTTGGGCCAAGAAAACCTACCAGATGGAAGGCTCGCATTTCAGCTAATTAATAAAGAATTTATCGAGCCTGAAATGTGGATAAGTAGATTGCAAATAGCAGATAACCCATTATCATGGTCTCCAATTAGCGCGGCGGGATTTTCTATAAAATCAGACGAAAGCAGAAATATATTTTTTGTGAGTTGGGACAAAGAACATCGTTACTTTGTGATACAAGATTTCCAAGAGAATATTTATGACAAGAAGGTGTTTGGAGTTGGTGAATATAATTTCAATATTACATTACGGTATGGATTTTCTAAAATAGCTAATAACAATGTTTTTTTAGTAATGGGTGAGAATAATAGAACGGCAAAATTTTCGGCTAGAATTTCACTCAATGAAAACGGTGTTATTAAAGTGATAAAGATAAAACCGTAGGAAAGAACAATGAATATTTTAAAACCAGCAAAAGTAGGTGGAAAAATTGGGTACCATGAATTAACAGATTGGTGGTTATCCCATTTTACAGAGGCGGAGAGAGAATATATAGATAATTGTTATCAACCTACGAATGCTCCTACCCATACATTAACACAGGGTACGCAGGTGAAAAGAGAAGGCGAAACTATTGATACAGGCATGTTTTTAAATGGTCTTGCCACTTGGTTTCGTAGTAAATCTGATGCCTCAATATTTGAGCGAATCCATGAAAAAATAGCTGAATTAGGTCGCACACACCCACTATTTGGAGTTGGTTATGTTCAAGGTCGCCATTATGTAACATTCACGGAAGATGTCGAAAATCTCAAGAGATTAAGCAAATTTGAAGAAGCAGAAACGTTATTGCTAGAATTAATAAATGCTACAGAAGAAGAAGATAAATCAAGGAATTGGGGTGTAGCACCCTGGTATTACGAAGAGTTGGCAAAGCTCTATCGAAAGGATAAGAATTTCACACAAGAAGTCGCTATTCTTGAGCGGTTTGCAATGCAAACGCATGGTAACGGCGTAAAACCTAAGAAGCTGCTTGAACGTTTAGAGAAAGCCAAGTTGTTGTTGAGTAAATTACCACCGCCAAAGGCGGTGGCTTTAGAACAATGCGCCTGGAAGGCGCGCCACCACTTGCCTTGTTAATCGAACAGCTTGCCATGAACAATTTCTGCTTTCTTTTCCAGCTTCTCTTGCCACTGCACACATTTGCGTATCTTCTCTTCGTCCAATCCTACCGTGCTTACACAGTAGCCTCTCGCCCATAGGTGACGCATCAACATGATATTTGGACAACGAATGTGATAGCCTTTTGAACTGTTGAGTCATGGTGAGTCTCCTTTTGGTTGGTTGCACGCCTTCCAGGGAGGCTCATCATACCCACATTCTCAATTACTCGTCACGGTAGAACCTTTTCCTTCTACTCACTGCCAAAGGCAGTGGTTTTAGAAAGATAATAAAATTTGCTGGCCTTTGAAGAAAGGATTCAACCGCAATACGTAGAACGCAACTCGCGGGTTCCGATCGGACTGGTAAGATAGTGCCACCTCCCACACCAGCGATCTAGGATTTAACCAGATCGTGAAGTGTCCATCATTCTATTATCCCTCAAATTCATCCGCCTGTGTAAACAAAAACGCACAAGTTCGATCCTAATACCCTGGAGGGTTTTCTCGGCCAGCAAGTACGGCTCGGAAATCATTTAACGACTC
>Ga0302321_100005206_pt1 | contig 11359 bp, 11 predicted proteins | sample Fen_T0_1_FD_202505 | JGI IMG/M metagenome (GOLD analysis project Ga0302321, IMG submission 202505) | Peat permafrost microbial communities from Stordalen Mire near Abisko, Sweden - Fen_T0_1 | ecosystem: Environmental > Terrestrial > Soil > Wetlands > Permafrost | place: Sweden: Abisko...
TGGCGCGTCTGATTCATGCTCGTTCGACCCGAGCCAAGGGGCCGTTTCTCGCCATCAATTGCGGCGCGCTGCCCGAGACGCTGCTCGACTCCGAGTTGTTCGGGTACAAGGCCGGCGCCTTCACCGGGGCGGTTTCCGATCACGCAGGGCTGTTCGAAAGCGCGGCTGGCGGTACCCTGTTTCTCGACGAGCTGGGCGAGATCTCGCACCCCACCCAGGTCAAGCTGCTTCGGGTACTGCAAGAGCGAGAAATCCGTCGGGTGGGTGAAAGCCGAAGCAGGCCGATCGACGTGCGCGTGCTTGCCGCCACCAATCGCAATCTGGAAGCCAGAATGGCCGAAGGAAAATTTCGAGAGGACCTGTACTATCGGTTGCGCGTGGTCGAGGTGGCGATTCCTCCCTTGCGCGAGCGCAAGGAAGACATCCTGCCGCTGGCACGGTTCTTCGTCGAGCGCTTCAAGGTCAAGCTGAAGCTTCCGACTTTGCGGCTATCCGCCGAATCCATTGGCTTCCTCACCAGCTATCCATGGCCGGGGAACGTGCGAGAGCTGGAAAATGCCATCGAGCATGCAGCGGTCCTGTCGCGGGACGGTCGCCTGACGCCGGATCTGTTTCCGCCGGGCATCGTCCATCGCACAGGGCGCGCGGGCAGAGCCGCCGGAAAGCGGTCCCTTCAGGATGTGGAACGCGAACACATCGACCTGGTGCTGCGCCAAACCGGCGGCAAGCTGCGCGAGGCCGCAGAGATCCTCGGCATCAGCACCGCCACACTCTGGCGTCGGCGCAAGCGCGATGGCGGTCACAGCGGCGCGTGAGCTCGCCCCTTGTGGAGGGCCATGCAACGCGGGTAGGCTCGCCCCATGATTCGAAAGCTGGTGCTCTATGGTTGTCTCGCTTCTCTGCTCGCCTGCTCCATTGGCGGCGGACGAGCGGATTTCGATCTGAAGTCAGTGCCCGGTACGCCCGTGTTCGAATCGGAGAAGGATTATGCGAGCACGGTGGTGAACAATCGTTACCGGCTGCTCAACAACGTCTGGAACAAGGGCGCGACCACGGGCCGCTACCGGCAGAAGATCTTCGTCAACGACGACAACGGCAAGACCGTCTTCGGTTGGGTTTGGAAATGGCGCGACAGCAGCGGGGTCGCGACTTACCCAGAGATCCAAGTCGGCCTAAGCCCATGGAACGGCGAAGCGGCGCCCGATTCCGGCTTTCCCTTTCAGGCGGGAACCAAGAAGGTGGTGGTGAGCTACGACATCGACTTGCAAGCTTCGGGTGCCTACAACCTGGCCTTCGAATTCTGGGCGGTGTCAGGGCAGCCGATCAGCAAGGACGTGATCACCCACGAGGTGATGATCTGGATCGCTGGTGAAACCCTGGGTGCGGCCGGCAGCGAAGTCGCCAAGATCACCATCAACGGAAATACCTTCAGCGTGAATCTGCGCAAGAATCACGGCGACACCTCGGGGGCAAACCCAAACACGTGGACCATCGTTTCGCTGCTGGCTGACAAGCCCATCTTGCACGGGCCGCTCGACATCGGTGCCATCATCGATTACCTCATCAAAAGCGGTCTCCTCGACCGGCGGTTGCTCATCGCCAACCTCGAGCTCGGCGACGAGGTTCAGCGCGGCTCGGGCATGACCGTGGTCCGCAACTTCGCCGTGTCGGTCGAGTAGTGACGGCTGGTGAGCAATGCTCGCGCGGATCAGCTTGGTGCGATGGTTGTGTGTCGCTCTGTGCGTCGAGGCAAGTGCACGGGCGTCCGCGCAGTCCGACGCCGGGTTTGCCTTCGACTGGGGCGGACCCGACGGGTGTCCGTCGTCGGATACGGTGCAGGGAGAAATCGACAAGCTTCTTGGAGGCTCCGCCGCAAGCCACAGCAAACGGCTCCTGCGTGTGCGCGCCCGGGTGACTCGAGGACCCCTTTGGCACGTGGTCCTCGAGACGGCCTTGGGTGAAAGCCAGGGGCATCGGACCCTCAAAGCCGCAACGTGCGATGGGCTTGCCAACGCGACGGCGCTGATCGTGGCCCTGATGATCGATCCTGCCGCGGTCAGAAACCACGCACCCACGGCAGCCGCCGAGACTGCGCATGAAATCGAGCCGGCCACCTCGGTCGAGCCTCCCGCGCCAGCGCCGCGTTCGCCGGCTCCGCTTTTGCCGGCACCACCGGTGCCGGCTGTTGTCCCGCTTGCGGGGCCGACCGCCGCGCGAATCACGACTGTCTTCGCTGGTGCAGGGGCTTCGGGCAGTCTGGGTGTGTTGCCGTCGGCCGACGTTCAGGTGGCGGGCGAGCTTGGCGTCGCCCGCGAACCTTGGCGGATCGAGCTGCGCGCGGCGTACGGTCCGCGCCACGTGAAAGGCGATCTACTCGCCAGCCCGTCGGGCTCGTATGGCGGGCGTGGTCCAAGGTCGGGGCGTGGGTGCCACCACCTCACTTGACAAGGACCAGCCCTGGTTCGGCATGGGGGTCGGTGCCTTCTTCGCCCCGCGGGTCGGTCGCCATGTTGCCTTTCCGGTGCACGTCGACGCAGTCGTCCCGCTGTGGCGTCCCACCTACGTCTTCACCAACGTACCGTCGCCACTTTTCCGGTCGTGGTCCGTCGGTGGCCGACTGACCGCGTCCGTGGAGTTGCGGTTTTGATCACGGAAGCCGGGCCGTCCGGGCACCATGACAGGAGATGAGCCTGCTCTCCCTGCGCAAGGCAGCACCTGTCGCGGCGACGCCGGTGGGGGGGGCCTGTCCGGGCGATCTGGACTTCGAGGCAATTTACGAGGCGCACCTGACGTACATCTGGCGGGCGGCGCGACGGCTGGGCATCGATCCGGCCGACACCGACGACGTGGTGCAGGAAGTGTTTCTGGTAGCCCACCGCAGGTTGCCCGAGTTCGAGGGGCGTGCCCAGGTGAAGACGTGGCTGTTCAAGATTCTCGTGCGCGTGGTTCGCCACTACTTTCGCACACAAAGGCGCAAGCCAGGCCACCGTTCGTCGGAATCACCGCAAGACATGGACGGACTGACCGGCTCTTCTTCGGCAGGTCCCGACGAAGCGGCCCAACGAGCCGAGGCGGTCCGCGTCCTTGATGGTTTGCTCGCGCGGCTGGACGGGGACAAACGCGAAGTGTTCGTCTTGGCCGAGATCGAAGAACTTTCGGTGGTGGTTCGTCGGCTCGTCCGCGTATCGAGCGGCGTCGACGATCGCTCGGGCTCGCTCGTCGAGATTCTTCATGGCTCACTCCCAAATTCGTGCGTGTGAAAGCGTTCGAGCGCGCGTTCTGCGGGAACCCTGTCGCTTGCGACGAAGGTGGGTCTGGTGGTGGCGACGGTGGCCGTGGTGGGCGGTGGATCAGTCGGGGTTGCTAAGGTCTGGCAATCGAAGGCGGGGCCCTTCAGTCGCCATGCTCACGACGTTACGGAAGCACGCCCAACGAACGCTCATCCGCCGTTGGCCATGCCGACGCGGGCTGCTGAAGTCGCTACCAGTGCCGCTGCTCCGTCGCCGCGACCTGCGCCAGAGGCAGCGGACGGCCGGCAAGGTCGGGGTGAAAAGCTCCGGCGACGAGCGCCGTTGGCGGAAAGCGATACGGAACGCCCGCGCGTCGACGATTTTCTCAATGCCGAGGTCTCCGTGCTCGGCCGCGCGCGCGAAGAGTTGCGATTGGGGCGACCGGGCCGCGCTCTCGACGTGTTGGCAGAGTACGACCGGCGTTTCGGCAAGGGCATGCTTGGCGAGGAGCGACGGGCGATCGCAGCCATCGCCACATGCCAGGCCAACCCCGGATCCGTGGCGCGCACCCAGGCCGAAGCCTTCATCCGGTCGGCCCCCAGCTCGCCGCTGCTCGAGCGCGTGCGGGCGACCTGCGTGACACCGCACGATCCATCTCACCCGTGAACTCGCCGTAACTGCAAGGGATTGCAGGTTTGGCGGTGTTGCGTCTTAAGATCGAGATCGTAGGGTCCGATACCTAATTCGGGGAGCATGACCGGGACCCCGATCCCGGTTGTGTTCCCCTTTTCTTACCGGCTGCTCTTATTGACCGCCAACTCCGAGCACAGGAGCGATCCATTCACCGGCAACGAACCGCAGTTCTGTTCGTAGGCGCCTTGGCCATCGGCCTCTGCTTTCTACCGCTGGGTAAAATCCCGCTACTTTGGAACATGCACGGGATTTTGCTCGCGCGAAAAGCCGCCATGGCCTTGTTCGCGCTAATCGCCGCGCTGGTCCTGCTGCGCAGACGCAAGAGAGAGATGAGCCTCTGCGGGCAGATCGGCAGCATCGCGGGCCTGGTTGCCCTCGTCGCGTTCTGCGTCTTTCGTCTCGTGGTGCTGGGCAATCGTTCGATGCCCACGTTTGCCGACGACGACCCCCGTGCGAGCGCGTACTACCAGAAGGCTTGCGATGAGGGGCGCATGGAAGCGTGCTCGCTGCTGGGCACGTGTTACTGGAGCGGAGCGTGTGGTGTCGCCAAGAATGGCGCGAAGGGGTTCGACCTTTTCCAGAAAGCCTGCGACGGCGGTGAGATGGCTTCCTGTGGGCAACTTGGCGTTTGTTACGAGTTCGGCGGCTGCGGCTTGGTCAGAAGTGGCGAGCGCGCCGTGGCCTTCTACGAGAAGGCATGCGCCGGTGGCGAGATGAGCATGTGCAACAACCTGGGTGTCTGTTACTTCAAGGGCGAATGCGGGCTTGGCAAGGACGACACACGGGCAGCCGAGCTATACAAGAAGGCGTGCCGGGGCGGAGACTCAGGTGCTTGCCACAACCTGAATTTGATGAAGAACTGAAGCTCGCCCCGACCGCTTCATTCTGCTTCGACCTCGAGAGTTTGCAGGTCTGATTGCGCCCGGACCGGCGCAGGGGAAAGCAGCCACGCGGAGAAAGCGACCAGCACACCGGTCAGGGCAAAGATGGCGGGCAGCCCGACGTGATTGGCCAGTTGGCCAAATCCGAGCACGCTGAGCATGCCCACGTTGATCACCCCGTTGGCAAAGCCCGCCAACTTGGCACGGTCATTTGGGTCCGCGTCGGCGAAAAGCAGCGCCATCGTGGCGGGAAAGAGCACGCCATGGGCAAGCCCGAAACCGACGCCCAGAGGAACGATGGTCGACGTGCCCACGCCTGCCAACCCTGCGATGAATACACCGTAGGCCAGCGTCCCGTAGATCGCGGTTCTGCGCAAGCCCAAGCGATCGGTCAGGCTGCTGCCGCCCAAGCGAATCGCGAGGGCGCTGACAGTGTAGGCGATGAAGAAACCGCGAACCACCCCGAGGCCGCGCTGGAGCGCCAGTGGCGCAAGAAACGTCATAGCGACGTTGAAGCCGGCGCCTGTGAAGACCATCGCGAACAAAATCGGCCGGGCACGCGGCGGGATGGTCATCGACGAGGACGCATCCTCCGAGCGCCTGGTTCCCCCGGGAAGCTTGCGCGCAGCAAAGGCGCCGAGGGCAGCCGCCAGCCCGGACATGGCAAAGACCCATGCGAATCCATAGCGGGCGCCCACGGGCTCTGCGATCGCCGGCGCCAGCGCGTTCATGATCAGGCTGGCCGCGCCGGCCAACCCCATCGCCTGCCCGAGCCTCTCGGCCGGCGCGAGCTCGCACACCATCGCCATGCCCGCGGTCATCACACCAGCCGTGGCCAATCCTTGCAGCGCACGCAGCGCAAGCATGGGCAACCCGACACCGCCGATGGCCGCAAATCCGAGCGCAGCGAGCGCCATCAGAGACTGGGAAAGCAAGATGGTTCGGGCCAGCCCAAGTCGGTTGACGGCGCGCCCTAGCCACGGCACCACCAGCACGCAGACAAGCCCAAAGATACCCATCACCGCGCCGACCATGCCGGGCGTCGCCGCATAGTTCACCGTCAAGTGCTTGGGCAGAAGATAGAAGCACGAAATTGAAAAGCCGAAGGCCATGTTCGTCGCCAGCAAACGAATGAACGGCGCCGACATCCACCGCTTGTGCGGAGATGGGGACGCTGCATTCTGGCCCAGAACGTCGTTCCGGGTTGCTGGCGACTGGCGTTGGCTGCCGTCGCTGCTACTGCTTTCTTCGTCGATGACTGACATGGCTCGCTCCTGGGATGCCAATCGGAGCGAGCTAGACCGCGTTACCCTCTCCTTTCGGCTGGGAGAGGATGGGACGCTTTGCTCAGCGGTCGTTCACCTCTCCACATTCGCCACGACGGGCTTCATGGCGCGAATTGCGCGCCATGGATTCGTCGGGCTGGTGTGGAGTGCGAACATGAGAGCCCTAAAGTGAACGAGGCGGGCGTCGAAGTCAAGGTGCTCTAGCTGTTGACCGCAGCCCAGGCGCTGACCAAGCCGAAGGCGAAGAAGAGCACGGCTGCGGTAACCCTGAGCCAGCGACCCTGCACGCGGTGGGCGAGCTTCTCTCCGATGAAGACCGCCAACCCGTCGGTGACCGCCATGCCAAGCGTCGTTCCGACCGTGACGAAGACGGTGCTGTGGAACTTTGCCCCCAAGGCGACGGTGGCAAGCTGGGTCTTGTCACCCATCTCGGCTAGGAAGAACAAGACGGCGGTGGTGAGGAACGGCCCGAAGCGCGCTGGCTTGTCGTCATCATCGAGCGTATCGGGGCGAAGAGTCCAGATGCCGAAGCCGATGAACGTCGCGGCCAGAATGCCGGCCAGCAATCGCGGCGGAATGTGGGCCGAGACCCACACGCCGACCGATGAGGCCAGCGCGTGGTTCAGCAGCGTCGCAACCAAGATGCCCGCCATCACCACCCACGGGCGACGAAACCGGCTGGCCAGGGTGAAGGCCAGCAGTTGGGTTTTGTCACCCATTTCGCTAATGGCGACGAGGCTGAAGCTGCCGACGATGGCTTCCCAGTTCATTGAAAGACCATGTCCTAACAAATCGTCGCCGTGATTGCTTCAGGAAACTGACGAGGCGCTACGACGGCTCTTCCGCCGCCAGGTTGATGTCCACGCAGACCACGTACGAACTTCCCGAGAGTGGTGTGACTCGGTTCGAGATCGTGATGCACACGTTTCCGCTGGCCACGGACACGTAGGGGCTGGTGACGTAGCGACGCTGATTTTTGCCAAGGTACATGAAGTAGTCTTTGGCGCTCTGGTTGCCGCCCGCGGGCGCCGGTCCGAAGAGCGCGGTTCGTCGGCGCTGTGGATGGATGGGATTGAGGACGGTACGGGTGAGCTGACGGCCGGACTCATGAATGACGTAGGCACACTCGGCGGCGGGAAACCTGGCCAGGGTGTTTTCCAGCATCTCTTCATAGTTCTTCGGCTCGCTCATTTGAACGACCGTGGTTATGCGGTTTGCAATCTCGTTGTAGTGCTGATACTTCAACTTCTTTTCGTTGAATTTTCGCACCATGTGCTCGGTCAGCACTGAGCGCAGTCTGCTGGCGTATTGAAGTCCATTCAACAGACAACTGCGATCAGGAGGCTGCGGGTGGGCAAAGTAGAAGCCTTGCACCAGGTCGGCGCCATGTTCGAGACAGGACAGGGCTTCGCCTTCGGTCTCAATACCCTCGACGACGACAATGACACCGATTCGATGCGCCAGTTTGATGAAGAAGTCGAATAGCTCTTGCTTGTGATACTCGCGGTCGATGTTCTTGATGAGGGATCGATCGAGCTTGATGATGTCTGGCTTGATGCTGGGGATCCGTTCGAGATTCGAGTGCCCGGCCCCCATATCGTCGAGCGCAATCAGAAAGCCGCGTTTTCGGTGGTTGGTGATGAAACGCTGGAGCGCGGATGCGTCGCGAATCTTGGACTCGATGATCTCGATGACCACGCGTTCGGGCGAGATTCCGAATTCTTCGGTCAATTGGATGAGGGCGTTCGATTCCGCCGCCGATTTGCCCAGGCTGGACACGTCCAAGTTGACGAACAAAATCAGCTCGGGGTCGAGACTGGCCAAGGTGGCGAAACCTTCGACCGCGGCCTCGCGACACACGCGATCGAGTCGTAGAGACTGGCTGTGTCGGTTGGCCGCATCGAAAAGGTAACAGGGCGAAATGGGCTTGCCACTTTTGGGATCTGTCGCTCGTATCAGCGCCTCCAGGCCAATCACGCGCTTCTCGCGAATCGAGATGATTGGCTGAAAGTGGCTGGCCATACTATTGGCCTCTAAGACCTCGCGAATGTCGAACTGTGCGTCGACAATGCGGGCTCGCTCTGCACTCGACTCTAGATCTTCCTGAACAGTCATCGAGAGGGCGTTATGATACGCCTATTGTTCTTGTTTGGATAGTGGTGGCGCAAACACTTTTTGCCTTCCCAAAAATTCTCCGGCGGGGGCAACGCGCAATCTCTACATGGGGAGTCGGCCGGCCCTTTCCATGTTACTGTGACGTAGCGTCTGACCTGTCGCGTTTGAGCCCGTGAGATGTTCTTCTCTGGTACGTCGAGATTTCGTCCCATCCGCCTACTTGGCACCGGCGGGATGGGAAGTGTCCATCTGGTCTACGACGAACAGCTTGGAACAGAGGTCGCGCTCAAGACCTTGAATTTGACCACGGGCGCCGATCTCTACCGGTTCAAGCGGGAGTTCCGCGGGCTCGTCGACACGGAGCATCCGAACCTGGTCCGCCTTTACGAGTTGGTGTCGGAAGGGCCACTGTGGTTCTTCACCATGGAATATGTAGCCGGCCTTCCGTTCGATGAGGCGTTGGCCCGGTGGGCACCAACGGCGGCCGGCGCCTCGGCGGATGCTCAAGAGTCCGATCCGTGTCGTTTGCTGACCTCGGTTCAGCAGTTGTGCTCGGGCGTGCACGCCATGCACGAGGCTGGGTGCATCCACCGCGATCTCAAGCCGACCAACGTTCTCGTGACCGGGGAAGGGCGCGTCGTGATCCTTGATTTCGGTCTGGCTAAGCGGCGCGGTAGCGCCACGGTGTCGGGCGACGGATTCTCCGGAACACCTGCCTACATGGCGCCGGAACAGGCGCTGGAACGTCCGAGCATGCCGTCGGCGGATTGGTATGCGGTGGGCATCATGCTCTACGAGGCCCTGGCCGGAAGATGCCCGTTCGAGGGCACCCTGTTCGACGTCCTGCTTCGAAAGCAGAACGAGGATCCGCCGCCGCCCACCCAGTTCAACCCCCAGGCGGACGGGCTGCTCAGCGATTTGTGCATGCGCTTGATCCAGCGCGACCAGTCGCAACGGCCGGGCGGAACCGAGATCCTCGCCAAGCTTGGTATCACCGCGGCGAACGATCGCTTGTTGCCGCGTCGTCGTTACACTCCGATCTCCACACCAACGCTGAGTATCGTGGGACGCGATCCAGAGTTGCAGGCTCTCTTCGAAGCCTACGCCAAGGTGAAGAAGGGCGGCTTCGCCGTCACGGTCGTCCGGGGAAGCTCGGGGATTGGCAAGACGTGCCTGGTCGACGCCTTTCTCGCCGGGATCTCGTCGGACAAAGCTGCGCCTACGGTGCCCCTCGTTCTGCGCGGCCGATGTCACGAGCGCGAAACCCTACCATTCAAGGCGTTCGATACCGTGATCGACGGCGTAAGCCACCGACTTGCAGCTTTGGGGCCGGGCGACCAAGCGTACATCTTGCCGAACGGGGTTTCGTACCTGTGTGAAATCTTCCCCGTGCTTCGCCATCTGAGGCTGACCGAAGATCAGCGCTACCGGCTGCCGCCCTTGCGGGAAGCCAAGGAACTGCGCAACCAAGCGTTCGTGGCCTTCTGCGAGCTGATGGTGCGCCTGGCGAAGACCCAGCCGGTGGTGATCTTCATCGATGACCTGCAGTGGGCCGATCGCGATAGTTTTGCGTTGTTGTCGGCCTTGATGCGGCAAACAGGTGCGCCGGCGCTGCTGCTCATCGCTACCTGTCGGCCGAGCGCCGACGGCGGGTTCGCCGAGTCTTTGCTCAGAGACTTCCTCGAGCAGCCTGCGGTAAAGATCCTTGGCTTGGGCCCCCTCGAATCGGACTCCACGCGCGTCCTCGCCGACAGCCTGCTCGATGGTGACGACATACCTGCCGCGGTCAAGCAGAGCATCACCGATGCAGTCGTCCGCGAGGCCGAGGGACATCCCTTCTTTGCGGTGGAATTCGTCCATCACCTGCGCACGGTCGTGTTGTCCAAGGGGGGCGCCGCAGTGGTTGCGGATGGAAGCACCCTTCGCCTGGACGGCATGATTCTGCAGCGGGTAAGCAACTTGTCCGACGAAAGTCAGCGCCTACTGCGCGTGGTTGTCGTGGCCGGCGATCCCCTGCCACAGCGGGTGCTTGCCACGGCTGCCGAGGTGTCCTTGGGTTCAGATGGCTGGGAGAAGGGCATGTCTGCCCTGGTGGACGAGTCCCTGATTCGGCGCAAAGGCCGGCGGGGCGAAGATTTGGTCGAGTTCTATCACGACCGAATTCGCGAGGCAGTGGTGGCGTCCCTCGACCCAGCAACCCTGCACACTGTGCATGTCCAGCTCGCCCAGGCGGTCGAGCAGTGGGAGCGCGAGCGAACCGACATGCTGGCCCGCTACTGGCTTTCGGCCGAGGATCACGAGAGGGCGAAGCGCTACGCGTGGGAAGCGGCCGTCGAGGCCCGCACCAAGCTGGCCTTCGATCGTGCTGCGCAGCTTTTCGAAGCCGCCGCACGACTCGAGGAACAGGGCGATCGAAAGGCCGAGCTGCTGCAGGCACTCGGCGAATGCCAGGCCAGCGATGGACGTGCAATCCTCGCGGCCGAGGCTTTCGAGCGGGCGGCTTCGTTCAGCAACCCCGACCAGGCCGCAAGGCTGCGCCACTTGGCCGCGGAACAACTTTTGCGCGGCGGAGAGATCAAGCAAGGTCTCACGGTCCTTACCGGCGTCCTCAGCAAGTCGGGCCTTCGTCTGGCAAAGACCTCGAAGTCGGCGAAGTGGTCGGTGGCTTGGCGATTGGCGTGGCTTCGGCTGCGTGGCTTGAAGTTCCGAGAGCGCTCGGCGTCGAGCATCAGCGTTGAGGATCAGCAGCTTCTCCACGTCTACTGGTCGGTCAATACAGGGCTCGCCGTCGTGGACTCGGTAAGGGCCGTGGACTTCCTCTTACGCTTCGTACTGCTTGCTCTCAAGACCGGCGACATCAGACGGGTGGCGCAGGGCTTGTCAGTCCTGGGGGGCCAATTGTCGGCTTTTTGGGGGGTGCGTTTTGGCTGGCCGGCGCGGTTGGTGTCCGTCGCAGAAGTGCTGGCACGGCGGTCGGCGGATCCCGCGACCATCGGGCTGGCCAGGATGTGCCGTGCGATGGTGCGATACTTCGCCGGTGAGTACGAAGCCAGCACAAACGAGCTGCTCGCGGTCGAGCAGCACTTCCTGACCCACTGCCGCGGCATGAGCTGGGAGTTGGCCACCACACGATCGTTTATCTGTTTCTCCATGC
>Ga0302321_100005208_pt1 | contig 11359 bp, 9 predicted proteins | sample Fen_T0_1_FD_202505 | JGI IMG/M metagenome (GOLD analysis project Ga0302321, IMG submission 202505) | Peat permafrost microbial communities from Stordalen Mire near Abisko, Sweden - Fen_T0_1 | ecosystem: Environmental > Terrestrial > Soil > Wetlands > Permafrost | place: Sweden: Abisko...
CAGCCTACCGTAGGGAGTGTCTATTAGGAGAAGTACCTATGTTTTCTTAGGGTGTTGATGGATATGTTGCCTGATCCGCGAGCGATCTCTTATAAGCATGCGGCGAAATTTTGTTTTTCTGTAATTGTAATTCATCTATATAAGGCATTGTTGCGATGGTGCGTGTAAGTCATGCATCTCTTCTGTAGCTATTAATATCTTGTAGGAAAGCACACAGGATAGTATTTACAAAGGAAGTCAACAAAGAATCATCCCATTATTAATATAATAAATGTAAATATAAGTATTTTGATTCAACGACTTTCTGTCATTTGCAACTATTGTTGGCGTTGAAACGTGTATGATATGAATGCTAAGAGCAGCAGAGATTGTAAGCCATCAGTTTCGACTGAGCTATAAGAGGATAAAGTAGAGGATATTATATGAAGATTGCGCATATAGGGCCACCGTGGATCGCAATTCCACCCAAGAACTATGGTGGAACTGAGATAGTCCTTTATAACTTGATAGAGGAGCAGGTCGCCCAAGGTCATGATGTAACGTTGTTTGCTCCCGGCGATGCGAAAACATCTGCAAAGTTGGTATCGTTTTTCCCTCGCTCGCTCATTGATTCTGGTGTGCCGTGGGATGCGCATCTAAAATCATACTACCATTTGTATAAAGCAGTTGAATATATCAAACAACATCAGTTTGATATTATTCATGTACACCTCTCCTCTAGTTCCGACATGTTTGTTTTTCCGCTTATTGCAGATCTAGGCACGCCCGTCGTGGCGACCTTACATAGCCGCTTTCCCTTTGACCGTGTTCAACTGTGGACTGGAGATGCGGACAAGTACTATATGGAATGGGTATCAAGAGTGCCTATGATTGCGATCAGTGGAAAGGCGCGGGCGGAGGTAACATATCCAATAAATTTTGTAGGTGTGGTACATCATGGTCTGCCTCTAGCACAATTCCGGCCAACCGTTACGCAGCCAGAGAACTACCTTGTATGGTTAGGACGCCTGGTGCCTGAAAAAGGCCCACATCTGGCTATTGAGGCGGCCAGAGCCATGGATATGCCACTGATATTAGCTGGCACAATTGATCGTCATGTGGGAGAAGCAACGGATTACTACGAGCATAAGATCAAACCATGTATTGATGGTGAGCGCGTAAAGTACATTGGCCCGGTCAACATGCAACAGAAAATTGATCTGCTGAGTCGCGCAAAGGCATTCCTTAATCCAATAACATGGGAAGAGCCCTTTGGTATGGTGATGATTGAAGCGATGGCTGTGGGTTGTCCTGTGATTGCTTTTGCTCGTGGCGCGGCGCCAGAAATTGTGGCTCATGGCCGGAGCGGGTATCTTGTTCATGATTTAAATGAAATGATACAGTTCATTGGTAAGATTGATGCTCTGGATAGGAAAGTTGTGCGAGCTCATGTTGCAGAAAACTTCTCTGCGGAGTCAATGGCAAACAAGTATATGAGAATATACAGGAAGGTACGTGCTTCTGCTTTCTTGAGACCTTCTACTCTGCCAAAGATATCTGTCACGAACGTGCCTGTTTCCACGTCCAGACCGTTGGCTATTCCGGCTTCTGGGGGGCGTGCAGCGGCTGCCGAAGCCATTGCTAGTGGATATTCATCAACGCTCTCTTCGCAAGCAATGCTAGAGCCGGACTCCCGCATGTTATAGCAATAGTTGACTGACTTCATTCACCCTTCATTCGCTGGCCGTCTATCGTGCTGTGTTGCTGCTGAATAGCGGTACAATAGATCTCTTTGTCAATTCATTCGGGTGGTTGTAGTTTGTTGGATTTGCCCCATTAGAAAAGGCTCATCTGCTGCGGTTGTGTATCATCATCGCCTGGTTGCCAGGATAAAGATGGGAGCGGAATCAGAGTACTGACTCTTTGATAGAGCTCGAAGCAGATTTCAGGTGAATATTTTTCGAAGGGGCAATGGCAAAAGACGTAGACAGCCATACCTTGTTTGTGCCATTGTGCTAGCTGCTGGGCCCATAGAGCGAGAAAAGGCTTGTTAACCTCCATGCGTGGATGGCCGATATAGCGTACAAAGGCAATGTCAGTTGTTGTCATGTATTGCACTGGGAGGTCTGGTTTGCGTTCGCGTGCCTGGAGCATCTCTTGTTCCTGGATTGAGCCGATACGGATTGGTCTTGTATCCATAATGACGCGTGCTGCATTGTATTGCCTGAGTAGCGCATTGAGCGTCTTTGCATGCATGTCTTCCGTATAAAATGCCGGGTGTCGCACTTCTATTGCCAGGCGCAGGTCGGGAGGCCAGAAATCGAGGAAGGCCTGAAGCTGCGTGATTTGTGTAGGTGCAAATGATGGTGGTAACTGCAGAAATATGGGTCCTAGCCTCTTTCCAAAGTGGCGCATATGTTCTGTGAAGAGAGTCGTTTCAGCTTTTTTGAGCGTTAGATCTGCTTCGTGGCTAATGCTGCGTGAGACTTTTGGACAGAAGCGGAATGTTTCTGGTGTTTCTTGCGCCCAATGTTCTATTATTTCTAGAGAAGGCAACGCATAAAAAATTGTGTTTCCTTCTACTGTTGACAAACGTTGACTGTAAAGACGTAAAAAACTATTTTTTGTAGCCCGAGCAGGGAAAAAATTACCCAACCAGTCGGTGTACCCCCACATAGGACAACCAATATAAAACATTGCAGCCCCTTTCCTTGCACTTTATCTCTGCTAGTATAGCATAATAATTTTATGCTCACTTATCTTAGAGCAGGGACAAAGTTCCTGGCCATGGGACTGAAAACCAGGAGTTTTGCCTCTGTTCTAGCACAAGAATCTAGTAGATGATAACGCCTGTGTAGAGTTGCACAAAGTCGTAGACCCAGTTTGCTTCATTGGTTGGTAGATTGACGCAGCCGTGAGAGCCTAGATTTTCCCCTGATGAATCGGGATGAGGAAAATTGGTGCCGAAGCCATAGTCTGCGCGCCACCAGCTGTCATGAATAAAGTATCCTCCACTATGGAATGGTAAGGCATAGTTGATATGGGTATCTGCATACCAGAAAGGTGAACTTTTGGGATCACTCGAATGGAATGTAATGTTTGTCTGCCTGCCTTCTATCCACCAGTTCCCTGGAGGGCTTGGTCGCTCGGGGCGGCCAGTGGTGACCTTGAATGCTTTAATCAGGTGCCCGCCATCATAGATGCGCATGACTTGTTCGTAGAGCGAGATGACAATAACTTTCTTATTGTCTCGGCCATATTGTTTCATCAACTGCAAGTCACTTTGATGAGGCTGGTCAAATGCCGTTTTGTCGCCTGAATCGGCTATCATGGCCTGGAAGTTGAGCAGATACATGTTGAGGTTTTCGATAGCCTGCTGATAATCGGCCATAGTTTTGGCATTATTCAGGTCATCCTGTACCCAACTGCCAATGCCAGCATCGCCGTACGAGTTATTGAGCGGATAGTTCTTATTATCGTAGTCGTTATGGTAGGTGTGTTGTTGTCCCCAGTCGTCGACTTGCTTTTTCAGCTTCTGTTGCAAGTATTGGGCCTCTGTCTTCATTGTAGGAAGCTGGATAGCATTGACGTGCGCCGTTGCTGTTGTGAGAGCCGTTTTATATGCATCAGGAGTTTTGGCATTCTGCAATGCCTGTTGATCGGTTGTGTACTGCTGCTGATAGCTTGTTGCATCGCCCCCATATTGTTTTAAGACACTAATCCACTGCTGAAACGTCTGCAGTTGCATCTCACCCTGATCTTTCAGACTTGTATTAATGTCAGGTTTTGATGAGGAGGGGGCCTGAGTGTTTGTGGTGACAGCCGTGCCGTTCCCCGTGGGCAGTTGACACCCACTAAGTAGTAGACAGAATGCTACCCCATAGATTAAAAGCATAATGCTATTTTGACGTGTATGTAGCATTGGCTTATTATTTGTATACATCAGTTGGGTCCTTCGTAATGCTTTCTGTTCAGTGTGACGTGTGCAAGGGGCTTATTTTCTATTGATTATACCCTGCTACATGTTGTTACACAATGTATTCCTTCACATTTCCATGTTTCTATGCTGCCCCCCCCTTTTTTATTTGAGTTAGAATTTCTTGATGTAGCTTTTTATTGCCTGCGATGACAAGGGAGAATTTGTCAGTAAGATTGGCGATGGGGCGAAGTGGTTTTCCTTCGTGATCAGTAACGATGCCGCCGGCTTCCAGTACAATGCTTGCGGAAGCGAGAAATGACTCTCCTGTGATCTCATCGCCGATATCGATGTATGCATCATAGGTGCCGCTGGCTACATAGACGCTATCGATGGCGGAACTGCCAGAGCGGCGGACGATGCCAATGTGTGGGCTTTCAGTAAGCAAAGTCTTCAACGCATCGCTGTGTCTACTATCCAGATTGAGACCCGCCACGCAGTCTTTGAGATTACTGACTGCACTCACCTGGCAGCGTCTGCCGTTGCGGAATGCCCCACCGCCCTTTTGTGCCTCGTAGACGGTACCGCTGAAAAGCTCTCCTACCAGTGCCCATTGTACGTTCTCAGGTGTGACGGGAGCATCAATCGGCAATGCGGCGAGGGCCACGGCGGCCGTCATAATGCCACGTTCTACGTTAGTAGAGCCATCAATAGGATCAACAACGATACGGTACTGTGGAGTCTCTGTGGTCGAGAAGGTGGGTTGCTCTTCTGTGATGATCTCGAAGCCAAGGCCACTTTCGACCAGGCCATTAATGATGATATCTTCTGCGTCTCGATCAAATTGCATTGTAGTATGCTTTGGGGATTGGGAGTAGACTTGCTTACGATCGTAGCGTTCTGCCTGGGTATAAGCACGAACCTGGCGAAATAACTGTTCAAGTAATTCTAGCATAGGGTATCCCTTTTCATCTTATTCCTGTAGAGATAGGAAAACTTCTTACAGGATTACTACCTACTATTTCTGTGGCATATGCAAGGCATCCCTTCGTTGGTACTTTGCTTATTCCTCTTGATATATTGCATCCGTTGCAATATTATTCTACCTCTCTAACGTATTGTAACGCAAAAGGGAGCCTTCGTTCATATCTAAGCAAACGTTCGCATGTAAGCGAAATAGCGACGTTGCTCTTATCGCAAGCAATCCAGTGCCTTCCCAGCCGCTCGGCCACAACCGGCGTCACGCCGCTTCCGCAGAAGCAATCCAGGACAATATCATTTTCTTCTGACGATGCAAGGAGGATACGTTCCAGGAGCGCGATAGGTTTCTGAGTAGCATATCCGGTGCGTTCGGGATCTTTTTGATGCAGGTGACTGATATCGCTCCACACATCGGCACGCGACATAAGAGTATCTTCGTCGTACGTATATGTGCGACCGGCCGACCGTATTGTCCAGGAGATGCGGCCGTTGGCGGCTGTCTCCTGGCGCATATGATTGCGTTTTTGTGTGCCTCGTCGCTGCCCTACGCGTTCAGCATGGAAGTTATACTGCTTTGATTTTGTGTAGAGTAGGATTGTATCATGTTTGCGTGCAAAATATTTTTGAGCGCGTCCTCCTGATTGATAGTGCCAGATAATTTCGTTTTTGAAGCCGGCTCCCTGATTTTGCTTATCTGCGGTGAAGATCTCATCCAGCATGATTTTTGCATAGTGTGCGGCATGCCAGTCGAGGTGAACGTAAAGGCTACCGTCTATGGCGAGTAGTTGATGGAGGTCAATAAGCGCCTCGTAAAGCCATTGCAGGTATGTATCCAGATCGTTATTCCAGGTGTCGTGATATGCTAATCGTGAAGTTATGTGTGCACTATTATTGAAGGTGCGTCCAGTCATAAAAGGAGGATCAATATAGATAAGCTTTATGCGTCCTCGGAATGAGTGGAGGAGAGTTGGTAGCACAGAGCGCTTATCGCCCCGGATCAAGCGATTATACCAGAGGCCAGCTACGGGCGTAATGGGCACTTGATTTCCTGGCTCATAGTACTTTTCATCTACTATCTGCTGCGTGAACGGAACAGGTGGGACTGGTTGTTGCTCAGCGTCTGGATTATCGTTGCGTGGCAATGCTGTTTTGCCTCTCCATACCAGTTCTGCCATGACACATTCTCCTATAGCTAGACCAAATTACCTACATATCAGATAGTTGTAGTCAGTGTAAGGGTTTATTTCCTTTAGCACAAGCTACATAGTTCGTTTTGCATCCCCAGGCAAGCGTTACTAAAGAGTACGGATGAATGTAAGTGAATGTGGATGAATATTCAAGAGTGCACCGATAGGAGATAGTGTCATGCGAAAAGGTATGAGTGTGTTTGTCTATAGTCTACTTCTGCTGTCACAGTTGTTAGTGTTTTCATCGTGTGGTTCTCTCCAACAAGTTGGGACGATTCCCCGTGGTACACCTGATATTGGCAATGGAACGCCTGCAGTAATGCCGACCGTCCGTGCAACGCTCCCAGCAGTCGAGAAAGCGCCGGCGAGTGAGATCGGGTCGACGTACGCGTTTGTACGGAATCAGCAGTTGATGCTTGGCTTACAGAATAAAAGTGCACGCCAGGTCACCAACTTTAATTATACAGATCTTCCAAATATATTTTGGCAAGCTCCTATCTGGTCTCAAGGTGACCATTTTCTGGCTTTTATCATGAGTGCGCGTCAAAGTGGCCTGGGCGGTGGTGGTTGTCCAGGGCCAGATGATCGTGCTGGCGGTCTCTATGTACTGAATGTAGAGACGAATCAGGTTGCACAAATTACGCTACCAAAGATACAGACGCATATACAGCTAAACATGAAGCCTCATAGCGATAATTGGGAATATGCGAATTGGGAAGACGCAACACACTTACTAGCGTGGTATAATGGCGATGGAGGAAATGCTGGCAATGCGCCGGGCTTATATCGCTATGACATCAACGCCCAGAGTATTGCATTAGTCATTCCACTCCATATGATTGGGGCACAGTCAGATGCTGATGTGAAACAGGGTATGCCGTTCATTCTCTCTGTACGTTTTCGTAGTGGGCAACTCTTTTATGAAGCAGTAACACATCCTTATGAGCAGCAGAGCCAGATTGCAATCTATGCTCGTTCTCTCGCAAAACCTGGGCAGCAGAGTAGTAAGCTCCTAGAAGTAGGCGCTGAAGCGTGGTGTAGTATGCAAGCGGGCTCGCCGTATATATTCCCAGCGTGGGATGTGTCACCTGATGGTGAACAGGTTGTGGCACAATTGGTGCTCGGTTCTGTACAGGCTGTGCATGTTACCGATCATTCGACCACAGCATTGTTCAATGATGTGCCTGCTCATGTGCTTGGTCATGATGTACAATTGAGCTGGGCACCCGATAATCAGACTGTGGTTCTCTCACAAAGCGGTTCAACACAGGCCGAAGATGGATTATATTCCGCGTCTCTGGCAAACCCTGTACTTACACAGCACTATACACCTGCGTTAACGGGCCCGGTGACCTGGCGCCCGGATAGTACCGCCTTTGTGTTACAAAGCGGGCAGGACACTCAATCCGCAAGCGGAGGTGGTGCGCTTCCACAAAATGTGTATATATTCGCAAAGGGAGATACACATGGGCGTTTGTTATTAGCGGATGCCCATGATTATACCTGGGGATAAAAAATAGCATGTCGTATGTTCTTCTGGCTCTTTTAAGTATAATTGCGTATATTGGTGGGCTGGCCGTTATGCTAAAGACGACTCCCATGTTGCTTGCTCGTTCGTATGACGAGGGCTTGTTTATGGCTATCGCCGCCGCCGATATTCTGGGCGCGATTCTGGCTTTTGGCGGTATTATCGCTCTGTACGCCATTTTCAACGCGCACATTATAGTTAAGGTCGTTGATTTTTTGTTGCTGATCGGCGTTTTATTGATAACGGGCCGTTTGGCTCTATTCTGCTTACGTCCCAGTTATGTGAAGGGCGCTAATCGGTTGTCTCGTGTATTGGCAGGGGCTTTCTGCCTCTGTCTTGCCGCTGCCGCTGTTTACTATATGATCCAGCTTTTTGCGGCTTAAGGTGGAGGGAGGCGAGGCGATCACAAAGATGGTGCGAGTGTTTATGATCGCCTCAAATGCACGTTCTAACTAGAGAAAGCGTTCAAACCATTGTATGGTGCGTCGTAGTCGGTCTACTCTTTGCAGTGGTGCGCCGATGGTGGGCCAGTCCATCAGGTGACTGGCGTTATGGTAACGCACAAGCTCAACAATACGCTTGCGTTTACGTAGTGCCATAAAGAGTTGCAAGGACTCACTGAATGGGCAACGTAGATCATCCTCTCCATGCAGCAGCAACAAAGGTGTCTTTATAGCATCGACGTGTGTTAAGGGCGAGCGTTCCTGCTGACGCTTTTCGTCATCCATGCTTAATGTGAACCAGATGGTCTGGTCTGAAAGCAAGCTAGCGCTGACTAATGAACTGATGCCATTGCGGCTAACCGCCGCTTTAAAGCGATCGCTCTGCGAAATGATCCAGTTGGTCATATAGCCGCCGTAGCTCATACCGCCAACACCCAGGCGCTGCTCATCAATGGGTTCGGTTGCAATAACATAATCGAGCCCGATCATCAGATCGTGGAAATCGGCCCCTCCCCAATCATCGAGTATCTGGTGGCTAAATTCCTCTCCATAACCGGCACTTCCGCGTGGATTGGCGGCCAGAACCGCAAACCCTCGCCCGGCTAAGATCTGGAATTCATGGACGTAGCCATCGCCCCAGGCCAGAGTTGGGCCTCCGTGTGGAGCGAGAATGAGTGGTACTTTGGTGCCTTCTGTGAGTGGAGGAAGATAAAGCAGCGCTTCTATCTCCAGCCCATCGAAGCTTTGCCAGCTGATGCGCTTGGGGCGTATAAGCTGATGGCTTTGTAAGATTGCATCATTGACTCTGGTCAGTTTGCGTAGTTGGTGGCTGGTGGTGTCCATACTCCAGATATCGCCGGGTGTGAACCAATCAACTCGTACCATTGTGATGGTCTGACCGTTTTTGCTGATCTGAGGGCTGATGTAGCGCCCATTGCCGTTGGTCAGGCGCTGCATTGTGTTTGCATGCAGGTCTAAGCGATAGAGATGGAGTTGTCCATGTTCCTGTGCAGGTACGAGCAGGGCCTGGCTATCAGGATACCATTCAGGCCGCGCCAACCATTCGTCACGCAGTTCGTCGATGATCCATGCCTGGCAGGTAAGCGTATTTGCTCCTCGCACCGCTATGTGTGGATCGCTTTGCATGTCGACGATCCAGGGTGAGATGTTGCCTGTTTCGCTTTGATCGGCGCTATAGAGATAGGCGATAAGCTCACCATCGGGTGACCATGCGGGCATCTGAGCCAGGCCATCTTCGGGTGTCAGGCGTCGCATCTGTCCGCTTGCTAATGTAAGAACCCATAGTGCCCGACTGACGCTTAAGTCTGGATCTTGACGGCGATTCGCGCAAAACACAATCTGTTGTCCATCAGGCGACCAGCACGATTGTTCGATGTCTACGGGCTCGGAAGTAATACGTTGCGCGTTCCCTGTTAGCGGAAGCAGCCATAACTGCTTATGGCGTCCGTGTGTATGCCCTTTTTGATCCCATTGGTTGTCCAGGCGTGTATAGATGCTGGTTATATGGTCTGTGGCGGGTGTTGTGTTATGGTCATCCTGCGGTTTCCAGTTACTATGTGCCAGGATCATCTGACCATCTGGTCGCCAGTGATATTCAGCTACTCCTTGCTGTAAAAAACTAAACTGCTGAGGCTCACCTGCATTCATAGGTAGCAGATAGATCTGATCAGTACCAGTGCGATCGCTTAAGAAGGCAAGCGTGCTCCCGTCGGGTGACCAGCGTGGTGTAGTGTCATGATATTCACCATTGGTGATCTGGCGTGGAATGGCTTTTTTGTTCCCTGTGTTATTGACTAGCCAGATGGTACTGCCTGTCGTGTTTTCCCCTGCATTGCAGTGTTGGATGCAAAAGGCGATCAAGCTACCATCGGGCGATATTTGAGGATCGCTCACGAGTTTTAATGTAAGTAGATCGTCAATATCCATGAAAGGGACGGTTTTTAGAGCTGGTGCCTGTTCACTGTGTTTATCCTGTCCGCTCCGCTCACTTATTTTGTTGGCAGGCAGGCTTCCGGCTTGTTCTGGTTGCGCGAGGTGAACCGCTGGCACCTGGATAGTTGCATTGAGATCGCTCTTCGGTTGATGCTGATGTGTTGCATCTCTGGTATCTGGCGGTGATGACGTTGCTTCATCGCTCTGTTCAGGGTTCTGGGTCTGTGGTAGCTCTATTGTAGTATCTGGCGCCTCTGTGTGTGGTGCGGGAGTTTTCTCATCCTGTGCTGATATGGCCAAACGTCGAACGGTCGTTTCATCATTGTCCATCGAACTCATAGAAGATGCCCCTCCTACTCTTTTCTTGTCATGTGCAATTATACGCTCTATAGAGAAAGTTTGTTATGATTGGGACGGTTAGCCTGTAAAGACATTCTACCACTGGATTGATCGGATACTTCAGTGTAAAGATGTGCTATCATGGTATGTGACAGGTCTTATCATGTCATGTTTTCGGGGCACAACAAAGGGAGATTTATTCTGTGTAGCGTTTCTCGTTGGAGGAGAGACCATGATTGTACGTGACATTATGACAACGAAGTTAATAACTGTAGAGCCGGACGATACATTGGCCCACGCGGCTACGCTGTTGCGCCAGCGGCAGTTTCATCACTTGCCCGTGACCCGTAAGGTATATAAGGCGGGTGCTGTACAGCACTTATTTGAAGGTTTACTTTCTTCGGTAGACATAGATCTCGTCTCTGCTCTGGCGAATCAGAATGATGACCCTACTGCAATACCCTGGCAGGAGCGTCATGTTGTTGAGATTATGCATCGTGCCATTATTCGGGTAACACCGACATCCAGCGTGCCTTCTGCGGCTCGCATATTGGTTGAGCGTGGGCTCAATTATTTGCCGGTTGTTGAGTATGAACTGCTAGAAAATGAGAATCGAGTTATTCTTGTTGGCTTGCTGACGCGCAGTGATCTTTTGATTGCGCTGGCACGAGCAATGGGAGCGTTTGAACCAGGTATGCAGCTTGATATTGTGTTGGCACCAGGAGAGATAGCACCTCTGGCTCGTGCGCTCTTGTTGGCGGCAGAGCTGCATGTACATATTACAAGCGTCATGGCCTCTCCTCTGCCTGATGGCACGCTTCCTGTTGCCAGTTTACATCTGGGAACGATCAACCCCATGCCCTTATTGCTGCGTTTGCAGGAAGAAGGTATTCACTATTCATTTGGTAACTCTTTGCTCGAAGAAAATTGATAGGTAGAGAAGGTGGCTCACATGACTCAAACACCCAAAACCAAGCCCCAGCACCGAGCCCGTCTTATGTTCGATCCTAGTGAATTTCATTATATGTTCGGA
>Ga0302321_100005209_pt1 | contig 11356 bp, 6 predicted proteins | sample Fen_T0_1_FD_202505 | JGI IMG/M metagenome (GOLD analysis project Ga0302321, IMG submission 202505) | Peat permafrost microbial communities from Stordalen Mire near Abisko, Sweden - Fen_T0_1 | ecosystem: Environmental > Terrestrial > Soil > Wetlands > Permafrost | place: Sweden: Abisko...
ACTGTCGAAGGTGCCAACGCAGGTGCTGGTCCATGCGTAGCTGAGGTTGTCGCCGTCGCCGTCGGCAGCCGTGGCACCAAGCTGGACACCTTGCCCAATGACTAACGGCAGGGGGGAAATACTGACATCGCTGATGGTTGGAGGGTGGTTGAGCCGGTTGAAATCGAATACCAGGCTGGTACTCAAGCCTCCAGTGTCGGTGACCACCACGGTCACGTGCATGGTACCCGCCGGCAGTACCGCCGGCGCAGTGAAGCGCACCGACGCAGAGTGCGCGTCGGAACTGAGAGGCTCCACGACCCCATGGCTGGAGCTCCAGGCAAAGGTGACGGCTTGCCCATCGGGATCCGAGGCTTGCACGCTTAGCAATGCGGACTGGCCGGGATCCAATCCGTCCTGCGATTGGGTGGCCACGCTGATGACTGGTGCCTGGTCCACGGGCGCGGCCCCTGTCACTTGGTTCAGAACGCCGATGGTCTTGGCGCCCAGCGAATCCACGACTTCCACAGTGAATCGGCAAGTGCCAGTGGGTGGATTCGCAGACAGAACAAAACCAGAGTTCTGCTCGGTCGGGTTGTTGAAGCTTCCCGTGCAATCGGTCGACCAAGAATAGGTAAGCGTCTGCCCATCCGGATCTGCGGCGTCAAGATTCAACGTCACGGGCTGTTCAGCAACCAGGGGCGTCGGTGCGCAAGACATCGACCGAATGACCGGCGACAAATCCGGGCTGGCGTTGATCACAGCGCCACCCCGCGACGAGGCGGCCACTGTCAAGGTGGCATCGGCGTGAACGCTTGCGCCGTGACCATCGTTGACCGTCATCGTCACCTCGCAGTGACCGACTAGCGACGGCGCTGTCCACACCGTCTCGGCCGCGCTCGCGTCAGCAAGGGCCCCGCACGTCGCCGTCCATGCATAGGTCAGTGTGTCGCCCGCATCCGGATCATGGGCGCGCGCGTGCACAGCCACTGTGCCGCCGGGCGAGGTCTGAAGGGCGGACAATTCAAGGACGTCAATCGTCGGTGCCGTGTTCGTGAAGGGCGGGGCTGGGGACGTCTCAAAGAGCACGATGGACACCGTCGCCGTCTGTCCAGGACTGATGGTGACGTTCACTGCCTGTCCAGAAAAGATGCCGGTGCCCGTGTGGTCACGTGCCACTACTGAGATCATCCGTGAAGTTCCGGCGGCAAGTCCGACCACGTTGGCCTGCCAATTAGCGCCTCGCGATCCCAAGGGGATCGTGTAGGGATGGGCGATGCCGGGCCCCGTCAGCGTGGCCGTGACCGTGGCAATGTCGGAATAGCGCAGAGCCTTGGTGGCCGCCTGGATCTTGATTCCACCGGAATCCTGCGTCGGCGACTCACAACTTGTGGCGGACACAAGAAGGCAACAGAGTACCGCGCCTATCCAGGCACCTCTTTGCATCCGATGAATATGGCAATCCCCTCGAAAGGTCCGCATCGAGCCTGGCCTGGTGTATCACGATCCGCGTGACTGTCCGGTGATGAGTGTGCAAACCCTTGGCTACAGTTGCGTGACAGTCCGAGAGGCTACTGCAAGCTGGCAGCCTGCGGGTAAGCCTCGCACCAAGAGTAGAACGCCGAGGGCTGGCGCGATGGCCGTTCATCTTGGCGCAGAGATTCAGCGGCGAGCAAGCGAAGCTTGAGTGCTGCTCCCGTGGTGAGAAGTAGGAGATCCACGATACGAGGCACGGCCGACAGAGCGGCCGCGCTGAAGCCGGCACCGTAGCGATCGACGTGATCCACCCGCACACCGGCGATGGTGATCGCAAATTCCGCGCCATCGGGCGCCACCTCTCGTGCCAACTGGATGATGTCGGCAACATCACGCGAGTGGCAACACCCTGAAGCCACCACGGCTGCGGAATGCCCGGTCACGTCCACCACGGTGCTCGTGCCGGGCTCGGCCTCGGCGGTCAGACCATCGACGATGACCAAATGGTCCATCTCTTCCATCTGATCAAGCAAGTCGAGCCGAAGTCGCGCCACCACATCGACCTGAATATCCACGGGTAATGGCAGCGACTGCAAGATCCGTCCAATTCGCGCGCCGATTCCGTCGTCCGCGACGCTCTCGTTTCCGACACAAAGGATGAGTGTTCTCATGTCAACTATTGCACGACATTTTTCGCCCCAGCGGGGTGAGAAGAGTGTGACGTCTCGAAGGCATTTCTGTGAACTCGCGTGTTTGCAGGAACGTAGCTGACTTGTGGCACATGTCACATTCGCCCGGATCTAGCTTGCCTCCGCAATTCCCCGGACCAACGGAGGCTCATCATGATTCGACCCGATTCCAAAGTACGCAATTCCCACTTCACCCCCCAAAACACCCTCATTGCCCTACTGGCTCTTTCAGCCTGCGGTGGCGGCTCGGCCACACCCGAGGTCGCGGCCACGACCGGCAGCGCCGACATCACCATGCATGCGCTCGGTGCCCTCAAACTTGGAACCGTCGTGGCAACGGTTAGCGGCCCCGCCCTGCCTGCCACCAGAACCGTCACACTTTCGGCACGAGGAAGCAGCGGAACCTGGGGCGGTTTGATTGGCGCCCTTCCCGTGGGCAGCAACTACGCCTTCCACGTCAGTGCCTTCGATGAAACGAATGCGGTTCAGTACGCCGGCGATGCTGCCCCCATCGCTATCATCAAGGACAAGGTCACCACGGTCATCATCACCGCCCAGCAAACTGCCGCGTCGGTGCCCTTTAAGAATGCCGTCCCCATCATTGATTCATTGGTCCTGTCATCGACCAACGTGGTTCCCGGCGCCAGCATTACGGCCAAGGCCACCGCGCATGACCCCAACGCAGGCGACACCATCGCCTTTGCGTGGTCGGCCAACCCAGGACCGGATGGTTTTGTGCCGGCCTCAGCGGCCACCACCGTGTGGACTGCTCCAGTCACCGAGGGTGACCAGACCCTCACCCTGACCGTGACCGACAGCCATGGCGCCTCAACTACCGCGTCGGTCGTCGTCCACGTCTCGGCCAGCAATGGCCGCGGCCAGGCCGACGTCAACGTCCGCTTCAACAGCTGGCCGGTGGTCACGGATCTCGTGGCGGCTCCAGGGTACATCGTGCTCGCCGCCCCGACTTCACTCACCGTCACGGCCAGCGACTCGGATGGCGACGCTTTGACCTACGCGTGGACCAGCTCGTGCGCGGGTGCGGTCTTTGCCAGCTCGACGACCGCCGCTACCAGCGTCACGCTTCCTGTCGGCGCCACGAACACCAGCTGCGACCTGACCGTGACGGTCAGCGATGGCAAGGGTGGTTCGACCACGGGTCAGACGACCTTGCCTGTGGGCAAGCCGGCTGCTGTCCAGGCCCCCGTCATCGTCGATAGTGTTCAGTCGGTCAGCGTGGTCGATGTGAGCGGTGGCGTGAATTTCGCGGTCGAGGCCAGCGACCCACAGGGCAGCGCCCTCACCTTCGCGTGGGTGGTCACCGCCGGCGCAGTCTCGAATCAAGTGGACACCACCACAACCTCGCAGGTGCTGTGGACCGCGCCCGCCACGGAGAAGGCTTCCTTCACCGTCTCCGTGATCGTAACCAACGCTCTCGGCGCCAGCACCCAATATGACTTCAAGGTCTCGACCGCAGCGCTCGCCCAGGCCTGCACCCCACCCGCGTCCACAGCGTGGTCGTTCGGTGTGATGTCGGATACCCAGTGGATCGGTACTGACGACGGCAAGGACCCGAACTCTGATGCGGTCGATATCATCAACCAGGTCAACACCCAGTTCATCGCCAAGGGCGTAAAGTTCGTGGTTCAGGCGGGCGACCTCACCGACAACGGCGGCAACCTGGCCCTGCAGACCACGGCCCTCTTCCGGCAGAAGCTGTACAACAACGGCATCGGGTTCTTCCCCCTGCGCGGCAACCATGAGTCGTCGCTCGCCGCCGTGACCGAGTTCAAACGCCTGTTCCCGCAGACGCAAACCGGGGCCATGAATGCCACGCCGGCCGACGTCTTTGGCCTCATCGGCTCGGTGGATGACGTCGCGACCAGCCCGGCGACGGCCTCGGGCGGCTCCTTCACCATCGGCAGCAACTTCAGCAGCCCCTCGGCTGGCACCACCGGTCTCAGCTACGCCTTCGACTACGGCAACGCGCGCTTCATGCTGCTCGATCAGTTCGTCAAGTTCGACGGCACGGCCTCCGCGAGCGGTGGCTACTACCTCGATCCACAACTGCCCTGGATCACCAGCACGCTGGCCGGCAAGCCCGCGGGCGGTCACGCCTTCGTATTCGGCCACAAGGGTCTCATCACGGAAAACCATGTCGATGTTCTCTTCGGCGCCAACCCATCCGTGGATCCCACGGGACAGGACACTTTCATCAACGCCCTGGCGAGCAATGGCGTGCGCTACTACATGGGCGGCCACGATCACATCCACAACCGCAGCCTTGTCACCACCACCGACGGCGTCTCTGCCAAGGTCATGGACATCATCGGGGCCTCGGACAGCTCGAAGTTCTACATCCCGGCCGTCCCGTCGAACGACCAGAAGTACGATGTGCCGGCTTTCGGTCACACCCGCCAGACCCAGATCGTGCAAGAACTAAATACCGTTGGGTACTACATCTTCACCGTGGACGGCTCGGATGTGTCAGTCGATTTCTACTCGGCCATCGTGAACCCGACCCTATCGAGCGGCGAGTACCTGATCAGCGCCTCTATCCCCATGACCTTCACCAAGCGTGAGACCTTCGGTTACGGCCTCACCGGCCAGGAGAACCTGGTCGCAGAGGGCGCGCCCTACGTTGGCTCACTGGGCAGCTTCGCCGGGACCTCGGCCAGCATCCTGTCTGGCAGCAACACCAGCACGGCAAAGGATGGCAGCACCCGCGCGCTCAACCACCTGGTCGATAGCGCCTGGGATGCGGCCACCTGCGCCACCGCGGGCTCGGTCCTCACCCTGTGGGGCACATCGGATCTCGGCGCCGCCGCTGGCGATACCATCACCCTGTCCATGTCGTTCGACCGCAGCGCAATCAGTGACGCGACGCTGGTCAGCGGCGGCTTCGGTTTGGCCACGCAAGACAGCGCCGGCAACTGGACCAACGCCGTCGCCAACAACGTCGGCGGAATTCCGGCCTTCGTGCTCGGCGCCTGGAACGCGAGCTACGGCCTTGGCACCTTCGGTATCGACCCCGCCACGAACACCGCATGGGCCGTCGTCAACCACGCCGGCCGATTCGCGGTCGCCCGCTTCTAGCAGCAGCAGATCTTAGCTTAGCCACACCAGAAGACCCAAGCGGCCCTGGCGCCTTCACCGGCGCCAGGGCCGCGCCCTTTTCAGCGCGTCGTGAATGTTTGTGACCCATTCGCGTTCACAACATGAGTGCAACAGGTTCTCCGAGAAGTGACACGGAAGTGTGACTTGGACTCGTCTCTTTGAATGCTTATCTCTCACCGTCCACGACACGACATCACACCCGCCCACAACTATTCAGACCAAGCCCATGGAATTCCCACTCTACCTACTCGTGCTACTGGTCTGGGCCAACCGATGGTTCGTGGGCCTGTATTTGAAAGTTGTGCGCCGCCGCCAGTTCGACACGTCCAATGATCTCTTCGAGCCAACCGTGGCCATCGTCACCCCCATGTTCAACGAAGGACGGGGCATCTTCGATTCGATCACTAGCATGCTGGCGCTCGACTACCCCGCGCACAAGCTGTCGATCATCGTCGTGGATGACTGCTCGACCGACGACAGCTACGCGTGGGCACGCAGGGCAGCCGACCAGAATCCCCGGCGGGTTCGGGTGGTTCTCAATGCGGTGAACATGGGCAAACGCAAGAGCATCGCACATGCGGTGCGGGCGACGGAGGCGGAGATCATCGTGTCCATCGACTCGGACGTGGTGGTCGATCGCAACGCCATCCGAGCCTTGGTGCGCAAGTTCACCAACCCACGCATCGCCGCCGTGGGTGGCAGGGTCTTCGTGTCCAATCCCAACGAGACCTGGCTGACGCGAATGCAGGTCATCAAGTATTTCCTTGGCTACGAGTATCTCAAGAGCCTCGAACGCGCCTTCCACTCGGTGATGTGTCTTTCGGGCTGCTTGACCGCCTACCGGCGCACGGTTCTGCTGGAGCTAGAGCCCATCCTTGAGAACCGGAACCTGCTTGGCGTACCCATCAAGTATGGCGAAGACCGGTTTCTCACGCGGCAGATCGTCAAGGCAGGCTACGAAACCTACAGCACCATGGAAGCGTTCTGCTGGACCACAGCGCCGCCGACCTACAAAAAGTATTTCGCGCAGCAGTTGCGCTGGCGGCGCTCGAACCTGGTGGACATCATCGGCGGGGTCACGCACGCCGCCCGCCTGCATCCGGTCGTGGGTTTGCATTACCTCTGTTCTGCCGCCGTGCTCATCGCCTATCCCGTCGCCGTGGTCCAGAAGTTGGTGGACGGCACGTTCTGGGAGTTGGCGGCGTTCCACCTGCTGGTTCTGGCCGTGCTGGGCGCCATCTACGCTGTCCATGCACGCCGGCTGCCGCGTGCCATGCGTGTGCATCCCTTGTCTTTTCTTTCCATGGCCGTGGTCATGCCCATGACGTACGTGGTGTGCACCACCTTGGCCATGTTTACCTTGGACTCCAGCAGTTGGGAGACGCGAGGGCACACTGGTGCTGCGCAGGCCGCGACAGTGACAACGCAGCCTGAGACCACCCCAGAGCTTGTGCCAGTGGCTGAGGTCGGAATGTGAGCATCGCGGCGACTCCAGACATTCCTCGGTCAGCTCCAACGTGGCCGGACAATGACGGGCGCGCACCCAGTCCACCGCGGCGCCCGCTGACCTTGGTTTTGAACAAACTCATCGTGAGCCTCTACAGGAGCGTTGGGTTTGTGGTGTTGACGTTGATCCTTCTTGGCCTGGTTTCATTCCTGTTCACCAAGCTCTTCTTCCTGGCCAACCGAAGCTGGATTGCACCGACTCTGGTTTCACCCACCGACGAGCGGGTCGTGCGACTCAACGCCGAGATCGTCCAGCAGTCTGCCCTGCGCGACAAGCTGATTGGCGAACGCGCCACCTTGGACGTGAATCTCAGGGATGCCGAGCGGCGCGTGGCCACGGGCACGGCCTTGCAGGAATCGCTAAATCGGGCGGCCCAGAGCGAAGCGCACGCCCGCCACGGAGAAAGAGATCGACTGCAACGTCTGACCACGGAACTCGATGAGGTCCGAGGCCAAGTCGCCGAGGCCACGCGCCAATTCGCCACCACGTCGCGCACGTCGCTGGAGGAGCAGTACCAGGCCGGCCTGACCACGCGAGACCGATACATTGCAGGTAGTCTGCAGCTTGGGCAATTGGCACAGGCAAACTTGGCGCTGGCGGAAAAGGACTCTGAACTCGGAGCACGCCGCCAGCAGATGAAGCGCGATGCCGATGCCTTGGTGTCGGCAACGCGAGGCTTGAACACGAGCCACGCGGCCGTCAACGTCGATTCGTTGCGGTTGCGCCAGGACTTCATGCGCGGCGCCCTGGACGTGGCACGGGCACAAGACGAATTGAAGGCATTTGCGGAAGCGCAGACCAGTCTCGATCACTCGATTGGCCGTTACAACGAACTGCTCGGGGTCCTGACCGCTGCTCCGCTGCTCAAGGCCGTGAACGAAAAGATTACCGCCGCATTCGTACCCTACGAGAACCTGAGCCACGCCCACACCGGCTCCCCCGTGTTTGCTTGCCATGTGGGGATGTTCGCCTGTCGAAGAGTCGGCCAGGTGAAGCAAATTTTGTCAGGCGAAGTCAGTGTGCACTCGCCCGTCGATTCCAAGAACGAGCGTGGCTTGATGCTCGAACTGGCCCTGGAGGATGGTGGTCACGCCGCCCAGGACCAGGTGCTGTTCCTCAACCATGCGCCGCTACTATTCTAGAGCCACCGGATGGGTCGGCCCTTGGGTCTGCGCATTCGCGCTTGCCTCGCCCTTGGCCGTGGCCCATGACAACGGCGATGACGAGTCGCCGCAGCCGGGCGTGGCCGCCTATTGCGACTACGCCTGGGGCGCCACCCGTTCGTCGGTTTCCCAGCAGCTCTACCCTCGGCTGTTTCTCTCGGGTGGGGTACTCACTGGAGCCGACAGCGTCAGCGCCACGGGCTCGTCGGGCAATGGCTCGGGCACCCTTTGGCGTTTGCAAGCGGGACTGAGCTACGGCTTGGCGGATCTGAACGAAGGACTGGCTCTGCTCGACCGCGCGCGTGCCGAGTGTGCGCTGTACTTGCAGCAGAGTGAACTGTTCGCCTTCCTGGCCCGCTACGATGGACCCGATTCGATGGCGGGCGCGCTGGCCAAGATCAGAATTCTAGAGCAAGCACTGCCCGCGGCCGAGCACATCCTGGATGAGGTGCGCGAATTGCTTCTGCACCACCAAGCAACCGTCGAGGATCTCAATGCGACCAGCCTGCGCGTGGATACGCTGAGAGCCGAACTGGGATCGAGCCGGGCGCTCGTCGCGGCCGTTTCCCGCAAGCACAGGGTGTCGGCCAGGAACGTCACCGACCTCATGTTGTCGTACCAGTCGGCTACCGAACGTGTGGCCAAGAGCGAGTCGCGCGTGCGCCAAAGCCGGCGCTTCGATCTGGCAGTTCGAGCGGGCTACGATCGGCTTTTCGGCGTGCGCGACGGCGTTCCCCTGTCCGCCACCTTGACTCTGACCATCAGCCCCGGCGCCCTCGCCCAACCCGAGGCGGAAGAACAGGCGCATCGCGGCCGGACGGGCTGGGCCACCCGCGGTCTGGAGGGCGTTCATGATCGCGTGGCCGTTCTGCTGGCACGTCTGCGCGCGGTGCTCGAAGCCCAGACCCGGCGTGGCCAGGACACCAGGGTGCTATTGGCTGATCTAGAAGCCCGCTACAAGGCAGTGGAGGCAATCGCTGGCGATTCCGTGCGCGCCTACCGAGACTACTTGTGGTTCGATCTGATCCGACTTAGGGCCGAGGATGCCTACCTGCGCGCGCAGCTGGAAGAACTGTACGCCCTGCTTCCGCCTGACGGCGGCGCCACTGCGCGGCCCTGAGATCGCGCGGCTGCAACGCCGGCACACGCTCGATCCACGCACCCGGCCCGCGTTGCTCCTGGACGCTTAACGGGAAGCCGCCAACCACCACGGCACCAGCACCAAGCCACGGCGGAGGTGCGACCGCCGAGTCGATGGCCCAGTAGGTGTTGCGCGCGCCAGAGGGTGGCCCGTAGCACTTGCTGCCTCCGGCTTGCAGACGAACATCGCCTGCAAGATCTTGGAAGAGATTCTCGAACGGGGTGTCGCGATGGTGGTCGAGATCCAAAATAGCCGCGAGCACGGGGCCAGAGAAGACATTGCCCGTGGCACGGTGGGTGACCGTGAATTCATGAATGAAGTCCGTTTGGAAATTCACATCGGCAACGAGGACATCCGAACAGGCCGATAGCGCTACCCCATGGTGGGCCCTGTCGCCATGGCCGTCCGGTTGCCGGGCCGAGGTGAAGCGAAGTCCGGTGATGGTCAGCCACTTCGATCGTCGTCCGACAAACACACCCGAGTCGCAGTTGTGCATGGTCACGTCGCGAATCCATGCGTCCACCACATTGCGGCTGAAATCCACGCCATTGAAGCCGCGCTCGCGGTGATGGCCGGGGTACACGGTGACTGGGAATTCGATGCCCAGGTGTTCGATACCCACCTCGCGAATCACCGGCATCCGCCACACCGAGGGCGCCCATTCCAACCGAACGTCCGTGCGCAAGGGTTGGGTCAAGGTCAGGACATCACCATCGACCGCGGCCACCTCGAAGGTCCAGTCGAGAACGCGCGATACGCAACTGGACTGGGCCGGTTCCTGGCGCCCCGGATCGCCCAAGAGGTGCTGTTCAAGCGTGCGACCCGGATCCTCGTTCAGGCGAAGGAAGAGAATGTCTCCGGAATGCATTTCGCCTGCATTCGCCACCTGCAGACGGCGGTCACCCCGGTGCGCGGTCATGGTGATGGCGCCCACTCGCTGTTCGCCGTTCGCCTCCCTTCCCTGGGGTTGGATCTGGATAAGGCCGCCGCTCCATGAAAGCTCATTCGAGACCGGGAGTTCGGCGAGTCCCCTGAGGTCGGCCAGGCTCGACATGAACAGCAGCGTCGTGCCGTCCGCCCCCGAGCCCTCGCCGCGCAGTATTTGTCCGCTGCGTGTGAGCGCCAGTGCGCCTGCAATCCGGTAGCGCCCACGCGGCACCAGGAGAACACCGATTGGCGCCTCGGCAAGGGCGCGCTTGAAGGCAGCGGTATCGTCCGAGACGCCATCGCCTCGGGCGCCGAAGTCGCGAATATTGGACGACGGCGCTGGGCTGGGCAGCTCGCGGTCGCCACCGTGGTAGCCCGCCCACGAGAAATCGGGCAGCGGTCCACTTGGCACGAAGGCACGGCCTTCCACGCCCCACAGCGTCGAGTGCGAGGGCACCGCAGCCGGGATGCCGGCAGGGAGCGCGGCAGGGAGCACGGCAGGGAGCGCGACGATGATGGCCAGGACTTGCGCCAGACGAGCCACGGACACGTCAGCGGACCGACACCGTGATGGACGGCGAGGTGGTCGTGTGGCTGGCCGCGTCCTCGGCGCGAACCTCGAGGCGGTGCAAACCCTTGCTGGCAGTCGCGGTATCCCAGTTCCATCGCCACGGGGACACGGTGCGCGTACCCAGTTGCTTGCCGTCGAGGAAGAAGCGAACACGGACCACACTCGCATCGACGCTCGAGGCAGTGATGGGCGCGATGCCCGTCACGGTCGCGCCGTCGGCGGGTGTCGCAATACTGACGGGGGCCAACGCCGCGGCTTCGTGCAGATCGAAGTCGTCCATGCGGACCTGGCCATTGGCCACGAGCGTGAGTCCGACGCTGAGCGACTGGGATCCCTCGGGCAGGGCAGGGATGGTCCACCGGCCCTGCGCGTAGGCGGCCGTGATGGGCAGGAGGGGACTTTGGGCGAAGTAGCTCCAATTGCCGACTGCATCGAGTACATAAGCCGTGAAGCGCGAGGCGGCGGTGGCGGTGTACCAGGCCGACAAGTCGTAGACATGGCCGGGAAACGCCAGCGGGGCGCAGGCGCCGAGGTCCTGGCGAATCACCAGTCGGCGACCGCCACTGAGGTAGTCGGCGACATCGATTTGTTGGGCCCAGGTGCCACTGTGGGCGAAGGTTGTCAGGCTGTAGGTGGCGGTGCTGGTGCCACTGCCACCACGCTGCCAACAATCGGGGATTTGGTCTTCGTTGCGGTCCTGTTCGAGGGAAGGATTGGCGAGCAGGTTCGCCCCCGGCCCGGGCGGCGTGGCGGGGGGAGGTCCGGGCACGGCCGGCAAAAGTGGTC
>Ga0302321_100005210_pt1 | contig 11356 bp, 12 predicted proteins | sample Fen_T0_1_FD_202505 | JGI IMG/M metagenome (GOLD analysis project Ga0302321, IMG submission 202505) | Peat permafrost microbial communities from Stordalen Mire near Abisko, Sweden - Fen_T0_1 | ecosystem: Environmental > Terrestrial > Soil > Wetlands > Permafrost | place: Sweden: Abisko...
TAGCCTTGATGGGTGATTGGGAGGAAAAGATTGATAAAATTGCAACCGGAACAGCGAAAGTAAATGTAGCACATATTGCAGGAGTGCCTACTTGGACTGTATTGCTTCTGCAACGGATTCTTGAACTGGAAAAGAAAAACAGTATCCATGAGGTCTGGCCAAACCTTGAAGTTTTCTTTCATGGCGCGGTTGCTTTTAAGCCTTACAAAAATCTTTTCCGATCATTGATCCCATCCGATCAGATGCGTTATTGGGAAACCTACAATGCCAGCGAAGGATTTTTCGGAATACAAGACCAAAAAGATTCGGAAGAATTATTGTTGATGCTCGATTACGGTGTCTTCTACGAATTTATTCCTATTGAAGAATGGGATAAAGAATATCCGGATGCCATCAGTTTGGCTGATGTAGAGCTCGGAAAAAATTATGCGGTTGTAATCTCTACCAATGCAGGGCTTTGGCGATACAATATTGGTGATACGGTAAAATTTACAAGTCTTGCACCTTACCGCATAAAAATCTCAGGACGCACCAAACATTTTATTAACGCATTTGGTGAAGAGGTAATAATTGAAAATGCTGACACTGCAATTGCCTATGCCTGCGAACAGACCCATGCTGTAATCGATAACTACACGGCAGCGCCTATTTACTTAGAGAAATCAAAACGAGGCGGACACGAATGGATCATTGAATTTAAAAAGCTACCACTAAGTATGGAGCAGTTCACCCAAGCACTTGATGCGATGCTCCGCAAAGTCAACTCCGATTATGACGCGAAGCGTGCCCACAACATTGCGCTCGTTGCACCAACCATTCACAGTGTGGCCGAAGGAACATTTTATAATTGGATGAAAAAGCGGGGCAAATTGGGCGGACAGAACAAAGTGCCCAGACTTAGCAATTCAAGGGAGTATGTGGATGATATCCTTTCGCTGCAAAGCTTATAAAATCACAAAAAATCAAAATGGCAATTTCGCTTCCTTCCAAGCATCCAACCCGCCTTTGAGCTGATAAACTTCTTTAAAGCCTTTCTGTTCTAGAATTTCTGCAGCCTTTGCACTACGCTTGCCTGCTGCACAATAGACAAATATGGGTGCTTCTTTAGACAAACCTCCAAGTTTACTACTAAATGAATCATCATAAACAATGTTCTTGGCATTTGGTAATGCACCTGCTTTTACTTCCGCTTCTTTGCGCACATCAAGTAAAATAGCATTTGGAGTGCTTTTATATTTAGCGTTAAAGGCTTCGGGAGAAAGAGACGTCTCCGTTTTCTGCGCAGTACACGCTATGACCAGAAGAAGTACAAGAAGTTTTTTCATGGCATTTATATTTATTATAAAGTTAACAAGATTTGTCCAAGAAAACTTATGTGATTTCGCTAGAATGGGTTCCCGTGCGTTTTGGAGATTAAGAACTTGGCAACTGGCTTGGCGTGTCTCGCAAGATTAACTGCGAAATCAGAAGCACGTACACTGCCAAAAAGTTTTTGGATCTGGCGACCGGCCCAAAGTCTTTTTGCAAACTGTGAATTCCATTGCTGTAAATAGTTCTTTTCTAATTCCTCACGTGAAATTTTATCTTCGCAGAAACTTATAATTAATTCACTTGCAATTTTTGCTGAGTGGATAGCCATTGCCATTCCATTACCACATAGTGGTGTAATCATTCCGGCCGCATCGCCGCACATCAGGATATGATCCTCTATTGGTTTTTTTGTTGCAAAAGAAATTTCATTAATCGTTTCTGGTTTATCAAACAAAAAATCAGAATTCGAGAAAATTAATTTTAAAAAAGGATTTTTGAAAATTACATTTTCTTCCATTGATTTAATGCTTCCAAACTCTTTGAGATTGTTTCGATGGGAGAGATAACACAAACAGCTTTTGCCATCTTCAATGTTGCTGATACCACAATAACCATCTTTAAAGTTGTGAAGCGCAATTAAGTCTGCAGGGTGGTTCGTTCGGACGTGATATTTTACACCCACGTAAGGAGAGCGTCGATGAATAAAATTCCGATTGAGCTTCACATCCAATTTGGATCGCTTTCCAAAAGCGCCGACCACCACATCTGCATTTAGTAATTGTTGACTCGTTTTGATTTCAAAATTGTTACTTGTGAATTGAACCGTCTCGACTTCCGTATTTAAAAGAAATACAACACCATTTGATTTTGCTTTTTGATAAAGAAATTCATCAAAAGAGTAACGGCTAATCCCAAAACCACCCAAGCCCAAGGGCAGCTCAGCTGATTTTCCATTGACGGATGTGAGTTGAAAGCGACCGATTCGAGCTGGACTAAATACTTCAGGAAACAATCCCAACGATTTGAGGTATGGAACGGTTTCATTTGAAATATATTCTCCGCAAACCCGATGAAACGGATACTCTTTTTTCTCAATGACTGTACAAGCAAACCCTGCCTGTGCTAAAATATTAGCGGTTACTAAACCGGCTAATCCACCTCCTGCGATTATCGTTTTTTTCACGCTGTGCAAATTCTTCTGCTCTAAAGTAAATCTTTTCCAAAAGAAAATCGTTCTGGTGGTTACTGCGTTTGAATTTTATAGATCAAGTGGCAGTACTTCAAAATTTGTCTAAAATGAAGGCCCTGTTGGAAGAGATGAATGTGCTAATGATTGGTAATAACCCGCTTGAATTGACGAGGGTTTTTAATTATCTGAAAAACCTTCCAGAAAAAAGAGTGATCACCGAAATAGCGTTCGATCTAAAAAGCGGACTGCAACGGCTATCAAAATTCAGCCCAAATTTTATCATCCTTGATGACAATCTCGGAAGACGCGAACTCACTCATGCCGTTGGTTCTCTTTCTCATTTCAAAAAAACAAAAGACGTTCCTGTTACTGTTTTAAAGAACTCAAATTACCATGAAGCTTTTGGCGGCCTGGCAATGAACTATATCCTGAAAGAGAATCTTTCTGAAGAATCACTCCAAGCTGCCTTTAGAAGTTCGTTGATTTCGGCTCGCGCCCAACTGTATTTGAAAAAAGTTTACAGAAAAAGAAAGGGGCAGTTGATGAGGCTATTGCCTGGCAATTAAATTTCGTTGATCAAAGTAATTTCTTTTTCAACCAGTTCGGTGCCTCTAATTACTTTCATCAATAATTTTTTACCTGGGTGGGCGTTAAAATAAGAATTGATTTCGCTTAGGTCCATTTCGCTTGTTAGGGCATTATTAATCGAGAAAATCTTGTCACCTACTTTCAACCCCACTTTAAATGCAGAAGATTGACCCCTCACTTCCACAACTACAAATTCTCGTAAAGTGGGTCCGGTTGCTTTCAACGTGATCCCACTCATATTGTAAAAAGAACTCTTTCGAAAAGTATGATTGGGTTTTAAGTAAATCTTCTCCCTTGGAAAATCAAACACTACTTGAAATCGGCTAAGCACTTCGCCCCCTACTGATCCGTTTCTATAGACCAAATGTCCTGTTCGCAGTGTATCAAAATAACTATTCGGATCAGGAAAACTGGCGATCATGTTTGAAATGGTATAACGCCCCATCTGTAAGCTCCGAATACGGGCTAATCGGCCTGTAATAATGCCGCCCAAACCCTTTCCAATTGTGCAACTGATATTCTTTTTTGGAATAATTATTTTACTGCTTGACTCCGTATCGAGGAACAGCCCATGGCTCGCACCTGTATCAATCATCAACTTTGCACTCATGCTTGTGGTGTCATTTACTTTCAATTCTGCCACATAATAAGGCTTGGTGTCTTCAACTGTAATTGGCAAGCGAGTGTATTTTCTTGATGGTTTAAATTTTTGAGGAAGCATTAGCGTCATCAGCCTTGCCTCATAGTCGATCTTTATCACAAATCGACTGAAAAGTTCATAGCCAAGTATTCCATGAACTTCCGAGCCAAGTGAACTTCGCAATTCTAAAAAGTCGTTTTCCAAAACCAACATGGCGTGGCCTCGACCATGCACACCTGGCATATCGATCGTAACATTATTTGCGATATAAGCGTTGACTGTATTTACACCACCAGGTGCCGTGATTGTAAATTTTTTGGAATAAGCAAGGTGAAGAATGTCACTGTAAATTTTTTCTGTAAGAATAGTGGTTCGAACTCCGGTATCTACAATAAATTTTAAGGGCAACTGATTATTTAATATGACAGGAACAATAACAAGATTGTTATGTACTTCAATGGGTATTTCTGCTTTCGTTGCTCCATCAGCGAAAGAGAACCCGAGCTGTCCGAAACTGGTGTTTGGATAGATTAGAATGCCAATTAACAAGATGTAAAGTCTTCTCATGTGATATCCGTTACCAAGCTAACGAAAAATACTCACTGAAGATCGTGTCAAATAGATTTTACCCCAACCAAGGTGACCAGTTGCGATGCAATTTTGAAACATCACAATTTGTCGCTACGCTTTTCAATATTCTTTCAAATCGAAAAATGAGCAAAATCAGACCTGTCCCACAACAGTCACAAATTCATTAAGTGAAGCCTCTAGTGCTTCACATCATGCTCGTTATCGCTCACTTTGCTGTTAGGAAACAACCAAATAGAAACTATGGCAAGAATAAATAAGGCAATAACAATGGCAAAAACAGACATGGTTGAAAATTTTATGGTTCAAAAATAGATTTCGCTTTCTAAATATTTGCAAATTGAAGTGGAAAAATAAGAAGTAAGAGTCATAAATGCATCTTGATACATGAAAAAAGTGGTGATTATTGGTGGCGTTTTGCTTGTGGTTATTGCCGCGGGGCTATATTATACTCAAGTCTATACGAAATCCTTCAGTCCATCTGCAACTGTTGATTTTAGTGATGGAGCTTTAAAAATACAAGTTGTCTATTGCAGACCGTATAAAAAAGGAAGAGAGATTTTTGGAAAATTGGAACCTTATGGAAAAACTTGGCGAACTGGAGCTAATGAGCCTACTACATTTGAAACCAATGTGGATTTAAAGTTTGGAGATAAGGAGTTAAAAGCAGGTAAATACAGTTTATGGACTGTGCCTAACCCAGAAACCTGGCAGGTTGTTTTTAATTCTGAAATTCCATCCTGGGGTATAAATTTTGACGGTACAGCTCAAAGAAACCCAGCCACTGATGCGCTGGTCGTGGAGACGCCTGTCGTTGCGCAAGATAAAGTCTTCGAGCAATTCACCATTTCAGTTGAAAGGGTGGGAGAAGGTGCCGAGTTAATTTTGATTTGGGATAAAACATTGGTGGCAGTGCCTTTTTCTCCAAAATGATTTATAATTCTGTCCTACGTTTTTGTTTGAATTGATATGATCCAAGTAATTCCATCCATAGCGATTCGCCACGGCCACGTTGTAAAAATGCGGAAAGGAGATATTAGCAGCGAAAAGGCGTACGATGAAAATCCGCTTGACCTGGCAAAGCGATTCGAAGACCATGGCATCGAGGTAGTTCATTTGGTTGATCTTGATGGCGCCGAACGTGGCAGCCCTAAAAGTTATCATATACTTGAAGCTATTGCAGGTCATACTGATTTAAAAATTGATTTCACGGGTGGCATATCGGCTGATGGTGATATCGGTAAAGCTTATGAATATGGTGCTGATTATATCACTGCTTCGAGTATTGCAATTACAAATCCTGAACTTTTTGCATCATGGATAGTCTCTTATGGACGGGAAAAAATTACACTGGGCGCTGATGTTACTGATATTAAAACCAAAACGATCGCTTTTCGTGGCTGGCAAAAAAAATCTGAAATACATTTATTTGATCATCTGGAATATTTCTACGAACGAGGTCTTAAATACGCTAAGTGCACTGACATTTCGCGTGATGGGGTTCTTGAGGGGCCTGCCTTTTCATTTTATCAGGAGATTCTGGATAAATTCCCCGACCTAAAAGTTTTGGCCAGTGGCGGAGTGCGTGGGGTTGACGATATAAAAAAACTTAATGATATGGGAATCTTTGCCGTGATTTTTGGCAAAGCTTACTACGAGGGAATTTTAAAGCTCAAAGACCTTGAGCAATTTTTGGTGAAGAAAGAATCTAAAGGCTAATCTTCAGTCATCCACAATGTCAGAAATCTTGAATTTCTGAATTATAAAATAGAGAAAATTAAAAGAGAGGGGATCCTCTTCCGGTTTTTCACTGGAAGATGGCTTAGCGGCAGTATCCGATTTATTTTTACTATTGTTTACAGCCGTACTTGTGTTAGCCTCATGAGGAGCCGACTGACTTTTAGCTGCTTTTAAATCGACCTCCATCAAAAGTGTTTTGTCATCGTTAAGATTTAATTCAGGATGTTGCTGATTGAGCTCCTGAACTTCAGTGGTTGGCTGATTTTCATCTTGAGCATTTGCTATAAATCCTGCCTGACAAGTAGCCAAAAACAGAACCAGCGAAAATTTTAATTTTACCTGCATTGAATCTGAAGTAACTACATTACTTTCGAACAGTAGAGCAATCTAAGAATAATACTTATGATTTCATGGGAGGACTTTGATAAAATCGACCTGCGGGCTGGAACAATCGTCAAATCCGAACTTTTTGAAGGCACAAGAAAGCCCGCCATAAAACTTTGGATTGATTTTGGCCCAAATTGGGGGATAAAAAAATCCAGTGCACAGATCACACACCATTACAGTGGTGTAGACCTAATCGGAAAACAAGTTATCTGTGTCACTAATTTTCCTCCTAAACAGGTAGCCAATTTTATTTCAGAAGTATTGGTAACGGGCTTTCCTGATGAAAATGATAATGTAGTTCTTAGCACGATTGACAAAGCTGTTCCTAATGGCTCAAAATTATTTTGAATGAATTTTTCTGATTTAGAAAAAACAGGAACAGGAAAAATAATTCAGCTCGTTGCCGATTCACCTATTACTAATCTTCTTATTGACAGTAGAAAGGTGGTACTTAGCAATGGCGCTCTTTTCTTTGCCATTACAGGCCCTAGAAATAATGGTCACGATTATATTTCTTATTTATACAACCTGGGAATTAGACAATTTGTCATTGAAACCACCATTGACCTACAGAATTTTCCTGATGCTAATTTCTACATATCCAACTCCTCTGTCAATGTTCTTCAGGCTCTGGCATCCGTTCATAGATGCGAGTTCAACATTCCAATTATTGGCATAACAGGTAGCAACGGTAAAACAATTATCAAGGAGTGGTTATTCCAATTGCTTTCTCCTGATTATAGTATCGCAAAGAACCCAGGCAGTTACAATTCACAAATTGGTGTTCCGTTGTCTGTATGGGCGATTCAACCGCATCATCAACTGGGGATTTTTGAAGCCGGCATCTCAAAGCCTGGTGAAATGATTCATCTCCAAAAAATTATTCGGCCAACGATCGGTATTTTCACAAACATTGGAACAGCGCACGATGAAGGTTTTAAGGATATCGAATTGAAAATATCCGAAAAGCTTAAGCTTTTTTCTGATGTTGAAATATTGATCTATTGCGCTGATCATGATTTGATTCACACAGCTGTTCTTGAACAAAATATCCCAAAATTATCGTGGGGAAAAAATCGCAATGCCGATGCACAAATTCTAGCTAGCCAATCTGGGTATCAGATTTTTTTTCAGAATAACAAGTTTGGAATTTCTATTCCCTTCCAGGATGCTGCCTCTATTGAAAACGCACTCCATTGCGTTGTCTTAATGCTTCATCTTGGCTATGATCCCAACGTTATTCAAAGCAGGATTAATGGCCTGAAACCTGTTTCCATGCGAATGGAATTGAAGGAAGCAATTAATCAATGCCAGGTAATTGATGATACGTACAACAATGATTTGGCGGGTCTTCAAATAAGTTTAGATTTCTTAGCGAGCTTACAAAAGAAAAAGGTCGTAATCCTGTCCGACATTCTTCAATCCGGAATACCCGAAAGCGAACTTGCACAAATCATTTCGTCTATGCTTTCCAAAAAGCAAATTCATGAACTGATCGCTATCGGACCTGTCTTAAAATCTCAACAAAAATATTTTTCAGCTATTCCTTATTGCTCGTTTTATTTAAGCACCGAGGAGTTTCTTAATCAGTTTGATTTCTCTTCCCTATTCAACAAGTTGATTCTTGTAAAAGGCGCCCGTGTTTTTCAATTTGAAAAAATTGTTAATCGTCTTCAGCGCAAAGTTCATGGTACCATGATGTTGATTGATATGGGAAAACTGGTTCATAACCTGAATTACTTTAAATCAAAACTAAAACCTGGTGTAAAAGTCATGGCAATGGTAAAGGCTTTTGCCTACGGAAGTGGAAGCGAAGAAGTTGCCAATCTTTTGCAGTATCACCGAGTGGATTACTTAGGCGTTGCCTATGCCGATGAAGGTGTTGAGCTCCGAAAAAAAAACATCACTTTGCCAATTATGGTGATGAATCCTGCGGAAGAGGGTTTTGCCATCATGGTTTTGCATAATCTTGAACCGGTAATTTATAATTTAAAAACGCTTAGAGCCTTTGTAAAATTCTTGGGTAATCGAAAAGCATCCATTCATATAGAAGTAGAAACTGGTTTGCATAGACTGGGTCTCGAAGAAAATGATCTTGATGAGGTAATTACAATTTTAAAAGATAATCCTGATATTCAAGTGCGATCAGTCTTTTCTCATTTGTCAGGATCGGATGAAAAAATTCACGACAGCTTTTCGCGGGAACAATTTGATCGATACCAGAAATTTTATCAAAAACTTTCCGAAGAGTTAAATATGAAACCTCTTCGTCACATTATTAACTCTGCAGGCATACTTAGATTCCCTGGCTTTCAAATGGATATGGTTCGCTTAGGCATTGGTCTTTACGGAGTCGATCCAACAGAAGAAAATTTTAATGGGCTTGAGGTGGCTGCAACATTGAAAACGGTAATTTCTCAAATCAAAAAAATAAAGTCAGGAGAGACTGTTGGATATGGAAGAAGAGGCGTTGCAAAACATGATATGACCGCAGCAACAATTGCCATTGGCTACGCAGATGGATTCAGCAGAAGTTTCAGTAATGGTAACGGAGCGGTTTTAGTAAATGGAAAAAAGGCGCCCGTTATCGGTAGCGTAAACATGGATATGACCATGGTTGACATAACAGGAATTAGCGCTGTGGAAGGAGATGAGGTGATTATTTTTGGTGAAGGATTATCTATAAAAGAAGTTGCTGCAAGTATTGGAACTATTCCTTATGAAATCCTCACTAACACCAGTGAAAGAGTGAAGCGCGTTTTTGTGTCGGAGGGAATATAATTTTTGAAACTAGCCCTGGCGCAGTCCTCCTGTATGTAAAAGTAAAATGGTTGTTCCCTTAGGGAAATACTTCTTTTCAATCAGATCAAATACAGCTGCAACCATTTTACCAGTATAGACAGGATCAAGAGAAAGATTGTATTCTCGTTTCATCTTCAAAATGAACTCGTTTAGTTCAGGCGTTTTCTTCGCATAACCGCCAAAATGATAATCCGTTTGGATACTCCAGTTCGGATACTCTTTTTTAGAATATTCCGATGTCAATTTTCTCACTTCATCATTCAAGAATTTGCCATTTTTAAGAACAGAAAATCCAATTACATTCTTCTTTCCTTCTAATCCGGTAACAATCCCAGCCATTGTTCCTCCTGTGCCAACAGGTAAACACAGATAATCAAAGTCAATTGATGAAAGTTTTTCTTTTGCAAATTCTTCGCATCCCTTTACCGCCAACGAGTTGGAGCCTCCCTCAGGAATTAGATAAAATTTGCCGAATTTTTCTATCAATCCTTCGACAAACGAATCCTCATTTTTGTTTCGATAGTCTTCACGAGAAACAAAATGCAATTTCATTCCGCATTCTTTTGCAAAAGTAAGCGTAGAGTTCAGCGGCAAAACTTCCTCCCCTCGAATGATTCCAATGCTTTTATAATTTAATTCTTTTGCTGCTGCTACAGTAGCATAAATATGATTTGAAAAGGCTCCTCCAAAAGTAAGGAGCGTGTTATAGTTGGTTCTGCTTGCTTCGATCAAATTGTATTTCAGCTTCCACCATTTATTTCCTGAAACAAAAGGATGGTTTAAGTCTTCACGCTTAACTAAAATTTTCAATCCTGCATTTTTTGACCCTATTGACTCAATCTCGATAATTGGAGTGTCAAAGTATTTTAGCATTACTAATTTATTTAGTAATATTGTAAGTGGACGATTCGTACTTCAAGGGCAGGGGCGCTCAAATAAAAACCGGCAATAAATTTTTGCAGGCACAATATGTTGCTGACCATATTGACGGCCTTGACGAACCATTGCTTGAAAATCCTCATACACAAATTTTTCACGAAAGTCCGAAAAAGATTGTAAACAAAGTTGACAGCCCGGATTTAGGAATGGCTTACTCCATGAATCCTTATCAAGGTTGCGAGCATGGATGTATTTATTGCTATGCAAGAAACACGCATGAATATTATGGCTTCAGCGCAGGATTGGATTTCGAAAGCAAAATCATTGTTAAGAAAAATGCTCCACAAATTTTAGAGCAACAATTGCTTGGTAAAAATTGGAATGCCTCCCCTATCATGCTCAGTGGAAATACAGACTGTTATCAACCGCAAGAAAGAAAATTTCAAATCACAAGACAGATGTTGCAAGTTCTTGCGCGCTACCGTCATCCGGTTGGCGTAATCACTAAGAACAGTCTCATCACTCGTGATCTCGATATTTTAAAAGACCTCGCCACGGATAGATTGGTACATGTGATGATTTCAATCACAACATTGAATGAAGACTTAAGACGAATCATGGAGCCTAGAACAGCGAGCTCGATCAAGCGATTAAAGACAGTCGAGGAACTATCCAAAGCAAATATTCCGGTTGGCATAATGAATGCGCCCATCATTCCTGGATTGAATCATCATGAGATACCTCAAATATTAAAAGCTGCAGCCGATCACGGTGCTCTTACTGTCGGTATGACTATCGTTCGATTAAATGGGTCAATCGGAAAAATATTTGAAGACTGGTTGCGAAAGAATTTTCCTGATCGATTTGAAAAAGTATGGAATCAAATCTGTTCCATGCATGGCGGAAATGTAAATGACTCTCAGTTTGGCAGACGCATGCGAGGAGATGGGAACATTGCAGATGCTATCCATCAACTCTATAGAACGTCAAAGAAAAAATATTTTGCAGGAAAGGAAATGCCTCCCTACGATTTGACAAAATTCAGAAAAGGCGGAAACTTAAGTTTGTTCTAAGCGATCTCATTCATTTCTCAAAGCCTTCACACGACTAACAATAAGTTGTTCAATCTGACTGATTACGAAATTTCTCTATCTTTGTATTCTGTGAGCCGTATTTTAGCCATATCGTTTCTCGTCTTGTACATCAACTCCAATACAGAGTTTCATGAGATG
>Ga0302321_100005212_pt1 | contig 11355 bp, 5 predicted proteins | sample Fen_T0_1_FD_202505 | JGI IMG/M metagenome (GOLD analysis project Ga0302321, IMG submission 202505) | Peat permafrost microbial communities from Stordalen Mire near Abisko, Sweden - Fen_T0_1 | ecosystem: Environmental > Terrestrial > Soil > Wetlands > Permafrost | place: Sweden: Abisko...
ATCGGCGAGCCAGCCCCAGAAGAAGATCTGGACCGAGCCCTTGTTCATCTTGTCCTGGAACCGGTTGTAGTCGGTGGCGCGCACTTCGAGCTGGACGCCGATCTTGGCGAACTGCTTCACGTACCAGTCGAGCAGTGACTTGACGGCGGGTCCGGACTGTTGGTAGTCGAAATTGAGCACCAGCGGCTTGCCGGTCACGGCGTCGCGGCCGTTGGGAAATCCAGCCTCCGCGAGCAGACGCTTCGCCTCGTCCAGCGAGCGGCGGGCGGGCTTGCCGTCGGCGCCCTTCGTGTAGACAACGGGATTGAACGCCGACGGGCCGTCATTGCGATAGCCGAACAGCGACGGCGGCAGCGGACCCTGTGCAGCCACGCCCTGCCCGCGCTCGAAAATCGCGATGTGCTCTTCCCAGTCGATCGCAATGGACAGCGCCTGCCGCAGCTTGCGGTTGCGCTCGGCCTGTTCCGGCGTGGCGCCCTTGCCGACGACCGGGTCCAGCCAGTTGAAGGCGAGGTACCAGTTGTTGGCCTCGACGGTGCTCGGCAGCTTGATGCCCTTTTCGCGGTATTCCTTGTCCTTCTTGGCGTCGTCGCCCATCGCCACCAGATAGGTCGTGCCGTAGTCCAGGCGCTCGATCGCCGGCGTGTCGTAGTAACCCTGCAGGAACTTCGCCTGCAGCGGCACGTTTTCCTTCTCCATGTCGAATACGACCTTGTCGACGAAGGGGATCGGCTTGCCGCAGTCGGCGAGATAACCCTTTTCCTTGTCGCCGGGTTCGCCTTCGCACGGATAGGTCTCGCCGTGGAAATTGGGATTGCGCTCCAGCACGTGACGGCGGTTCTCGACGAAGTCGGTGAGCATGTACGGGCCGGTGCCCACCGGCCAGTAATTCATCGTCAGGTTCTTCGCGGCCATGCCGGGCTGAGCGTAGAACTTCTCCGCCTCCCACGGGACCGGCGAGAAGAACGTCATGGCCAGCCAGTACTTGAACTGCGGGTACTTGCCCTTCACGCGGACACGCAGCGTGTGCTTGTCGATGGCCTCGGCGCCGGCAAACGGGTACTTGCGGAAGTCGAGCATCGGCAGGTCGCGGTCGGTCGGCGCCAGGTCGCGACGCAGCGCCTTGTCTGCTGCGACGATCTGTTCGCCGTATTCCTTGAGGCCGACGATGTAGTCGGACATTGTCGAGAACGACGGCGACTTGATCCGCGGCGTGGCCAGCCGGCGGATGCCGTAGACGTAGTCGTCCGCGGTCAGCTCGCGGGTCCCGGTCTGCTTGAAGTCGGTGATCTTGTACTTGTCGGCGACGTCCGCGGCCTTCATGTCGTGATACACGTAGGCGCCGCTGGCGTCCTTGGCGAACGCGGGGTGCGGCGCAAACATGATCCCGGGCTTGATCCTGATGTCGAACACGGACTCGGCGATCAGTTCGCCGGGGGCGTCGTCGGGCAGTTCCTTCCCGTCCTTGTCGAGATAGCGGGGCCGGGCGATTTCCTGCGCCGTCCGGCCGACGAGCTCGTAGGGGCGCTTCAGGTAGTGGTAGCCGTACAGCGGCTCGTAAACTTGGTAGGTGACGGGCGTCTCGTCGTTGGAGTACGAGCTGGTCGGGTCGAGGTACTTGGGCGAACGCTCGCGGAACGGCGCGAATATCGTGTTCGCCTTCTCGGAACCCAGCGGATGCGGGTTGTTCGACACCTCGCTGCATCCGGAGAGGGCGAAGGACACAGTCAGCGTCAGCGCCAGCGGGCAGCACAGCGCGGCAAGGGCAGCGCGGCAAAAACGCTCAGTCATACCGGCATGGTTCATGGGGATCCTCCCGTCGTCGGGCCGCGCTCGAATCGATTCGTCCCGGCCTGCGCCCGATTGTGTCGGGGCCACCGGGCGGGCGCGTCAAGCCGAAAAGGCGCGATTGTATATTCAAATCGGTCTCCGGCACCGTCGCGACCCTGGGATAGTAGACCGAACCGGACCGGCGGACGGCGCCAAGGGGCGAACGGAAGGCATGGCTTTCCTTGTAGAATCCGCTTCGGCAAGCCACTCGCGCTCCAAGTGCAAACCGGCAAAACCCCTGCCGGAATTGCCATGCCGGGGTCCGATCGAGCCCAAGCCTCCAACCTGACCATGGAATCCGCCGATCTCGCCACGCTGACTCGCCGCGACAGGATGCGCTTCATCGCGCTCGTCGTGGTGTTGGTTGCCGTGTCGGTATGGATTTCCGCGCGCTTCCTGCAACCCGCCCCACCGCGCCACATCGTGCTCGCGTCGGGGGCCGGATTCGGTCTCTACCACCAGTATGCGGACCGGTACAGGCAGGCGCTGGCTCAGGATGGGGTAACCGTCGAGGAACGGCTTACCAATGGCGCCGCCGACAACTTGCGCCTGCTGCTGGATCCCGCCTCCGGCGTCGATGTCGCGTTCATGCAGGGCGGCATCGCCAACCCGGGCGCCGCCGCCAGGATCGAAATGCTGGCGAGCCTTTATTACGAGCCACTGTGGGTCTTCTATCGCAATGCGAAGCCCCTGACGCAGCTCAACGATCTGCGGGGCAAACGCATCGCCATCGGGGCGCCCGGCAGCGGAACGCGCGCGTTCGTGGAACCGTTGCTCGAATTCAATGCCGTGCAGCAGGAGAATTCGCAGCTGCTGCCGCTGGGGGGCGAGGAGGCAGTGCACGCATTGCAGGCCGGCGACATCGACGCCGTGATGCTGGTCGGGGGCGCCGCGACCCCGGCAATCGTAAATCTGCTGCGCGATCCCGCGATCAGGCTGATGCATTTCGCCCGCGCCGACGCCTACACGCGCCGGTTTCCGTACATCACGAAGCTGGTGCTGCCGGCCGGAACGATCGACCTGGCGCTCAATATTCCCGCGGAAGATGTCACGCTGATCGGCACCAAGGCCATGCTCGTCGCACGGCCCGGCCTGCATCCCGCGCTGGTCAACCTGCTGCTCGATGCCGCCAGCGACGTCCATTCCAGGCAGGGCTATTTCGAGACTGCTGGCGAATTCCCCGCGGTCGCACCCGTGGACCTTCCGGTCTCCGACGACGCGGAGCGCCACAGGAAATTCGGGCCCAGCGTCATGCATCGGCTGCTGCCGTTCTGGGTCGCGACGTTCGTCGAGCGATTCGTGATCCTGGTGCTGCCGCTGATCATCATCATGATTCCCGTCGTCAACTACTTTCCGGTGTTCCTCCGCTGGCGCGTCAGGTCGCGGGTCTATCGCTGGTACGGCGAGCTGGCGCTGCTGGAACGAGACGTCGCGACGCGCAAAGGTGCGCTGCCCGTCGAGAAATGGCTGCATGACCTGGACCGCATCGAGCACGCGGTGGAGGGCATCCGGACGCCGACGAGCTTCGCCAGCGAGGCGTACACGCTGCGCGAGCACATCGGCCTGGTGCGCCGCACCGTGATGGCGAAGGCGAGCGGGGCGGCATCGGGGGCCTGACGCTGCGGTGCGCGGCGACGCGCTCATGCCGCGGGGATGCCCGCGTCGATGAGATGAGCAAAGCACTCCCGTACGTTTTCCCAGTCAAGCTGCGCGCCCAGGACGAACACGTCTGCCTGCCGCCATGGCTTCCAGGTGGAGAAGTATTTCTGTTCCAGGCGCACATAGGGCGCCCATTCTTCCGTCATGTCCCGGCCTTCCCGCTGAGCTGTCCGCCGCATACGGTGGCCTGCGTGCCCATCCACCCAGAGTTTGAGATCAGCGTGACGAGAAATATCCGCGTGCAGGCTCCCGATGCCATCGACGATCAACACGGGGCGGGGTTCGATGGTCATTGGCGCACCAAGACTGTGGTCACTCCAATCGATTGACCGAAACGTAGTTGCAGCGCCGCGCGAGAGATCGGCCACGGCGTTTCGAAGGTCGGTCCAGCGTCGGTAGGGAAGCGGCGCATCGGGCTCGCGGTGAAACCCTTCATGCTCGTGGAAGTCATCGGTCCCGATCGACACGGCATCAAGTCGTTCCAGAAGCAATTCCGTCAGTGTCGACTTGCCGCAACAGCCCGGCCCGTCGATCGCGATGACAAATGGGACACCGCCACTCGGCGTGACGCCGGATGCCAGGCAGTCGGCAAGCCCGGCAAGCGACCGTCTGAACGAAGGATCAACCGAATTCTGCATGGTTTGGGGAACGGGGAATCGATAAGGTTCGAGTAAGATATCCGACCTCGCCGCCGTTCCCCCATTTTCCGGAGATGCTTCTGCCATGAAAAAAGTCCATGCCAACGCCACTGCGGCCCTGCAAGGCCTGCTGCACGACGGCATGACGATCGCCGCCGGCGGTTTCGGCCTGTGCGGCATTCCGGAGAACCTCATCGGCGCGCTGGTCGCGAGCGGGACAAAAGGACTCACGATCGTCGGCAACAATGCGGGTGTCGACGATTTCGGCATGGGCCTTTTGCTCAAGACCCGGCAGGTGAAGAAAGTCATTGCCAGCTACGTGGGCGAGAACAAGGAATTCGAGCGCCAGGTGCTGGCCGGCGAATTGGAGCTCCAACTGACGCCGCAGGGCACGCTGGCGGAAAAGCTGCGCGCCGGCGGGGCCGGCATCCCGGGCTTCTACACGCGCACGGCATTCGGCACGATGCTGGCGGAGAACAAGGACACGCGCACGTTCGACGGCAAGGCCTACGTGCTGGAGGAGGCGATCCACGCCGACGTGTCGATCGTCAAGGCATGGAAGGGCGACAAGGCCGGCAATCTTGTCTACCGGATGACGTCGCGCAACTTCAACCCGATGATCGCGACCTGCGGAAAGGTCACCGTGGCCGAAGTCGAGCACCTGGTTGAGATCGGGGAACTCGATCCTGACCAGATCCACACGCCGGGCATCTACGTCGACCGCATCGTCCAGGGCACGAACTACGAAAAGCGGATCGAGTTTCGCACCGTCTCGGGCGCGGCGGCGTCGAAGAAGGATTCGCCGATCCGCGAGCTGATGGCGCGGCGCGCGGCAAAGGAATTGCGCGACGGGTACTACGTCAATCTCGGCATCGGCATCCCGACGCTCGTCGCCAACTTCATCCCGGAGGGCATCGACGTCACGCTGCAGTCCGAGAACGGGTTGCTCGGCATCGGTCCGTTCCCGACCGAGGACCGGATCGACGCCGACCTCATCAACGCCGGCAAGCAGACGATCACGACCAGCGCGGGCTCGAGTTTCTTTTCCAGCGCGGATTCGTTCGCCATGATTCGCGGCGGCCACATCGACCTGTCGATCCTGGGGGCGCTGGAAGTATCCGAGAACGGCGACATCGCCAACTGGATGGTCCCGGGCAAGATGGTGAAGGGCCCTGGCGGCGCGATGGACCTGGTCTCCGGCGTGCGGCGCGTCATCGTGCTGATGGAGCACACGGCGAAGGACGGCAGCCCGAAGATCCTGAAGTCCTGCACGCTGCCGATCACCGGCAAGGGCGTGGTCAACATGATCGTCACCGACTTGTGCGTGTTCGACGTCGAGCCGACGGGGCTGGTCCTGCGGGAACTGCATCCCGGCGTGACGGAGGACGACGTGCGCGCCAAGACCGGTTGCAAATTCTACGTCGCGCTGGCCACCTGATCAGTTGGCGGCCTGCGCCAGCGTCTGCGCATCCCACCCGCCGCCCAGCGCCTTGACCAGTCCCACGCTTGCGGTGAGCCTGCGGCCGAGGATGACCAGCGCCGTGCGTTCGCTGTTCAGGGCGGACGCCTGCAGGACGACGACCGCCAAGTAGCTGGTCGTGCCGGCCTTGTACTGGTTGACGGCGATCGTTGCCGACTGCTGCGCGGCACGGACAGCCTCGGCCTGGAACGCGGCCTCCTGTTTTAGAAGCGCGAGCGCGGCCAGGTTGTCTTCCACGTCCTGGAAGCCGGTGAGGACCGTTAGACGATAATTGGCGACGGTTTCGTCGTAGGTGGCCACGGCCTGCGCCTTCTGCGCGCTGCGCAATCCGGCGTCGAAGATGGGCTGCGCCAGCGCGGCGCCGAGCGACCAGTAGCGACTCGGCAACGAAATCAGGTCGCCGATCAGCGAATTCTGCAGCCCGCCGCCCGCCGACAGTGTCAGCGCTGGAAAGAATGCTGCCTGCGCAACACCGATCTGCGCGTTGGCGCTGGCGGTTCGACGCTCGGCGGCCGCGATGTCGGGGCGCCGTTCGAGCAGCGTCGATGGCAGTGCCACCGGTACGTCGGGAAACACGGCCACCAGAACCTTGGACGCAATGGCAAATTCGGACGGCGGCTTGCCGACCAGCACGGCGATGGCGTGCTCGAGCTGCGCGCGCGCGAGCGTGGCGTCCACTACCTGCGCCTGCGTGGAGTTGAGCTGCGCCTCGGCCTGCGCGACGTCGCCGCGTCCGACGATTCCCGCCGCGTACTGGTTGCGCGTCAGCTGCAGCGAGCGCTCGTAAGTCGTCACGGTATCGCGCAGCAGCGCAATCTGGGCGTCCTGCACGCGCAGCAGCAGGTAGTCCTGCGCGAGCAGCGCCTGCGCGGACAGCGTCGCTCCGGCGAGTTCGGCCGCCGTAGCCTGCGCGCTGCTGCTGCTGGCTTCGATGCTGCGTCTAATCCCGCCCCAGAGGTCGACTTCCCAGCTCGCACTGAGCGCGACGTTGTAGCTGTTGGTCACGCCGGAAACCGTGCTGGTGGACGAACTCGACCCCGATCCGCGGCTGCTCCGCACGCCGGCCCCGCTGGCGCCGAGGAACGGGAATAGCGCCGCGCGCGCGCCCTGCGTCGCCGCCGTCGCCTCGCGCATCCTTGCCTCGGCCGCCTGGATCGTCTGGTTGGAAATCGCCACCTGCGCCTCGAGTGCATTGAGATCGGCGTCGTTGAATGCCTCCCACCAATTGGCTCGCGGCGCATCGTCGGACGGCGTAGCCTGCTTCCAGCCCGACATGTCGCTGTACGCCGCGGGGACGGGCGCGGCGGGCCGCACGTAGTCCGGGCCTACCATGCAGCCGCCCAGGACCACGGCCGCCGCCGCGGCCAGGCAAATGGAAGTGGTGGTTCGCAGGCGGATCATCGGCATTGCAGCTTTCGGCATGTTTGCATCACTTCCTTCAATTCATCGCGTGCGCGACCTGAACACCGCGTCCTCGCCGCGTCCACGGGCGCGCAGCCCAGAGACGGAAGCGGTCCAGGTACCAATAGACGACGGGCGTTGTGTAGAGCGTAAGTACCTGGCTCACCAGCAGGCCGCCCACGATGGCAATGCCCAGTGGTCGACGCATCTCCGCACCGTCGCCGGCGCCCAGCGCCAGCGGCAGCGCGCCGAGCATGGCGGCCAGCGTGGTCATCATGATCGGGCGAAAGCGCAGCAGGCAGGCCTCGAAGATCGCGTCCCGCGAGTTCATTCCGCGGTCGCGCTCGGCGGCGAGCGCCACGTCGATCATCATGATCGCGTTCTTCTTGACGATGCCGATCAGCAGGATGACGCCGATGAAGGCGATGATCGAGAAATCCGTCTTGAACAGCATAAGCGCCAGCAGCGCCCCAACGCCCGCCGAGGGCAACGTGGACAGGATCGTCAGCGGATGCACGTAGCTTTCGTACAGCACGCCCAGCACGATGTAGACCGTCAGCAGCGCGGCCAGGATCAGCCACGGCTGGCTGTTGAGAGATGCCTGAAATGCCCGCGCGCTGCCCTGGAAGGTGCCGCGCACCGTGTTGGGTACGCCAATACGGGCCAGCGCGTCGTCGACGTCGCGCGTGGCCTGCGACAGCGACGCTCCCGGCGCCAGATTGAACGATATCGTCGATGCAACGAACTGGCCCTGGTGGTTGACGCCCAGCGGTGTATTGGTCGGGCCATAGGTGGCGATCGCCGACAGCGGGACCTGCGCGCCGCCGGGCGTGCTGATGTAGACGGATTTCAGCGCGTCGGGCGATTGCCAGTACTCCGGCGCGGCTTCCATCACGACGTGATACTGGTTCAACTGCGCGTAGATCGTCGATACCTGCCTCTGGCCGAAGAGATCGTTCAGCGTGGCATCGACCAGGCTGGAGCTGATGCCCAATCGGGAGGCGCTGTCGCGGTCGATGACCAGCGAGGTCTGCAGTCCCTTGTCCTGCGTGTCGGTATTGACGTCGGCGAGCGACGGCAGCGCGCTCAATGCCGCGCGGATCTTCGGCTCCCAGGTGCGCAGTTCCGCGAGATCGTCGGCCTGCAGCGTGAACTGGTACTGCGCGTTGCTGGGCCGTCCGCCGATGCGGATGTCCTGCACCGGCTGCAGGAACAGGTTGGCGCCGGGCTCCTTGGAGAGCTTTCCGCGCAGCCGGGCCACGACCTGGTCCGCCGTCTCGGTGCGTTCGGTCAGCGGCTTGAGTGCGACGAACATCATGCCCGAGTTGCGCTGCGCGCCGCCGGTGAAGCCGACGACGTTTTCCACGGCAGGATCCTTGCTGACGATGGTCATGAAGTCGGCCAGCTTCTGGCGCATCGCCTGGAACGAGATGCTCTGGTCGCCCTGGATGCCTCCCACAAGTCGGCCCGTATCCTGCTGCGGAAAGAAGCCCTTGGGGATGATCACGTACAGGTAGACGTTGAGGCAGACGGTGGCGAGCAGCACCAGCATCACCCACGGACCGTGCCCCAGCACAAACTCGAGGCTCCTGCGATAACCGCTGTGCAGCGCCACGAATCCGGCTTCGCTCCAACGGTACAGGCGCCCGCGCGGTCCTTCGCGCGGCGGCCGCAGCAGCCGTGCGCACATCATCGGCGTCGTCGTCAGCGATACGACCAGCGAGACCAGGATCGCCACCGACAGCGTGATCGCGAACTCGCGGAACAGCCGGCCGACGATACCACCCATCATCAGGATCGGAATGAACACGGCGATCAGCGACAGGCTCATGGCCAGCACGGTGAAGCCGACTTCGCGCGCGCCCTGCAGCGCCGCGGCAAAGGGTGGCATGCCTTTCTCGATGTGCCGCGACGTGTTCTCCAGCACGACGATGGCGTCGTCGACGACGAAGCCGGTCGCGATGGTGAGCGCCATCAGCGTGAAGTTGTTGACGGAAAATCCGAGCAGGTACATCGCGCCGAACGTGCCGACGAGCGACACCGGCACGGCCACGGCGGGAATCAGCGTCGCGCGCACGTTGCGCAGGAACACGAATACCACCAGCACCACCAGCACGACGGAGATGCCCAGCGCGCGCCCGGTGTCGCGCAGGCTGGCCCGAATGGTGGCAGTGCGTTCCATCGCCGGCGTCAGCGTGATCGCGCCGGGAATCGACGCACGCAGCGACGGCAGCAGCGCCGTAACGCGATCCACGGTCTCGATGATGTTGGCGTTCGGCTGGCGGTTGACGATGACCAGCACCGAAGGCTTGCCGTTGGCCATTCCGGCGTTGCGCAAGTCCTGCACGGAATCGACGACTTCGGCGACATCGGAAAGCTGTATCGCGGCGCCATTGCGGTACGACACGATCAGCGGCAGGTAATCGGCGGCGGCCTTCGCCTGGTCATTCGCATAGATCTGCCAGCGGCGGTCGCCGTCCTCGACCGCGCCCTTGGGGCGGTTCGCATTGGCCGCATTGAGCGTCGCGCGGACCTGCTCCAGCCCGACGCCGTACTTGTTGAGCGACGCCGGATTCAACTCGACGCGCACGGCGGGCAACGAACTGCCGCCGACGCTCACCTGGCCGACGCCGGCCACCTGCGACAGCTTCTGCGCGATGATCGTCGACGCGGCGTCGTACATCTGCCCCTGCGTCATCGTGTCCGACGTCAGCGCCAGGATCATGATCGGCGCGTCGGCCGGATTCACCTTGCGGTAGGTGGGATTGCTCGGCAGCCCGGTCGGGAGCAGGCTGCGCGCGGCATTGATCGCGGCCTGCACGTCCCGGGCGGCGCCGTCGATGTCCCGGTTGATGTCGAACTGGAGCGTGATCCGCGTCGAGCCGAGCGAACTCGACGACGTCATCTCGGTGACGTCGCTGATGCGCCCCAGCGAGCGTTCCAGCGGCATCGCCACCGTCGCCGCCATCGTCTCGGGACTTGCGCCGGGCAGCGACGCCTGGACCGAGATGGTCGGGAAGTCGACCTGCGGCAGTGGCGAGACCGGCAGCAGCCGAAACGCGATCGCCCCCGCGAGGGCTACGCCCAGCGTCAGCAACGTCGTGGCGACCGGCCGGTCGATGAACGGCGCGGAGAGGTTCACGGCCGGTTCGCCGGGTCGCTCGCCGGCCCGCCCAACTCGCGGGGCGCGCCTGTGCGTACCGACTCGACGCGGCGGGCGAGGGCGTCGAAGGCCAGGTAGATGACCGGCGTCGTGAACAGCGTGAGCGCCTGCGAAAAGATGAGCCCGCCGACCATCGTGATGCCCAGCGGATGCCGCAGCTCGGAGCCTTCGCCCCAGCCGATCATCAGCGGCAGCGCGCCGAGGATGGCGGCCATCGTCGTCATCATGATCGGGCGGAAGCGCAGCAGGCACGCCTGGTGGATCGCGGCGCGCGGCGCCATTCCTTGGTTGCGCTCGGCGTCGAGCGCGAAGTCGATCATCATGATCGCGTTCTTCTTGACGATGCCGATCAGCAGGATGATGCCGATGATGGCGATGACCGACAGGTCGTTGCCGGACAGCATCAACGCCAGTAGCGCGCCGACGCCGGCGGACGGCAGCGTGGACAGGATCGTGATCGGGTGGATGAAGCTCTCGTAGAGCACGCCCAGCACGATGTACATGGTGACGATGGCCGCGAGAATCAGCCACAGCTCGTTGTCGAGCGACCCGCGGAACGCCAGCGCCGCGCCCTGGAAATTGATCTGCACGCTGTCCGGCAGCGCGAGCCCGAGCTTCGCCGCTTCGATGGCCTTGACTGCATCGCCCAGCGACGCGCCTGGCGCCAGGTTGAAGGAGACTGTCGCCGCGGGAAACTGGCCGATGTGGTTGATCGACAGCGGCGCTGCCTTTTCGACGACTTTCGCGATCGTGGACAGGCGGACCTGCTGCGTCGGCTGTCCCGGCACCGTCGATGGCACGTAAATGTTCTCGAGCGCGGCGAGGCCGCGCTGGAACTCGGGCTGGACCTCGAGCACCACGCGGTACTGGTTCGACTGCGTGAATATCGTCGACACCAGCCGCTGGCCGAACGCGTTGTACAGCGCGCTGTCGATGACGGCCGGCGTGATGCCGAGCCGGCTGGCCGTGGCGCGGTCGAATTCGACGTACGCCTGCAGCCCGCCGTCCTGCAGGTCGCTCGCCACGTCCGCCAGCTGCGGCAGCTGCTTCAGCCGGTCGACGAGCTTGTGCACCGCGGTGCCGAGTTCCCCGGCATCCACGGATTCGACGGTGAACTGGTATTGCGTCCGGCTGACGCGCGCCTCGATCGTCAGGTCCTGCACCGGCTGCATGTAGAGCGCGAT
>Ga0302321_100005215_pt1 | contig 11352 bp, 12 predicted proteins | sample Fen_T0_1_FD_202505 | JGI IMG/M metagenome (GOLD analysis project Ga0302321, IMG submission 202505) | Peat permafrost microbial communities from Stordalen Mire near Abisko, Sweden - Fen_T0_1 | ecosystem: Environmental > Terrestrial > Soil > Wetlands > Permafrost | place: Sweden: Abisko...
TAAAATCCGCTGTCGCGAAAGCGGCGTACGGGTTCGAGTCCCGTCCCCGGCACTTCGGAATCCTCTCGGCGCCCAGCCCAGATCGTGATGAAGCTCGCACCTCTCCAGTGCCTGCCGGGTCGCACGGCCCACAAGTTACTCCGCCTTCAAACCGATTGGTGCGCTAGGGGGCCCAATTCAATTCCGAGCTGGGCTCGGTGTTGGGCTTGTCAACCCCGATCCCCACGGCCGCAAGGCGATTGTAGAGGGTGCGCCTACTCACGCCCAGCAGCCGCGCGGCCAAGGAACGGTTGCCTCCCGCCTTAGCCAAGATCGCCTCAAGCTCCTCCCGAGCGGAACCGAGTCGACCTGGCGCAGTCAAGATCGGTGCGCTGTTGGCGCGCACGAGTTCCTGGTGAACGTCAATTCCGGATATCTCGGCGCCATCGACAAAGACCACCAAGCGTTCCATCACGTTGCGCCACTCTCGCACGTTACCAGGCCAACGGTGCTCCTGCAGTTGTTTGAGACCGTCGGCGGAGATACTTTTCTTGGGCCTCTGGCAGGCGGCCTCGAGCTCATCCAAGAAGCGCAGCGCGAGGGAGGAGATATCGCCTGGCCGCTGGCGCAGGGGTGGAACTTCGACAGGCAGGACGTTCAATCGATAGAATAGATCTTCGCGAAACTGTCCCTGACGGATCATCTGTTCGAGTGGCCGGTGCGTGGCTGCAACGATCCGAACATCCACACTCTGTGTGTGCATGCCCCCCAGCCGTTCAAACTGTCGTTCTTCGAGCAAACGCAGCAACTTCACTTGCAACGGGAGAGCGACGTCCCCAATCTCATCGAGGAAGAGAGTCCCCCCCTGGGCTAGCTCGACCCGGCCGAGCTTCCGCATGCTAGCGCCGGTAAATGCACCTTTCTCATAGCCGAACAGCTCACTTTCCAGCAACGCTTCTGGAAACGCCGCGCACTGGAGCTTCACAAAAGGTTGCGCCGCTCGCGGGCTCAAGGCGTGAAGCACCCGAGCTACCACGCCCTTCCCTGTTCCACTCTCGCCGCGGATGAGCACCGTGGATGAAGAGTTGGCGGCGCGGCGCACGATTTTCATCACCTCGGCAAGCCCGGGCGTTTCGATCAACGCGGACGACGCCGGGTCAGCCGGCGGTTCCGATTGGGCCTTGAGAGATGCCACGAGTGTTCGCTCGATGACCCCCACAAGCTGCTCGCGCTCGAACGGTTTTGCCAAGAAATCCGCCGCGCCGCGCTTCATGGCCTCGACAGCGATAGGGACACTGCCGTGTGCAGTCAACATGACCACGGGAACATCCGGCCACCTGTTTGTGATCTTGGACAACAGGACAAGCCCGTCCATACCGGGCAGGCGGAGATCCGAAAGGACCAGGTCAAAGCGACCGGTTTGCAGCTCACGCAGCGCCACCTCGCCGCTGATCACGTGCTCGGATGCGAAATCGGCCTGTCGTAGAAGATCGGCCAATAGCCTGCCCAAGACTTGATCGTCTTCGACCACGAGTACGCGCGAGGAAGGGGAACGCATGGGCTAACCGGTTGCGACAGGAATGCGAAGGGTGGCGGTTGTGCCTTTGCCGACAGCACTTGTGAGTAGCACACTGCCGCCATGCGCTTCCAGTACGCGATCCGCAAATGAAAGACCAAGACCAGAGCCGCCTGTCTTGGTGGTGAAGAACTCATCGAAGGCCGACTCTGTCTGGCGCGCGTCCATGCCGTGACCGCGATCTTCCACTGCGAGCTCGATGATGTCGCCACCGGCTTGGTGACACAGGCTCGTTCTCATGTGGACGGCCGTGGAAGAGTCACTCGCCTCGAGGGCGTTGTTTACGATATTGTCGAGCGCCGCCGCCAGAAGGTCGGCATCGCCGGCAACCAGCGGCAAGTCCGGAGCAAACGCGGTGCGAATTCGCTCCGGATGGCGTGCGGCACAAACTGCGGCCAATTGGTTTATGTCCACTTCACCAAAGGTAGGAAAGATACGTGCCACACGGAGATAGCGGTCGATGACATCGGAAACACGATCGACTTGGCCCTGCATGATTTCCAAGTAGGTCGCCAGGGTCGAGGCGGAAATCCCGCGCGCTTGCTCGACTTGGACGTATTGAATAGCCGCCTTCAAGGATGCGGTCGGATTGCGTAAGTCGTGCGCCATCTGCTCCAGCATTCGCCCGACTCGGGCGAGAGAGCGCATTCGATTCCTGCGCGCCAGAACATTCGCCACGAGGTGGCGCAGGCCTAGGACGAGGGGCAGCCCCAACCAGGCCGCCGCAAAAATGCCGACCGCTAGCCCGCCCGCCAACCTCGCAAATAGCGCCGCGCAGATCACGACCATCAACGTCGAGAGGCCCGAGATGTACGCTGTAACCCGCCACGGATGCGCGTTGCGGAACAGCCCATGGCGTAGGAAGGCGATCGCAGTCGGCAGCGTGATCAACAAGGAACCCAAGGCCCCCATGCCGGGCATGCCTGGAACAAGATCCTTCAGCAATTCACTCGAGCCCACCGTGGTGCCCGCAACTGTCGCGCCAAGCATCAGCCAAGTGCGGGCTCGCTCTTCCTTGTCGGTATGTCTGCGTAGATGAAGCGACAGCAAGGAGATCTCCCCCAGCAGGGTGGGAATCAACATCCCCAGAAACGTAAGCGCCCAAGGTGCCGAGTCCGACCACTGGGCGCAGGTAGACGAAAAGAGTGCCGCCACTGAAACTAGCGACAGCGTCCCACCGCATAGGTAAGCCAACCGGATCCAGGTTCGTAGTGTCCGAAGTCGTCCAACGAAGGCGACGACGACATGAAGGCCGAGTGGAACAGTCATCGGCGAGAGGGCGAGATCCAGGCGGTGCCAGTTCGGGCTTCGGGTCATGCTGAAGGCGAACGATGCGAAGTTCCAGCCGAACATGTCCAAGCACAGGAACACGAGCGCCCAGCGCAATACCCGAGGCCCCACTGCACGAACAATGAGAACCGCGAGCGCCAGGTGGCCTGCGCAGGCGGCGATGTCCAACCAGGATCCGAAATCCATCAGATCCTCCTGACGGCGGGAACCTCGCCCTTCGAGGGCGGGAACGAGCCGAGGTAGTCTACCCAGGAAACTACCAGCTCATTGCGCCGGGCGTTGCGAAAGTCGTGTTTCATCGGGAGCAAGTAAAGCGCGCTTCACAACTTCACACAATTGCACAGCCGTTGCACAGGTACACGGAACCGCCCCGAGATCGAGATGGCGAACAATCGGGCCGTAGAGCATCGGACGCCATGGCATGAATCCTGCTGGTCGACTGGCGGTACCAACTCCAACGGAGGAATTCTATGAAGTCCATGCTCAAGTGTACTGTCATGTCCATCGCTCTCGTGTTGCCGTTCGTCGGTGCCTGCGAAGCACCACCTGATGCCACGAATGCAACTGGCACTGCCGATCCATCCAAGCCATCAATACCGGAAACGCCGAATGAAGGACTGAAACCTTCCATGAAATCTGCTGGTTTCGTCGTCAACCCCTACTTCATTGGACCCATCTTGGCGGCAAGCGGGAATACCATCGGTCTCGGTGCCAGCACGACGCTGTCCATCTCCACGAACACGGACGTAGGGCCGACTCCATATTACATCGAGATCTTCGACGCAACGACGGCTACCCGCGTGGGGGTGTGCGGCTTCGGAACCTCGTGCTCGGCTTCGGTTTCTCAGTCGCAGGCGACCACCCATATGTACGTGGCGTACGTGTCCGGCAATAGCACAGCCATGCCGCCCGCGAACACGGTCGCAACCTCGCAGAAGTCCTTTGTCACGTGGACGAGCACCACTTATCGAGTCTCACTGCCTACCGCGACAGGCTGCCTCGCCTCCGGGAGCGCGACAATTCTGGCAACCGCCAACGTTGATGTTGGCCCAACCCCCTACTATATCGAGATCTTCGACACCTACTCGGGCACGCGCGTGGGCTATTGCCCCTCCGGATCGACGTGTCTCGGGACGTATCAATGTGGCAGCATCGGCCTGACCGCGTTCATCTCTAGCGCTTCCACTACTATCCCGCCCGCCAACACCCAGTCCTCATCGAACACGGTCATACCTACTGTGAGCGTTCAGTAGATCGCAACAACCAGGAGTATATCGCCCATAGGAAATCGCACATTGTCCCGCCGGTCTCCGGCGGGACAATGTAGATGTGGCGGCGGTCAGCGAGCTGCGGAATATTCTGATTCACATGTAGCATCATTGCGGTACGCAAACCGACCTCCTCGTGGTGTAGCCGCCTAGCGTGATCTGGAAATCCGAATCTGTCGGACGTCGATTGGCGCCGAAGATTGCGATCTCGTAGACCTTGCCGGTCACGAGGCCAAGCTTGACCGTGTGGTCGCTGAAATCACCTGGGCTCACGGCCGGGATCTTGGGGTTGATGTTGCCAGGCGAACACGCTGTCGAACCGGCGCTGGCGCCAATCTGGTTCCCCGCGGTGTCGACACAGCCGCCCTCGAAAACCCTGGCGTCGCCGGGGCTGCCCGAGACGGTGACCTTGCCGGGCAACTGCTGGTGGATGCCGCCGAGATCGAGCACCAGCACGCCATTGATGAAGACGTACAGATCGTTGCCGCTGTAAGAACTGAGCGAGATCCCCACGGTCCCGTCGTACACGAAGTGGTAGCGGGTCTCGATGGTGAAGTAAGCATCGTGCCTCACCCCAGGAACCGAGGTGACCCAGCAGCCGTCATCCAGCGAGTCCCCGGAGACGCAGTCGCTGGCCATCACGCGAGGGATCCACAGGTACTGGTCGCCGGTGCAGGTTTTCCAGAAGGGCGTGCCGTCGCCGTGGTTATAGTACGGCCACAGGTTGCACAGGGTGGCCTGGCTGGGGTTGAGCGCATCGAGAGGGAAGAACCCGCCCTGGGCCAGGTGGGACTTGCTGGCGTACTGGTAGATGTTGGCACCGATGGAAGGCAATTCGAGGACGCCGGTGAAGGTCTTGTTGACCGTAAGGTCATCGTTGAACCATTGCTTGAAGCTATTGGCGTCCTTGTAGGCCGGCACCGTGCCCTTCCAAATCGGACCGCCCGGGGTGCTCGAGGTGTAGCCGGTCAAGGTGCCGGTGTACGCGCCAGCCGTGCTGGTCGAGCTGACCGCCGTACCGGCTGCTCCACCCTGATAGGCGCCAGCGCCGTCGGAAAGCGGGCTGTCATTGGCTGCCTGGGTGTAGTTGCCCTGGATGCGGCTCGAATTGCCGACATTCCAATCGCTGAATTGGCAATCGCACTTGGTGGTGGTGCCAGGCTGTGGCTTACCGTTCAGCAGGTTCGCGGCCACGATGCCCACACAGCGAGCGGTCGAGTCGTTACCCTTGGAAAGGCCTCCAGCGTTGGGAACACACAAGGTCGTCGGCTTGGGAGAGCCGCCAAACTTCGTGCCCAGGAAGGGGAAGTCGGGGTGTCCGCCCGACGCTACGTTCTCGGGTTGGAAATCGCGGTAGATGACAGGGAGCTCTAGGCACTGGCCGGAGCCCGACTGGCACGTCGATGCGTCCAGCGCCAATTGCGCCGTGCACGTGAATCCATCTTCGATCTTGCACTTGCTGGAGCACCCATCGCCATCAACCAGATTGCCGTCGTCGCAGTCTTCACCGGGATCCAGGTTGCCGTCGCCACAGGCCGTGGCGCAAGCTTGGGTCTTCCCGGCGTTGTCCAGGCAGAAGGGCTCCTTGGTGCACGTCTTGGAACACCCCTTGCCGTCGCCGTAGAACAGCCCGTTCACGGCATTGCAGCCAGACGGAAGCTTGGTGGAGTCGGTACCACAGTCGCATAGCTCGTTCGGGTCGAGCAGGCCGTTGCCGCAAGTGCTTGGCGGCGGGACGACCGAAGAGCCTCCCGTTCCCACAGCGCCGCCCGTGCTCGTGGCGCCACCCATTCCTCGGGTTCCGCCCATGCTGGTGTTTCCGCCAGTTCCTGGGGTGATTCCCCCCGTGCTGGTGAGACCACCCGTTCCCATCGTCCCCCCGGGGCTCGAGGTTCCGGCCATTCCTCCAAGCCCGGACGCGCCGCCCGTGCTCAATTGTCCGCCCGTGCTGACCAAGGGCGCATCGGGCATGTTGCCGTCTGCGCCGCCCGGTCCGCCCGCATCCATGGCCGTCCCTTGCCCACCCGTGCCGCTCGCTGGGGGCGAATCCGTTGTTCCACCTGCGCCACCCAACCCACCGGCATCCACCGTTGGGGTCGCGCACACGCAGGCCGCGAAGGTTCCCGCCGACGTGCACGTCTGCGCGCCCTGCTGGCCCGACGGACACGCACAAGCCACGCTTGCACCAGGGATGCACTTGGGGGTGTCATTGCCTCCGCCACAGCCGCCTAGAAACGCCACCGAGAGCAATGAAGCCAGGACGCGGAGTCTGGTTGTCATGCGCACTATCGTCGCCCCATTTCCACTTTGCCGCAACCGGCGCGTCGTTCACTTCCGTTTCCCAAACCCGGCATTCATCCGACGTCTTGCGAGGTCTTGCGAGGTCTTGCGAGGTCTTGTCCGTTGAAACGGCGTAACATGCAGTGATGCGCCGCCTGAAGCTGTTGAGTCTATTGCTCGCGCTCGCCGCAGTCCTGACCTCGTCCATGGTTTGGTCGCGCCCGAAAGAAAGTCGCGGTTGCCCCAAGAATCCGCCCAGCGATGAAAGGCGGTGCGGCCATCCCTCCGCAACCTGCACCTGGGCCTGCGCTAGCGAGGGTCACCGCCGCCTGGTGTGCGACTGCGAGCAAGACGACAAGGGTACCTGGCGTTGGCAATGCGGCGAGGTCGGCCCGGTTTGCACCATGTGAGGATTGCAGAACAACGGCATCGCCGTGACAAACTGCCCATACTCCTAGCGCATGCCGATGAAACAGATCGCCAGGCCGCGCAGAACAAGCTGCCTCGGCGTTGCGTTGTTGGTCGCAACCGCGACGGGCGCGGCCTGCTCGCGCACTCCGCTCGGGGACGCGACCAGTCCCTTGCTCGATGGCGCGCGGCCCGACCTCGCGCCCGGTGGAGAGCCGCCAGCGCTAGCCTTCGCAGCTGTCAGCTCAGGCTTCTCGTTTGCTTGCGGGGTGAGAACTGACGGTACCCTCGCCTGCTGGGGCGACAACTCTTCCGGCGAGGCGACGCCGCCGGCAGGCACCTTCACCTCCGTCAGCGCGGGCTATTTCTTTGCTTGCGCCGTGAGAGCCGACGGTACCCTCGCCTGCTGGGGCGACAACGCCCATAGCCAGGGCACGCCTTCAGCGGGCACCTTCGCATCCGTCAGCGCGGGCTATTTCTTTGCCTGCGCCGTGAGAACCGACGGTACCGTCGCCTGCTGGGGCGACAACCTGGCTGGCCAGGCGACGCCCCCGGCAGGTACCTTCGCATCCGTCAGCGCGGGCGGGGGAATTACCGGCTGCGGGGTGCGGAGCGACAGTGCCCTCGCCTGCTGGGGTGGCCAGGCAGGGCCGCCAGCAGGCACCTTCACCTCCGTCAGTGCGGGCGCCTATTTTGCCTGCGGGGTGAGAGCCGACGGTACCCTCGCCTGCTGGGGCGATGACTCCTCGGGCGAAGCAACGCCGCCGGCGGGTAGCTTCACATCCGTCAGCGCGGGCGAATTGTCAGCCTGCGGGGTGAACACGGACGGCACTGTGGTCTGCTGGGGCGACGACTCCTATGGCCAGGCATCGCCGCCGGCAGGCACCTTCACTTCCGTCAGTGCGGGCGCCTATTTTGCCTGCGGGGTGAGAACGGATGGCGCCATCGCCTGCTGGGGCTACAACACCTATGGCCAGGCAACGCCCCCGGCGCTGTGAAGAGAAAGCGCGACAGCCATGTCAGACTTCGGCCGCGTTGTTAGGTGGCAAATCCTAACGAACTCGTCCGGCATGGTTGCTGCGGGGTTCCGGCACTAGGAGAAGCTGCATGCACCATTCACAGAAGACCGTCCCCGGAATCGCGCTGATCGCGCTCGCGGCGCTGACAAGCGCGGCGGCCCTGGCGGATGAACCGTCGCCCGCGTGGAATGACGTGCTCGCGCTCGAGGGCCACCTCGGCATTGGAACACCGACGGGTTTCGCTGGCCTGGCCCTGGACCTGACCCCGCACCCGAAGTTCTCGCTCAACCTCGGGGCCGGGCGCGGCCTCCTCGCTCTGCAACTCGCCGCCATGGGGCGCTTCCGACCGTTCTTCATCACGCCCAATCTCGCGACGGGAATCGGCGCCGGCGTGTCGGGCGGCGACACCGGTACCTTGAACGTCCAAGACTCCAGGGATCTCCGCTTCGACAAGGCGATATGGGCGAACGGCGAGCTCTTCCTCGAGCTCCGGCGCGGGCGCTTTCACCTGCGCCCATACGCGGGCCTCGCCTGGCGGGTCCACCATTCCGGCTGCACGTACCTGGACAGCCAGGCACACACGAACCAGCCCTGCTCCGAGATCGATCCGAGCAAGGTGGCCATGCTCGACGATTGGCGAAGGATCTTTTACACGGGTGTCGCCATTGGGTTGGGCCTGTAGGTAGACTGCCGAGGTGATTCGCCTCGCCCTCGACCATCCGACTCTGCGACTGGCCGTCGTCTCGGCAGGTCCGGTTCACTGCGCGCCCTCCCCTCCCGAGCTTGTCGAACGCATGAACGCGGCTGCCCTGCGTGTGCGGCTCGACCCCACCGGTTTTCCAGAGGCCACCCGTGTGGCGATCCGCGATGTCCTACGCGTGGGCGGATACAAGCCTGCTGGTCGCGGGAAACCGGCGTCGGAGTTTCTCCACGCGGCCGCGTGCGAGCAGGGGTTGCCGGTCGTGAACAACCTGGTCGACATCAACAACCTGGTGTCACTGACGACCGCGCTGCCGATTTCCATGTTCGATGCCGACAAGCTGGGCACGCCAGCATTGCTCCGCTTCGGGCGTCCCGGCGAGAGCTACATCTTCAACCTCTCGGGCCAGACCATGGATGTGGGCGGCATCCCCGTGATCTGCCGTGGCGGAAGCGACGAGCCCGTGGGCAACGCCGTCAAGGATTCGATGCTGGCCAAGGTGGGTCCCGAGACCCGCAACACCCTCGCGGTCATCTACGGCTCCACCAAGCTTGGCGACGGAATCCTGGAAGCTGCCGCACGCGAACTCCAGACGCTGCTTACCGAGTTCGCCTCAGCCCAGAACTGTAAGTGGAGTGTCAGTCCTGGCTAGGATCGGGCCGTTTCGAGTATCCGAAGTACAGACTCGGTCGTCGGCTAGCATCCGTGAGGCAAGCTCGCGCAGCGCCTCCTCACGTCCCGTCGGATCGCGCCTGCCCGCCCGCGCGCCGAGCTTGCTCCTACGTAGTGTCAGGTACCGGGCACTTGCTTGGCGCACATATGACTATCGATCAGCACGGGGAGAAGCTGCGTGCATCTCCTCTGAGGACTCGATGTCACCTCTTTCGCGCAAGGCTGAGGCAACCCGGCTGTGCCATGGTAATCTTGCCCCATGGACGCGCGGGACGAGGATGCTCGGCAGCGCCGAAGGCAGTGGGCCTTCGGTGTCACCGCACAAGGCGAATCCCTGGCGGGGGATCTTGCGTTCTGGCGCACGGCCAGCGCAAGCGTGAAGTTCGCCGCCATCCGCGCCATGGCCGACGAATCGGAGATCATCAAGGGACATGCCCCTCCATCCGGACTTCAGAGATCTGTTGGCGGTATTCGCCGCGCACAACGTTGACTATCTTGTCGTCGGCGGCTACGCCGTGGGTTTTCACGCGCGGCCTCGATTCACGAAGGACATCGACTTGTGGGTCGGTCACTCGCCCGAGAACCTGAAACGTGCCCGAGCAGCGCTCGAAGAGTTTGGCGCACCGGCTGCGATGCTTGAACAGATCGAGTCCGCTCTCGACGAGGATGTCCTTTGGATGGGCGTGCCTCCGGTGCGGATCGACGTGGTGAAAGGTGTCCCCGGTGGGGACTTTCCCGCATGCCTCTCCCGGCGTGTGCGCACGAGTTGGGATGGTGTCTCTGTTTCCGTGATCAGCAAAGACGATCTGGTCGTCATCAAACGAGCCAGCGGCCGTCCGCAAGATCTTCTCGATGTCGAGGCACTGACCGATCCCGTCGGGGAAGAACGCTGACGAGAACGGCCATCGCACCAACGCCCGCCAGGCGTCGCCTCGGGAGAGGCAGGCCGCCACGGACACCGGTCGGCCTGCGGGCAGATGAGCAGTTAGTCCGCTTGCCCACTGCTAACCTGCGTTGGAGAGGGTGTTTCGCCAATCGTGCACTTGGCGCCCGGGCGGCGCCGCCGCAAAGGGCAGCGACGAAATCGCAAGAGCTTCTCCCAGGCTGGGACAAAAGCGCACCGGATTGGAAGCCCGGCCCCAATGTTTGACGCGATGGGATTTCAGCGAGAGAATCTCTCCCACGTGGCCGGGAACCGACGTGGGTGGCCCCGCAAGGAGAATCGCCATGGATAATATCTGCCCGCTATGCCGCCGAGGAATGCGAGAAACACCAAAGGAGTCTGGACTCGTTGTCTTCTGTTGCGAAACTTGTGGTCGTTTCCTGATCAACCAGAGCATTCTTCTGCAGCTGAAGAGCGACAAATGGAACCGCAACCTGCATCTCATCAGCGCGACCACGAAAGAGGCGAGGGAACCGGTCCAGGTTGACGAGCAGCTGCTCAAGCGGATTCAGGATGGAGAGATCCGCGAGCGGACTGTGGACGAGAAGATCGAGCTGATGGTTCGCTGGTTCGCCAGCAGGTCATATGAGGTTGGACAGAGTTTCGTGTCCATTGCTGACTTTGACTACCCGGCTGCGTGGTGCCGCTCCCCCAGTGAATGGAGTGTCCTGTTGCGCGCAGTTGCGTCGGAACTTGGGTATCTCAAGTCAGGTGGCAACGGTTTTTCAGTTTCAGTGTCAGGGTGGAGGACGCTGGTGGAGACAAAGAAGACGAGCGGCTCCGTCGCCTTCGTCGCGATGCCGTTCAACGAAGAACTCAATTCCGAATACGACGCAATTCGTACGGGAATCGCCTCGGCGGGATATGAACCCGTTAGAGTCGACAAAGACCACTATACCGGCGGGGTGATGGATCAGATTCTGGCTAGGATTCGAGAGAGTCGTTTTGTCATTGCTGAGTTCGCAGGGAATCGAGGTGGTGTCTACTACGAGGCGGGGTTCGCTCTCGGGCTGGGTATTCCGACCATATGTTTGTGCAGCCAGACGCAGCTCAAAGCGGAACGCCCCGAGGAACGCCTGCACTTTGATGTCGATCACCTGAACTTCTTGCCGTGGGAACAAACCGATCTTCCGCGCCTCACTAGGGAACTGCGTGATCGCATTCTCGCCCTCTTTGGCAGGGGCCCGCAGTAGCACCGAACGACTACCTCAACGGGT
>Ga0302321_100005216_pt1 | contig 11350 bp, 11 predicted proteins | sample Fen_T0_1_FD_202505 | JGI IMG/M metagenome (GOLD analysis project Ga0302321, IMG submission 202505) | Peat permafrost microbial communities from Stordalen Mire near Abisko, Sweden - Fen_T0_1 | ecosystem: Environmental > Terrestrial > Soil > Wetlands > Permafrost | place: Sweden: Abisko...
CGCAAACGCTGCTAAGCTGACTCTGACCTTTCAGTATTTCTGGCTACGACCTCTAACGAAGTACGCTCGCTCAAAAGCCCCGTTGTAACTCGACCCACAGGGCAACCTGACAAAGGCAAACAGTCTTCAGACCTGAACTGGCTGACAAACCGTACAACTTAACTGTATATCGGACGCCAGAAGCTTGCCTTTAACTATTCCGTTCGCAAGCGCGTTTTGACGTTCGCAAGCGTGGTGAGGCGCGACTGGGCACGACACTCAGAATTTTTTCTCCCGGAGAACCCGAACATCTGACTCGTAGGCGATCATCGCGTAGCGGGAGAAAAGCTCATTTCCCAACCGTTGCAGCAGCACGGCCGCACGCTCGAGTGGGAGGATGACTTCAACTTGAATATTGGCAAATTCCCTGATGTCCCCCGGGCGCTCGCCGCGAGAGCCAGCGCCCTCGACATCAAAGATCGTGTAGCCGTGTGCGCCAATTTCGCGGAGCAGTTTCTTCACGGCATCTTTGGCGTAGGCTTCGCAGACAATCGTGACGCGTTTCATCGGATAGGTATTCATGGTTCAAGGGAATAGTTGGCGCGCAAAAGCCAAATACAGGGGAATGCCCACCGTGATATTTAAGGGAAACGTGATCGCCAGCGACGCCGTGAGATAAAACGTCGGATTCGCATCTGGCAGCGACATGCGGATAGCCGCCGGCGCAGCGATATAGGACGCGCTCGCCGCCAGCACTCCGAGCAGCGTCGCCCCGCCGATTCCGAGTCCAGTTAATTGGCCCAAATAAACTCCAAGCGCTCCGTTCAACAAGGGCGCGAGCACACCAAAAACGAGCAAGAACGGACCCACTTTTTTCAAATCTCCCAACCGTCGGCCAGCCACAATACCCATTTCAAGAAGGAACAGCGCGAGCACGCCTTGGAACGGAGTTACGAAGAACGCCTGGACCTTCGCCATGCCCCGGGTCCCGCAGAGCGCCCCGACCACCAGCGCGCCCACGAGCAGAAAAATGCTTCGCCCGAATATCGCTTCATGCACCGCGGTTCTCAGCGACGCGCCGGACGATTCACCGGCCTTCTTGGTCGCCAGTTTACCCAACACGACACCAACAAGGATCGCGGGCGATTCCATCACGGCGAGAAATGCGGTGGCATAACCTTCGTAAGGCACACTGACGGACTTCAGATAATCGGTCGCCGCAATAAAGGTCACTGCACTCACCGAGCCGTAATGCGCGGCGATAGCAGCAGAATCTACCGCCGTGAATTTCCCCACGTACCGAAGTATCGGAAAGATCCAAACGGGGATGAGCGCACCGAGCAGCATCGCGGCACCCCCCGGCAACCAGACTTGCCTGAGCCCCGACTCAGCGATGGCCACCCCACCCTTGAATCCGATGGCCACGAGTAAATAGATCGTCAGGCCGACGTAGAGTGGTTCGGGAAACTTCAGATCGCTCTTTACCAGAGCGGCGAAAATGCCGAGCGCGAAAAACAGCACGGCCGGCGAAAGCAGATTCGCGCGAATCGCGTCAAATATATCCATGTTCGATTTTTCCCAAGTTGAACGATTCTGTTTTCATTCGTGCATTCTTCACTCGCGATTCTTCCGCCAGACGAGCCCTGAACATCAGTATCTTTTTTCCCAAACGAGAATCGCTCACGCCGAGGATCTGGACCGCCAGAAGCCCGGCGTTGCGCCCATTCCCAATCGCGACCGTGGCGACGGGTACGCCGCTTGGCATCTGGACGATTGAAAGCAATGAATCGAGACCGTTTAGAGCTTTGCTTTGTATCGGCACCCCGACGACTGGCAGCGGCGTGTGGCTGGCGACCATACCCGGCAAATGAGCGGCACCGCCCGCACCGGCCACGATCACTTTTAAGCCGCGCGCCACGGCGGTGCGCGCATACTCTGCCATGTCGTCTGGTGTGCGATGGGCCGATACCACGCGCGCTTCGTAAGGCACGTCGAACTCAGCGCAAGCCTCGGCAGCCAACTTCATCGTCGGCCAGTCCGAATCGCTGCCCATGATGATTCCGATCTGCGGCAGGCGGACCGACGAGTACGATTTTGAAAGAGGAGTCTTCGATTTCATAAGAATTCAACCAAAACGGATGCAGTCGGCAGCGCGTTGGGCGACGGCCAACGCTTCTTCGGGCGTCGCGCCGAGCGCGGTCACATGGCCCATCTTGCGACCGGCGCTGCTACGCGTTTTGCCGTAAATGTGGATGTGCGCACCGGGCACGCGCAGGGCTTCGGTCAAACCATGCGACGCTCCAGAACTATCTGAATGCGCTAACAGGTTGACCATGACTGCGGCGGGCACGCGCAACGCGGGCGAACCGAGCGGCCACCCAAGCACAGCACGAACATGGTTCTCAAATTGGGAACACGCGCAGGCTTCGATCGTGTAATGGCCTGAGTTGTGAACGCGCGGCGCGAGTTCGTTGATCACGATCTTGCCGTCGGGCATCAGGAACATTTCCACACCAAAGCTGCCTGTGCCCTCCACGGTTTCGACCGCGCGGCGAGCCAGTTCAGCTGCGCGTACAGCAAGCTCTGGCGAGACGGGCGCAGGCACGTGAACGACATGGCAAATATGATCGCACTGCACGGTTTCCACCAAGGGATAAGTTACGGCGTCACCGTTGATGCCGCGGGTAACGATAACGGCTAGTTCCTTGGCAAACCGGCAAAATTGCTCGGCAAACAAAGGATTGCCGGTGTGACCGCCCAGTTTGCGCCACGCTGCTTCGATGTCAGTGCTTGAACGCACAGTGGCGTTGCCCTTGCCGTCATAGGCGTTGCGCCGGGCTTTGAGCAAAAATGGGAATCCCCACTCGGCGGCGACCGAGCTAACGTCTTCGATGCGTTCCACGGCGCGGGGCTCTGGCACGGGCAAGCCGGCTCGGGCGAGGGTTTGTTTCTGAATAAGTTTGTCCTGGATGAGATGCATCGTGCCAGACGACGGACAGAGCGTGTGGCCGCTTTGCTCCAGCGAGGACAGCGCTTCGGCGTCCACGAATTCGTTTTCGAGCATGACCGCATCGACCTGCGATGCCAGTTCGAGTAGGACGTGCGCTTTGTCCCAATCGCCGAGTAGAGTACGGGCGGCCACGCAGCCGGCGGGAAATTCAGACTGCCGCTCAAGGATCACGACCTTACAGCCCAGTTGAGCCGCAGCCTGTGCGGTCATTTTTGCCAGCTGGCCACCTCCGATGATGCCAAGGGTGATTAATTCGCCCTGGCCAGAACGGGAACGCCGGCCTTCCGCCGGTGTGATTTTTAGAGGTGTCAATACAGCTGGCGACATGGTGATTCTTCTTGGTTACCCGGTCATTTTCTGCGCCATGGCAATGGCGTTCACGGTGAGCAGGAGATTTTCCAGCTCGGTTTCGGTCGGTGCCGAACGCCAAGCCAGAAGTAAACGGACTTGCTCGTGGTGCAGTTGCCGCAGCGCCCGATCGCGTAAACGGATCGTGAGCGCCAGTCGCGGGCGCCGTTCTTGTGGCTGTCCACCGAGTAATTCGTTGATACAAGACTCCGCCAATTCGTATTCGTGAATGATGGCGCCAAGCACCGTTTTTCGCAGGCACTCGTCGACAACAAGGGAGGCGTAGAGCTTCATGATTTCGACATCCGCGATCATGAGAGCGGCGCCTACATTGTGGAGCATGTAGGACAAAAACGGCCATTGATGAATCTGCTCACGCAAGGCCAGCCAGTCTGCGGGCTGCTCTTTGCGCAATGCATCCAAGGCCGTGCCCACACCATACCAACCCGGCAAATGAAACCTCGCTTGGCTCCAGCTGAAGACCCAAGGAATGGCCCGCAAATCTTCGAGCGTAGGTCGGCCGGTGCGGCGGGCTGGACGCGAACCGATCCGCGTTTGCTCAATCGCATCAATCGGCGTGGCTTGGCGAAAGAAAGTAACGAAGCCTTCCTTATCGACCAAGTCCCGATAAGCGCGGTAACTTCGCTCCACGACCGGAGCCCAAATTTTCTCAAGCGGATGTGGCAGCCCCTCGCCCCCTTCATGCATCAACGTGGTACAGGTCACGCCCGACAAAAGGCGTTCAAGATGGAAAGCGGCCGTGACACGGTTCGCATATTTCTGGGCGATGACTTCCCCTTGTTCCGTGACGCGCATCCGACCCATCAACGAGCCGGCAGGAAGCGCGGCCAGGAAAACATCGGTGGGGCCCGCACCGCGGCCGATCGTGCCACCCCGACCATGGAAGAAAGCCAGCCGGTGTCCATTGGTTCTAGCAAGGCGAGCCAAGTTCGTTTCAGCACGATGCAAGCCCCAATGGCTCGCGAGAATGCCTCCATCCTTGTTGCTGTCGCTGTAGCCCAACATCACGAGCAACTCGGGATCGCGTTGGCCCTGACGGAGCGCGAAGGCGGCCTGCGTGCGCTCCGTGATAGGATGCGAAAGAAACTGCGCTGTGATTGCCTCACTGCGTTCCAGGTCTTTGATGGTTTCGTAAAGTGGAACAACCGGGAGTTCGCATACCAGGCCGTTCGGCCCATCGACGAGCAGACCGCCTTCCCGAGCCAGCAGGTAAACAGCCAGCAGATCAGCCAGGCCGCGCGTCATGCTCACGATTAACGGCCCTATCCCGTCGCGGCCGTACAGATCAAGGTGGGCCCGCAGCATTCGGAAGAGCCCCACCGTCTGAGCAGCCTCTTCATCCAAACGCGTGTGCGGACCCGTGAAGGGGCGGGGTGACTTAAGCTCGCCTTCAAGAAACTCGAGTTTCTCCGCCTCGCTCCAATTTCCAAAGTCGGTGCGCGGAAGCCCTGCTGCACGCAGAAGGCCGGCGATGGCACGCTCGTGGTAAGCGCTGTTCTGGCGTATATCGAGAACCGCGAGATGGAACCCAAACACCCTGACTTGAGTAATGACAGGGCGAACATCCAACTCTGCAACGTAGCGGGCTCCGATCTCACGCAGTGATCGTTCAATGACGGTCAAGTCGTCGAGCAATTCCAGAGTAGAACGGTAGGCTCCGGTTTGGGCTGGAGACGCGTTGGTCCTGTCGAGTCGTTCTACCATCAGATTGAGCATTTGCCGCCACGGCTCTCCTGGGTTTCGGGCCAAAGCCGCGCGCGAAGCTTCACCCAAAAGTACGGCGAGTTCGTTCAAGCGATCAGTTAGGCAACGCGGAGGCGGGCTAACCGATTCGGCCATACTCAACTTCATGGCGAGTTGTGTGAGCCGTTCCCGCAAAAGGGACATCGCTCCCTCGCGCAAGAGCTTGAGCGTACGGCCCGTCACCTCAGAAGTAACAAAGGGATGTCCGTCCCGGTCGCCACCGATCCAGCTGCCAAATGCCAAACGTGGCAGTTGCGGTGACTCCGTGCCGAACACCGTCTGCCAGGAGTGCTGAAAGCGCTGATCGAGCAGTTCCACCACGTCAGGAAACACCCGGCGGAAATAGTGCAGTGCGTTGCGGACTTCACTATCGACGTCCGGTTTCGAAAGAAAGATCTCACCCGTGTGCCAGAGTCGTTCGAGCGCGGACTTCAGTCGGCTCTCAAAAACCGCCCGCTCAACGGTCGAAAACCGGCGGCTCTCCCCTTCGACCAACAGCAGATAAATTGCCCGGTGATGTTCGAGCACCGTGGCCCGCTTGGCTTCAGTCGGATGTGCCGTCAGCACAGGTTCGATGCAAACTCGTTTGAGAACTTCCCGCACCCGCTCTTCCGAGTATCCACGCTGACGAAGAACACCCAGATCAGACGACCAGAGCCCGCCCTCATTGGCTTTCAATTTCTGGCCTTCCAAGTAGCGACGCATCTGGTTCGCCGTGTTTTCCTCCACGATGTCGAGCAGTTGGAAAACGATCGATAGCGCTTGGCAATGGCGCGACGAGAACACCGCCGACACGGGTGGCGAGCCCTCCTCGAAGCAACTCCGCAGGAAATCTGTCAGCTCGACGTTTCCTTCCTCGTCAAGCACCTGGCAGAAAAGCCTGCGCAAATGGTCGAAATCGACCGTCCATTTGGCAAATACCTCGCTCAAGAAAACTCGGTGGTCAGTACTCATTGGTAGATTGTGGATAGTTCGTTTTTAAGTTAAGCATCAATCATTCCAAGCGCCCCCGCGCCTGCGCTCACAGGCATCGTAGCAGAGGGCGCCGCCACCTTTTTCGGCCACAGCAACGACAGCACCATCGACGCGGCCAGCACCAACACGATTACTCCGAGCGAGACCAGCGTATCGATTTTCCAGGCCGTGTGCGCTAGGATCATTTTAACACCGACAAAGGACAGCACCACGCCCAAACTAATCTTCAGGTAATGGAATTTGTCCATCACGCCAGCCAACGCGAAATACAGCGAGCGCAGACCGAGGATCGCGAACACGTTCGAAGTATAGACAATAAACGGATCGGTGGTCACCGCGAAGATCGCCGGGATCGAGTCCACCGCAAAAATCAGGTCAGAGACTTCGACCAGTAACAACACCACGAACAGTGGCGTCGCCAGGCGAATGCCATTTTCGCGCACGAAGAATTTGTCCTCACGGTATTCATTGGTCACCGGCATGAGTTTTTTGAACCACGTCACCACCGGGTTGCGCTCGGGATGGAATTCCTCGTCGCGTTTAACGATCATCTTTATACCGGTTAGAATGAGAAACGCGCCAAACACATAAATGATCCACGCGAACTCGGCGATGAGCACCGTGCCCGCGACAATCATGATGGCACGCAGCAGGAGCGCGCCAAGAATGCCCCAGAACAACACCCGGTGCTGGAACTTTGGCGGCACGGCGAAATAGGAAAACAGCAGCGCGAATACGAAAATGTTATCCAAGCTCAACGAATACTCGATGAGGTAGCCGGTGAAGAATTCCAGCGCCTTCTGCGGCCCCGCATAGTGCCACAAGCCTAAATTGAACAGCAACGCCAGCGTGACCCAAGCGGCCGTCCAGGCGGTGGCCTCGCGAAACGAGACAACGTGCGCCTTGCGGTGAAACACACCGAGGTCCAGCGCCAGCATCGACAGCACAAAGACGTTGAATCCTATCCAGAGCAAGATTTCGGCGGTCATGTATTTTTAGATTTCAAATTGTTTCTGTATTTTACCTCAACGCATTGGGTCGGCTAATTTCTCAGAACCAATCCTACGATTAACGACGGGCTGAACCGGGCTGGAGAAACGCCGGTACCCTCCGCTCGCCGACACTCTTGCGGACACGACGGGCCGCCCGATAAACGGCACCTTCCTTCAGTTGCTCCATCACTTTGGCGAAAGCGGTCCGAGCCGTTTGATCGCTCGCCTCGACCCGCAAGTCGGGACCAGGAATCAAAAGGTGAGCACTCGCTTTATACGGAGGGCTGGACTCGCGGGAGTATTCGATTCGCACATGAGCTTCCTCAATGCGTACGAGTGGCAGTAGAGAGCGCAGACACTCCTCAATCCAAGAGTCGAGGTGGTCGTTTACGCGGACGTTGGCATGCTGTAGAATGAGTTTCATTTTGGGAGGGATTTATGGGTTGCAGTGAATTTACACGGCAGAAGATACCAGCAAAACACCACTTCGTTAATTACACATTTTAGAATTAACATTTAGGTTAAAACTAATATTCTATTGCCCATGGATTGGCTAAATTATCATCACCTGCGCTATTTCTGGACCGTCGCGAAAGAGGGCGGCCTGCAAAAGGCCGCAGACAAACTCCACATCTCACCACCGTCGATCTCAGCCCAAATTCGCGAACTTGAGGAAGCACTCGACGCAAAACTTTTCCGCAAGAGTGGACGCAATAACGTGCTGACTGACGCAGGGCAGATCGTGCTGCGCTACGCCGAAGAAATCTTCATGCTCGGACGCGATCTCGGCAGCGTGCTCAAGCAGCGCCCAACCGCTCGCACCCTACGGCTACATGTGGGAATAGCGGATTCATTTCCAAAGCTGATCACCTATGAGATTCTAAAACCTGCGTTCACTTTCCCCGCGGTACAAATCGTTTGCCGTGAAGGAAAGATCGAGGATCTCCTGAGCCAACTTGCTGCCCACCGTTTGGACATCGTCCTGGCCGACGAACCAGCTTCAAGCGCTGTCAAATTTCGCGCTTTTAACCATCTGCTAGGTGAGAGCGGAATCACGTTATGTGCAGCCGCGAATTTAGCGGCAAAACTGCGCCGTGGGTTTCCGAAATCGTTACAGGACGCACCTGCTCTACTACCAACCGAAAACAGTCCCTTGCGCCGCGCACTCGAGAACTGGTTTCGCATCCGTCAGATCGCGCCCCGTGTTATCGGTGAGTTTGAAGATCCCGCGCTGATGAAAGTCATGGCGGCTCAAGGCCAGGGCTTCGTCCCGATTCCCACCGTAGTGCTGCGCGATGCGAGCGAGCACTATCAACTGCGCCCCATTGGTGTGGCGGAGCGATGCAAAGAGACATTCTACGCCATCACCGCCGAAAGAAAGATCACCCACCCCGTGGTGTCATTGCTGACCGAAAACGCCCAACAGCTCATCTTCGCCTAGACACCCACCGGTCCGACCAAAACCAACCTTCAACTACCAGGATTCTGCAGACTATCACCCTGTTTTCCGCGACAGCAACAGTAACCTAGCTTGTCATCTATTAAATGACAAACCTTTCAAAAACTAGGTTTCCCGAGGTAATCGCAGAGCGGCGTTTCCAACCTGTTTGTCATTTAATAGATGACAAGTCTATCCGCTAGGTACAAATCACCGCTCATGTCATACCTCGGTCTTCCAATATCGGACCGTCGGGCTGTCGGTCCAGATTTTGAATTTTGAATTACTCGGGCTTTTTCATGAGGTAGTGACTCACCAACCACTCCTCTCCATCACGATAGCCCCAGAGCTCGGCGCAGGACATGAAGAACACGCGCCAGTAAACCCACCATTTGGTCGTCTGTTCAGCGCCGTAGGTCGCGGCGAGCAACGGCCGCAGCTCGGCGCTGTACCGATCCATATTCTGTAACCAAAGCTCGGCCGTGCGCTGATAGTGGCGGCCATTGACACGCCAGTGATCGAGCAGTTTTAGATCATCTTGAAACCGCGTCACAAGATCGTCGCTCGGCATCACGCCTCCCGTGAAAAAGTAGCGGCTCATCCAATCAGTCTGATCACGCGCGACAAAATGATACGCAAATCGTGCGTGCGTGAAAATATGCAGGAAGAAAAGCCCGCCAGGCTTGAGCCAGCGCGAGATAGCCGCCATTAACCGAGGCCAATTTTTCATGTGCTCGAACATCTCGACAGAAACAACGCGATCAAAGCGTCCAGCTGCGATGTCGAAATCATTCATGTCGCAAGTGATGATCGTGAGGTTCGTCAACCCATGCTTCCGTGCTTCGGCGTCGATAAACTCCTTCTGCGTGCGCGAGTGCGAAACGCCGGTGATGCGCGAGCTAGGATAACGCGCCGCCATCCAGAGTGAAAGCGAGCCCCAGCCGCAGCCGAGTTCGAGGATTTCCTGACCGTCCACGAGCTGGGCGCGTTCCCCATAAAGCCTAAGCATCGCCTCCTCGCCTTCAGCCAGAGTTTCGTCGCCGTGCTCAAACCAGCATGACGAATACTTGAAGCGCGGGCCAAGCACACGCAGGTAGAAAGCCGTCGGCACTTCGTAATGCTGCTCTTTCGACTCCCGCGTGTTGATAGCAATCGGTTGCGTACGCAGATCGCCGGCGAACGCTTCAAGTCGTCGGGCCTGCTCCGCCGGGGTTGATGCCGTTTCTTCGCGCAACCGCTGCGCCAACAACCGGCGAATCCCGAAACGAATGGCGAAATCTGGCAAAAGATTCTTTTCGAGAAGTGAATCGATCATGATGGCGAATCTATTGAGCTTTAGATCTGGAATCTGGTTTTTGTGGCCACGGCACGAAGGCGCTGGTGCGTTCCTGATAGCGGCGGTACGGTTCACCCTTCGAACGGAGGAGTTGGTCTTCGGTGTATTTTACGCCGGTGACCTTGAGTAAAAAGAACAGCATCAACGCCGGGCAATAAAGCGCGATCCAGCCCAAAGGCGAAGCCAGCGCGAAGAGCGCGAAGGCGACCCAAATCAACCACTCAAAGAAATAATTGGGGTGCCGGCTCCAACCCCACAAACCTGAATCGCAAACCCGACCACGATTGACGGAGTCACGCTTGAAGGCCGCCAGCTGAGCGTCGGCCAGCGTTTCACCGAACAAGGCTACCAGCCACAAAATGGCGGCGGCGATTTCCAGAGAATGCAGCGACGGTGCCGGATTGCGAGCGGCGAGAAGAAAAGGCACCGAGAACGCTACGAGCAGCAACGCTTGGAATTGGAAGAATTGAAACATCTTCGCGTTCAGGTTCGCCGCCCAGTCAAAGCGGAGTTGCCGATAGCGGCCGTCTTCGGTTTTCAAATGACCGAGTACGCGGCGGGCAAGATAACCTCCGAGCCGGAGGCTCCAAAACACCGCCATGGCCGTAATGAGCAATCGCCTCAAAAATGCACCACCGCCGAAATGGCCGTAGAACGCCGCAAGCGGTGCAAAGCCGAGCGACCACGCAACGTCGACGATGCCGTAATTATTAAGGCGCCGAGCGACAAAAAACAGCAAAGCAAAGCCAGTGCAAACGGCAGCGAGCGCAAGGAAGATGAGGACTGTGGTGGACATCGCGTAGACTACCGCTCAGCGAACGGGTTTCGGCGTGAATCTGCGGCCGAGGACGCGCAGAGGTGGTCGGAGAACGAGGTAAAGCGCAACGCCGAGAAGCGGCGCCGCCAGCAGCCACGCGGTCACGGCATGAAGCGCGGTCAGACCGAAGTGTTGGAGAAATTGCCACGGCCCTGCGTAAAACTCCTCCACGATCTGGGTCGGAAAGATAGGCATCGGTTCGGCACGGTAGAGCCATTCGCCGGCTCGAACCCACGGAACGATCAGCGCGAGCTGAAACGGAGCTCCAAGCACATTGGCGACCTGCAAAACCGGTTGATTCAAGCGCAACAAAAATCCCGCCGCGACACAGCCCGCCGTGGTGGTTCCGAGAAATGGATTCACCGCAATCACACCACCGACCGCCAGCGCCAGCGCGAGCCGCGACGGTGTGGCGCCCTGCGTGAGTTGCCGACCAATCGGTGAAACGACACGGCGTTTCCACCACGAGGCAGCCGGTACGGTTTGGTTTTCTGGTGACACAGGTAGTTGAGTTGGTTCAGGCGAGAAGGTAGATTCCTACCGAGGCAGCGACAAGCGCGCTCGGCAACGCAAGCGGTCCCGGATTGCGGCGCGAAATGACCTCGGCAATCTGTGATGATTCTTTGATGCGAAAGAGTTCAACGAGCACGTAGATCGCCATGGCGAGATTGCCGAGGAGCATGACGTTGAT
>Ga0302321_100005217_pt1 | contig 11349 bp, 8 predicted proteins | sample Fen_T0_1_FD_202505 | JGI IMG/M metagenome (GOLD analysis project Ga0302321, IMG submission 202505) | Peat permafrost microbial communities from Stordalen Mire near Abisko, Sweden - Fen_T0_1 | ecosystem: Environmental > Terrestrial > Soil > Wetlands > Permafrost | place: Sweden: Abisko...
AGGGTTCATAGGCGGGGATCTCATCGACCAGAAAATCTTCGGGCTCGGGACCAACGCGGCCAGCAATTGCAGCTAGATCTCGGCAGACACACGGTGGTTCGATCGGCAAGCCAACGGCAGTCGCGGGTGATTCGCTCGGCACTATCGTCACTTTCGCCCGTAGACTTCCGTGAGCGCATTGACGAAGATATTGCTGCTATGGTCGTCGAGATCGATTTCCTCGCTACCCAATATCAGCAACTCCGGGTCATTTTCCTCATCACTATCCGGAGGCGGCGGAGGCTCGGTGGGCCCTAGCGGAAGGGCCGTATCTGGCCCTGTGGAGCAGTCCACTATCACGGCCGAGATATTGTCGGGACCTCCGGCTGCGTTGGCCGCCAAAATCAGGTGCTGTGAGACACGTTCGGCAGATTCCGGTAGCCGCAACAGCTCGGACATGAAGGGCCCGGGTACCGGCCCACTCAAACCGTCAGAGCACAAGAGATAGCGATCACCAGAAACCACAGGATGAGAACGAACGCTCACTCGAAGCTCGTCCGTGACCCCCAAAGCACGCGTAATGATATTGCGAGGAATTCGGTCAAGCTTGGTGTCGTCCAGGTCCGGACGGTACTCAAGCACGTCCGTCAGCAACGAGTGATCCTGCGTCATTAATTCAAGGTGCCGCGATCGCAATCGGTAGCAACGGCTGTCACCGACGTGCGCCACGTGCATCAGCCCGGAGCGTGGCGTAAATAAGATTGCCACCACGGTCGTTCCCATCCCGCGATGTTGGTGGGAAGTCCTCGAAATCTCTGCAACGTCGCGATTGGCCTTGTGCACGGAGGCCGAAAGTCGCCTGGCGCCATAGGGGATGCCGAATCGATCGAATTCTGGGAGATTGGCGGCTTCAGTGCTCGTTGCTGCCAGGTAGTTGACGATCGAGCGGGAGGCGAGGGCAGCGGCGACCTCTCCGGCGTTGTGCCCGCCTGCACCATCGCAGACCAAATACAGAAGCAAATCGTCTCGCACCGCGATTCTGTCTTCGTTTAGGCGCCGTCTCCTCCCTGGATCCGTAGATCCGGCGCCCAACACTTGCAGGTCCGGCAAGGGCTCAGCCGTGGTTAGCATTCAGACCGACCATTATACGGGTTCAATGCCAGTTTGCAGCGATGCGATTCTACTCGCCGGCAACCTTTGTTGGAATTGCGCGAACATTCGGCTGCCTGGCCATCAAGTCATTCACCCGGTACGCGCCGAGCTTGGAACGGGCCAACTGGCCGCAGTTCGACCCGTCCTTGCTACCCGTTTCGCCTTCTCTGCTCCAATCACGACCATGAATTGAAATAGGGCAGCTTCTTGGCTGTCGCGAGGATGGCCTCCTTGTTAGCCAACAATTCCGCCGTTGTATCCCAACGACCCTCCAGAAACTGCTGTCGGACGCCGTCACCCATGACAATTGGAAACGAAGAGCCTCCTACTACTTCCAGTTTCTTGCTCTGGATGTCGACTGTGATTTTGGATTTTGGCTCGCTCTCAATTGTAGCCATTAGACGCTCCATGCTGGCCGCGTCGAGCACGGCGCAGGGAATTCCGAGCGACACACAATTGCCAAAGAAGATTTCTGCGAAACTTTCCCCGACGATCGCCTTGATTCCGTTTCCCCAGCGTTTGATGGCTTGCGGGGCATGTTCCCGCGATGAGCCGCAGCCAAAATTCCTATTTACCAACAGAATCTCGGCGCCTGCAAATTTGGGATCGTCAAATGCATGAACTTGCCCGCTTTGCTTCAATTGGACGCGATCGTCCTCGAAGGCATGTTTACCCAACCCATCGAAAACGACTGTCCGCAAGTACCTTGCCGGGATGATACGATCCGTATCGATATCATTACCGCGCAGAACGATGCCTTGTCCGCTTAGTGTGATGCGCTTTGCGTCTTGCATGGCTCAATTCCTTTCACACAATCCCAAATAACTGCCGCGCGTCCGTCACTTCGCCCGCGATGGCTGCCGCGGCAACCATGATTGGACTCATCAAAAGCGTGCGTCCCGTGGGTGACCCCTGCCGCCCTTTGAAATTTCGGTTCGACGATGATGCGCTCACTTGATTGCCGGTCAATTTGTCCGGATTCATGGCGAGACACATCGAACAGCCCGCTTCTCGAAACTCGAAGCCCGCGGCCGTGAATACCTTGTCCCAGCCGCGCGATAGCATCTCGTTTTTCACCTTCATGCTGCCGGGCACTACCAGAGCCTGCACGTGCGGCGCGACCTTGTAACTCTTGTCCTTCAGGACGCGAACGACCGATTCGAAGTCGCTCAGCCTGCCGTTCGTGCAAGAGCCAATGAAAGCCACATTGATCTTTTGGCCAGCAATCGGGGCGCCCGGATTGACGGCCATATACTGGTACGCCTCTTTGACGCTCTCTTGTTCATCGGCTTTGAAGTCCGCAATTGCCGGCACTTGACCCGTAACGGGAGCCGATTGTCCAGGCGTGATGCCCCAGGTAACCATTGGCTCGATATCTTCCGCCCGAAACTTCACGATGTCGGCATAGGCGGCGTCCGCATCACTCCTCACCGAATTCCAGTACTCGACCGCGCGATCCCACTTGTCATTTGCGGGCGCGTAGGTGCGACCTTTGAGATAATCGTAGGTTGTCTGGTCTGGGTTGATGTAACCGCAGCGGGCGCCCCCTTCAATGGCCATGTTGCAGATTGTCATCCGCTCATCCATGCTCATGCGCTCGATGGTGTCACCGGCGTACTCATAAGCGTAGCCCACGCCACCGTTGACGCCCAGGCGATTGATCACGTAAAGCGTTACGTCCTTTGCCGTAATGCCAGCCCTGAGTTGCCCGTTGATTTCGATGCGGCGGACTTTGAGCCTTCCCATCGACAGGGTTTGAGTTGCCAGGACGTCCCGCACTTGCGAGGTACCGATGCCAAATGCAATCGCGCCAAATGCTCCATGCGTGGCTGTGTGCGAATCGCCACAGCATATCGTCATGCCAGGCTGGGTGAGCCCATTTTCCGGCCCAATAACATGAACGATGCCTTGTTCACCGCGTTCCGGTGCAAAATACCGAATTTTATGCCGCGATACGTTGCCTTCCAGCGCGACCAACATTTGTTCGGCCAGTGTATCCCGAAACGGACGAAGTTGGCTGGCAGTCGGTATTATGTGATCGACCGTGGCGAATGTTCGCTCGGGAAATAGAACCGAGAGACCCAGTTCCTCTAACATGCTGAATGCTTGAGGTGACGTCACTTCGTGAATCAGGTGCAAGCCCATCAATAATTGGTACTGACCCGAAGGCAGCCGGGCAACCGTGTGTGCTTCGAATACTTTGTCGTAAAGTGTCTTGCCCATTTGGGTATTCCTCTCATTCACTCGATTTCAATGCGTACGTTTCCAGTCGTTCCGTCAGGCGGATTCCAAACTTCGTAAATGCATTCAGCTCGCTCTCGCCCAAGGCGGTCCATACCGATTTGATGGCCAATGCTCGCCGGTTGCGGATGGCTTCTATTATGTCCTTGCCTTTGGGCGTCAATTCGTAGCGGCGCTGTCGGGCGTCGTTTGCGTCCACGCGAGCCAGTATCAGTTGCTTATCTACGAGCTGCCGCAATATTTTAGAAACTGCGGCCGCCGAGCTTTCGCGACTTCTAGCGAACATACTCGGCATGAAATGCTCACTCGAAACCTGATCGAGCACGGCCCATTGCTGCTCGGACAGCCCGACGGACCGTGCCAATTGAGTTCGCCGTTGCTGAAATACGTCGGTTAGCCGCTGCAGGCATTCGATGGCTGCATGAATACTGGCCAACCGGGAAGTTACCATTGGTTAACTATGAACTATGGTTAAGTAATTGGCAAGGCAAAATGAAGGCTGCTATTGGCTTTTGGCTATTGGTGTTGACCCAGGTTGGGTTCGAGTTGAGTCGAGCACCGAAGACTGAGGGCTGAGGGCTAAAGGCCCAGGCGCTAACTAGCCGGTGACGACGAAGCCCTCGTCAAGTTGCTGCTGGTGGGAGCCTGCAGTGCGTCGGAGGGTCGAATCCCGCTGTCGACTAGGCCGTATTCGAGGCTGTCTAGGAGGGCTTGGAGGGATGCTTCGATGATGTTGGCGGATGCCCCAACGGTGGTAAATTCTTTGGATTCTGTGCGGCTGTCGATGAGCACGCGAGTAATCGACCCCGTTCCATGCGAGCCGTCGAGAATTCGAACTTTGTAGTCCGCCAAGTGTACACCATGAATGGCTGGGTAGACGGGAGCGAGCGCTTTACGCAGAGCCACGTCGAGTGCGCTGACTGGCCCGGTTCCTTCGGCCGCGGTATGCAGAATCTGCGAGCCGACTTGAATCTTCACTACCGCTTCGGCATAGGGCCCGGAACCCTGTCGCTGACCGGACATCACTTGGTAGTCGAGCACTCGAAAATAGGACACATAGTCCGGTTTGCGACGCATCAAAAGCAGGGCCACGCTCGCTTCGGCACTTTCATAGGAAAGGCCGTTGGCCTCGGCTTCCTTGATGGCCTGCAGCGCCTCGAGCTCGGCGCCTGACTCGACCTTGACGCCCATTTCTTCGGCCTTGCTGAGCACATTGGCGCGGCCGGACAATTCGCTTACGACGACCCGCATCGCGTTGCCGACGAGTTCGGGCTCGACATGTTGGTAACTCGACGTATTGCGGCGCATGGCTGCGACGTGAATGCCGCCCTTGTGCGAGAACGCACTGCGGCCCACGTACGCCATATGATGATCGGGCGCCACATTGGCGATTTCGGCGACGAAATTCGATAGATGGGCCAAGTCCTTGAGTCGACCGTCCGGGAGACAACTCAGGCCTAGCTTCAATTCGATGTTGGGCATCAAAATCGTGAGGTTGGCGTTGCCGCAACGTTCACCGTAGCCATTGATCGTGCCCTGCACTTGGCGGGCGCCAGCACGTATCGCGGCGAGGCTATTGGCGACGGCGCAGCCGGTGTCATCATGGGCGTGGATCCCTACGGGGTGGTTGATCGCGGCGACCACTTCACGCGTGGCCTGCTCGATGCGCCAGGGCACGCCGCCGCCGTTGGTGTCGCAAAGCGTAATTACCTCTGCGCCACCTCGGACTGCGGCCTTGAGCGTTTCCATGGCATAGGCGGCATCCGCTGCATATCCATCGTAGAAGTGTTCCGCATCGTAGATGACGCGCCTACCCTCGGACACCAGGTACGCCACCGTGCTCTCGATCATCAGGAGATTGTCGTCGAGGGACGTGCGAAGGACTTCCGTGACGTGCAGGTTCCACGTCTTACCGAAGATCGTGCATACGGGAGCCTCGGCGTCTATTAGTGCTTTGGTACTCGGATCCTCTTCGGGCGAAGACTTGGAGCGGCGAGTCGAACCAAATGCCGCCAGCAGCGATGTCTTCAACTCGAGGTCGCGAGCGCGCTCGAAGAACTCGACGTCCTTTGGATTCGAACCTGGCCACCCACCTTCGATAAAGCCAATGCCGAAAGCGTCGAGGCGCCGGGCGATTTTGAGCTTATCCTGCACCGTCAGGGATATGCCTTCGCGCTGTGTGCCGTCACGCAAAGTCGTATCGTAAACGCGAACGAGCTTAGAATCCGGACCCTCTGGAGATTGCTTTGTCATGTTCAAACGCTCGCCTCCGGTTTTGGGCTTTCGGAGTAATCCTTGGTCTGATTGGTATTTTCAACAGCCGCGAGTAGTCGGTTGAGCGCCACTAAGTAGGCCTTGGTACTGGCAACGATGACGTCGGTATCAGCCGCGTGACCGTGAAATATGCTTGGATGCGAGTCGTGCTGAGGATTGACTCGCGAGCGCTCCGCACTCTTGGCCTGCACGCGAACGCTGGCCTCGCCGAGTGCGTCGATGCCTTCAGTGACGGCATTTATTGAATATTCGATGAGTTCCGCAGGAGCATCCACTAGCTGATCGATGGCCGTAAACACGGCGTGCACGGGACCTGTACCGATGGCGGCGCTCGTAACCAGTTTTCCATCTGGCGTTCGCAATCGCACGGAAGCCGTGGGCAAACCGCTCGTGCCGCAGGTTACCTGTACCGCATCGAGCGCGTATCGTTCCGGCCCACGTGCAACTTCATCCGCTGCCAAAGCCTCGAGATCCGCGTCTGTTATATTCTTCTTGCGATCCGCAAGGATTTTGAACCTGTCGAAAGCGGCTTGAAGCGCTGCGTCGGAAAGGGCGAAACCGAGTTCACGCAGGCGCACGCCAAAGGCATGCCGCCCCGAATGCTTGCCCAAGACCAACACGCTTTTTGCCGCGCCCACCGTTTCAGGGCGCATAATCTCGTACGTGGCTTGGTGCTTGAGCATCCCGTCTTGATGAATTCCGGCTTCATGCGCGAAGGCATTGGCTCCGACGATTGCCTTGTTGGGTTGCACGACGACACCGGTGCGAGTGCTGACGAGTTTGCTCACTTTGCAGAGCTGGGTCGTGTCGATGTGTGTCCGCATGTGCACTAGGCTATGCCGAGTTCTAAGGGCCATCACGACCTCTTCCATCGCAGAATTTCCAGCGCGCTCGCCGATTCCGTTGATGGTCACCTCGGCCTGGCGGGCACCGTTGAGAATTCCCGCCAATGTGTTGGCAGTCGCCAACCCCAGGTCGTTGTGACAATGCACACTGACGACGGCCTTCTCGATGCCTGGAACGTTCTTGACGATTCCGGCGACTAACTGGCCAAATTCCCCGGGCAATGTGTAGCCGACCGTGTCAGGAATATTGACGGTCGAGGCGCCGGCGGTGATTACCTCTGCCAATACTTGATACAAAAATTCCGGTTCAGTGCGGCCCGCGTCCTCGGCGCTAAACTCGACATCCGCACAAAGACTGTGAGCATACTTTACCATGTCGCGCGCGCGTTCGATGACCTGCTCGCGAGTCATTCGCAGTTTGTGCTCGCGATGAATGGGAGAGGTCGCAAGAAATGTATGAATCCGCGGTCGGCGTGCGCCGCGTACGCCCTCCCAGCAACGATCGATGTCTTTGGAGTTGGCGCGGGCCAGACCGCAGATGATGGGCGGCAGTAGTGGCTCACGCGCTGCAATCTCTTCTACACCGGCCGTTGCCGCAATGCGCCTTACGGCTTCGAGGTCGTCCGGGGAAGCGGCGGGGAACCCGGCTTCGATGACGTCCACGCCCAGGCGTGATAGTGCGCGAGCGATCTCCACCTTTTCATCGGACGTCAGGGTCGCGCCCGGTGATTGCTCGCCATCGCGCAATGTTGTGTCGAATATGCGTACTACGTCATCGTCGCCTGTGGGCTGACTACCGTCGTCCATAATTCCTCTCCAAACACACGCCTTTTTGATTCGCGTCCGAACCGCTGCCAGTTGCGGACTGATGCCGTGCGAGGCACAGCAGTTGCTGTCAGGCTGCCGTTACCACTGTTTCAGAATTTTGTCCGTGTGAGATTCGTGACGCCTCGCCTTCGACGCCACGCGTCATAGCGATTCGGCCGGTTTGGACCATCTCCGAGATTCCGTAAGGTTTCAGAACCTCGACGAAAGCTTCGATTTTGTCCGGCGAGCCCGTAATTTCTGCGATCAGAGTCCCAGGACTAATATCCACCACGCGGGCGTGAAAGACCTCGACTAGCTGAAGCGCCTCGGCCCGTCTTTCGGCAGGCACCTCGATTTTTATGAGCGCCATATCACGCACGACGGCAGGACAATCCGTGATGTCTTGAACGGAAAGCACGTTCACCAACTTGTAGAGATTGGCTTCCATCAACTGCGCCACACCTGCGTCGCCTTCAACGACGATTGTCATGCGAGACACTCCGGAATCATGAGTCCGGCCAACATTGAGCGAAGCAATGTTGTAGCCACGCCTGCGGAACAGTGACGCTACGCGATTCAGAACGCCTGGTTTGTCTTCGACGTAAGCGACTAAGGTTCGTAAAGTTGTCATGATTCAATCATCCTTCCCGGTCTCGTAGATCGGATTATGTTCTGCCTCTTCCACAACTGGCTCTGGGCGCCGAATCATCGCGTCCAGGTCGGCGCCTGCTGGCACCATCGGGTACACTGAATCCAACTGTTCCACTCGAAAATCGATAATTACGGTGCCTGGCAATTCGCGGGCGCGGCGCACTGCAGCGTCGACCTCGCTGCGCTTCGTTACACGCAGTCCAACCAGGCCATGCGCGTCGGCAAGCTTGACGTAATCGGGGCTCGACATCGGCGTTGCCACGTAGCGGCCGCCGTAGAAGAACTGTTGCCATTGGCGAACCATACCCAGATAGCCATTATTGATAATGGCGATATTCACTTTCAGGCCCTCTTGAACCAAAGTTTGAAGCTCGGCCTGCGTCATCTGAAAACCACCGTCGCCGGCAATCACCCAGATTTCCTCGTCAGGACAGGCAAACCGGGCGCCCAGGGCCGCGGGCAGCGCAAAACCCATCGTTCCGAGTCCTCCCGACGTGATCAACTTGTTGGGAAAGTCATGCCGATAGTACTGGGCTTCCCACATCTGATGTTGACCGACGTCGGTCACGACAATCGCCTTGCCTTCGGTGAGCCTCCAGAGGTCATGAATGACGTGCGCGGCAAACAACTTGCCGTTATCCGGCATATGCTTGATGTCGATAACTGCACTCTTGCCACGCAGTGTATCGATGTGTGTTAGCCAATCAGTCCTGTCGCGATACTCCACGAACGGCAATAGCATTTGTAATATTTCGCGAACGTCGCCGATCAGTGGCAGATCGACGTGCACCAACTTGTTTACTTCGGCGGGATCGAGCTCGACGTGGATTTTCTTCGCCTTCGGCGCGTAGGTCTTGAGGTTGCCTGTCACCCGGTCATCGAAGCGCATGCCGAGGGCGACGATCAGATCGCTTTCCTGAATCGCCTTGTTGACCCAGGCTTCGCCGTGCATACCCATCATCCCGAGTGCGCGGGGATTGGATGCGGGAAAGCCCGTCAGCCCAAGCAATGTCGCGGCAACGGGAATATCCGTCTTTCGCACTAGCTCGAGCAGCAGGCCCGTTGCGCCGGCGCGCACGACGCCATGTCCCGCGAAGATGATCGGCTTTTTCGCCGAATGAATCATCTCGACTGCGCGCTGCAGATCGGTTGGTAGTGGCTTGTGTTCGGGGCGGTAACCCGGCAGCCGCACTGGGGTGTCATCCCATTTGAAGTTTGCCGACTTTTGAAGGGCATCCTTAGTGATATCCACAACGACGGGTCCGGGACGTCCCGACATTGCGATATAGAAGGCTTCGCGCACCGCCTGCATGATGTCCTCTGGACGTGTCACCAAGAAATTGTGCTTAGTGATAGGCAGCGTCACACCCGTGATATCGACTTCCTGAAATGCGTCCGAACCGAGCAGCGGGGATGCGACTTGACCCGTGATGCAAACGATTGGGATCGAGTCGAGCATCGCGTTGGCAATGCCGGTCGTTAGATTCGTCGCCCCGGGGCCCGATGTTGCGACGGCCACACCCACCTTACCGCTGGCACGTGAATAGCCTTCGGCGGCATGGGCTGCGCCCTGTTCGTGTCGCACGAGCACGTGATGCAGTTGGGGGAACTTCGGCAGAGCATCGTAAGCGGGCATGATCGCGCCGCCCGGATAGCCGAACATGACGCTTACACCCTCGCGTATGAGCGTCTCCCAAAGAATCTCCGAGCCGGTACAGACTTGGGTCAACTCAACGGCCGAGGAATCCGCTGTAGCGGTAGCGGATGCCGACGCCTGGTTCACGACGATCGCCGGAGCGGCGACTTGTTTTGAAGAGATGGGGGATGCAGTCACGGGGGAGTCTCCTCGGTGGTTTGAAAATGTCTCGGAGCAACGATTGGAGGGTCGAAATTGAAAAACCCCCGCACCTGTCAGGGTGCGAGGGCCGCGGGCTTCAGTTTACTTTCAAGCTCAGACGGCCGTCGCACCCGATACTGGTACGAGTACGATAGAAAGCCGAATGAGGCCGAGCGCAGAATTCGAAGCGGCCGCGTTTGCAGCCGACAGGGAACTTTGAGCGCCAACCGAAGCCATCATGAACGGACCTTTTGTGAAGTCCGATACGGCTTCGGTCAAGGCCAAATTTAGTCCGGACGTGCATTTATTTGCTTAGGGTTCCAGTAACCATCTGTAATCTTTCATATTTGTATTGCCGGCCCATTGAAGGGTTAGCGCTAAGAACTAGGCAGTCGGCCAAAGCCTGCCAACCAAAAAATGTTGCGTTGACTCCGGCTCACGAAAATCCGGTAATAATATTCCCTCGACACGCGATGTCAGTCCCGACCGTCCCCAGTCTCACCCTAAGTTCGACGACTAGTATAGACGGTCGAAGGTCGCTATTTGCGACACAACGTACATCGCAGCTGCAGCGCAACGTGCATCGCTGCCCCGCGCTCGAATTGTTCGAGCCTGCGTGCCGAGCATTGCCGTAGATCAGAGCTCGCAACGTATATGGCGAACAACACTAAGCGAGAAGAGCTTGAGCGAGTACTGGCCAAGGCCACGGATAAGCCGCTGGTCATTCTATTGGGTGGGCATCCCGATCCGGATGCAATTGGCAGCGCTCTGGCACACCAAAGAATCTGCGAGCAGCTGGGCGTGACGGCGACCATCGCTCACGTGCTGCCCCTATCGAGGGCAGAGAACCGGGCCCTCGTAAAGGTCCTGAATATTTCGATGACAAGAGTTGGCGAGATGGCCGACCTTCAAGAATTCGGATATATGTCGCTGGTTGATGCCAGTGCGACCGAGTCCACCATCGAGGTGCCTAAAGATATCCAAATGCTGAGTGTGGTCGATCACCATCGGTTGGCGACCATGCCGAAGGCTCCCTTTGTCGACATTCGGGCGGATGTTGGGGCAACTTGCACGATTTACGCTGAGTACATGGAGTCCGGACTAGGTGCCTTCAACGGGGGCGGGCGAGCGGACAGTGCCACTGCAACGGCAATGTTCTTCGGTATTCAAACGGATACGGACGACTTCGCACTATCGACGCCAGCCGACTTTCGAGCCGCCGCTTATCTGAAACCTCACTGCGATGCGGAAGCGCTGAGCCGAGTGGCTCGAAGGCGCATGACAGCCGAGACGATGGACGCGCTCACGCGAGCGTTGCACGACTTGCAAGTCATTCGTGATTTCGCGATTGCCGGTGTAGGCCGAGTGCTGCCGGCGAATCGCGACGCAATCCCCGCGGCCGCGGATTACATCATGCGCCGAGAGGACATCGATACGGTGCTGGTTTATGGAATCGTCGAGGGACGCATCGACGGCTCACTTCGAACGAATAGTGCCAGCGTCGACCCAGCGGCGTTCATGATCAACGCCTTTGGTCAAGACGCGCAAGGGAGACCCTACGGG
>Ga0302321_100005218_pt1 | contig 11348 bp, 8 predicted proteins | sample Fen_T0_1_FD_202505 | JGI IMG/M metagenome (GOLD analysis project Ga0302321, IMG submission 202505) | Peat permafrost microbial communities from Stordalen Mire near Abisko, Sweden - Fen_T0_1 | ecosystem: Environmental > Terrestrial > Soil > Wetlands > Permafrost | place: Sweden: Abisko...
CCAGAAGAGGCGCGCGATCCGTTGCGCCGCGTCCGCCTCGCGACCCGGCGCGCCCAGTGCGCCGAGTTGCGCGCCGAGTGCAGGCCGCGGGTTCCAGCCGGTCGAACTCGCATAGTCGAGCAGCGGCAATCCGCTCGTGCGCGCCTGGTTGCTCTCCGGTTCGAGCAGCGCGCGCGTGAGCAGCTCGTCGCCGCCCTCGCTCTGCACCAGCGCATGCGCATCGAGCAGTCCGAGCAGCATCGCGCTGCCGTTGCTGCGCGCGAGCAGCGAACCGGTCGTGATCCAGCCCAGTCCGCCTTCCCAGCCCTTGACGCTGGGCGGGAAGAAGGCGCGCTGGCCGGCCATGTCGGCGGCTGCGAAGAGCACCGTGCCGGGCGGGTTGAGGCCACAGCGGCGGCAGAGCGCGAGGCTGTACTCGATCGGGCCGAGCACGCGCCGACCGGAGAGCTGCGCGCGCGGGAAAGCCGGATCGCCCAGAAGGCTGCGCAGGAACGCGCGCAGGTCATAGCCGCTCTGGCGCAGCTCGTCGGCGCGCGCGGAGAGCTCGGCCTCGTCCGGCTCGACACCCTCGAAGTGCACGAGCAGCTTGCGCGCCAGCCAGCGCGCACAGGCGGGCTGCTGCAGCACGATCTCGATCACGTGGTCCCCGTCGAGCTCGCCGCTCGTGCCCAGCACGGTCTTCTGCCCGTAGTCGTGCGCCACGCGCTCGAGCACGAAGCGCCGCTCGGCATCGCTCCAGCCCGTGAAGGCGCGCGCGGTCTCCTTGATGTCGTGCTCGCTGTAGTTGCCATCGCCGAGCGTGAAGAGCTCGAGCAATTCGCGCGCCCAGTTCTCGTTGGGGTGCTCCTTCACGTTCTTGTTGTTGTTCAGGTACTGCAGCATCGCCGGGTCGCGCGCGATGCCGCGCAGCAGCACGTCGAATCGGCCGAAGGCGTGCGCGCGCAGGAATTCGAGCTCGCCGATCAGCTTCCAGGAGTCGCCGACGTCGCGGAACGAGCTCGTGAAATGGCCGTGCCAGAAGAGCAGCATGCGCTCGCGCAGCGGGTCCTCGCCCGCGAGCATGCGCGCGGCCCATTCGTTGCCGAACTCCGCCAGCGGGGCGATGTGGTCCGAGCAGATCTCGACGAAGCCCGCGCGGCGCCGGTCCAGTCGCGCGGCGAGCGCCTCGGGCCCGACCAGTCCGCCGTGCAGCACGGGAGCGGCGAGTGCCTCGGGGAAGTCCGAGCCCTCGCCCGCGGAGAGCAGCTGCGCGACGGTCGCCTCGCGGCCCTGTGCGAAAGCGCGCTCGATCTCCCGAGGCGTGGGGCCGAGAGCCGCGCGCTCGAGCAGCGCGGCGGCGGATTCGCGCGTCCAGGACTGCGCACTTGCCTGCGCGCGCAGCGGCGACAGGAGCGCGAACGAGAGGAGCGCGATGCAGGCAAGTGCCCGGGGCTGGCACATCGTGAGGACCATTGTGCCGCAGCGCTCGCACTGCGGGGTAACTTCCCGCGCGGATTTCCGGACACGGGCCTTCGCGAGCGGCGCCACCGCCATGCCCCTCAAAAAACGGAACGCGGGACTCCCCCCCGTCGGGAAGTCCCGCGCGAACAGTCTCCGTCTCTTGTATCTCTCAGCCGACCGCGTCGATCGTCGGCAGGGGGGTGGCCCCGGTGACGGTCGAGCCGCTGGTGGTCGAGCTCGCGCTCGGGGGCTGATCCTGCTGTTCGGGGTGGATGATGTTCTGGACCTGGTCGCCGAGCTGGTGCAGGGCGAACATCACCTGGCGCTTGGGCGACTTCGAGAAGTCGGCGTTGCCGATGCGCTGCATCAGCTGCTGGAACTGCGCGGAGGCGTCCTTGAGCGACTGGACCTGCTCGTCGGAGAGATTGCCGCTCTGGATCGCGTTCTGCAGGCGCGCGTCGATCTGGTTGGCGTAGTTCGAGATGCGCTGGCCGAGGTTCTGCGAGTCGACGTCGCCGTCGCCGTCATCGGCGCCCTGGGCCTTGGCGGCCGAGGTGCCCTGCGACGCGTGGTGCGTCGCGTGCGGCTTGCTGCCGACGCCCTTCTCGGGGGCGGTCGTGGACTTGGGGGCCTGGTAAGGCCGCGCGGACGCAGGCTGGAGGTTCGCGGGCACACTGTTGAGGCGTGAGATGTTCATGCACCGGGTATCGGCGGCCCGGGCAGGAACTTGAGGCTCGAAATCCGAACTGTCTGCATCTGTGATTCGAAGTCTCCCCATCCCTGCGAAAGCGGTGAACTGCCTGCAATCACCGTACGCAGCGCTTTCCCTCGTCGGGTATCTTCTTCCGCCCTCCAATGACCCTGCTGCATCTCGATCGACTCCAGAAGCACTTCGGCCCGCACGAAGTCCTGCGCGGCGCCAGCCTGCGCATCGACCCGGGCGAGAAGGTCGGGCTCGTCGGCCGCAACGGCGGCGGCAAGACCACGCTCTTGCGCATGATCGAGGGCCTCGAACAGCCCGATTGGGGCTCCGTCACGCTCAGCAAGGGCGCGCGCCTGGGCTACGTGCCGCAGCGGCCCGAGTTCCCCGCCGGGATGAGCGTGCGCGCCTTCGTCGAGAGCGGGCTCGAGGAGCTGCGCGCCATGCGCCGCGAACTCGACCTCGTGCACGAGCGTCTCGGCACCGCGCAAGGCGTCGAACAGGAGCGCCTGCTCGTCGAGCAGGACCGCCTGCACCACCAGCTCGAGGCCGCTGCCGACTGGGACTCCGAGCGCAACGTCGAGGTCGTGCTCTCCGGCATCGGCCTCGGCCCGCAGTTCTGGGAGCGCGAGGCGGCGACACTCTCGGGCGGCGAGAAGAGCCGCGTGGCGCTCGCGCGCGTGCTCGTCACCGGCGCAGACCTGCTGCTGCTCGACGAACCCACGAACCACCTCGACCTCGTCGGCATCGAGTGGATCGAAGAGTGGATCCAGCACATGAAGAGCGCCGTGCTCGTCGTGAGCCACGACCGGCGCCTGCTCGACAACGTCGTCGACTCGATCTACGAGCTCGAGCACGGCGCGCTCGAGCGCTACTCGGGCAACTTCACGGCCTACATCGCGCAGAAGGAGGAGCGCTTCACGAGCGAGCTGCGCGCCTATGAGGAGCAACAGGACTTCCTGCGCAAGGAAGAAGCCTTCATCCGCAAGCACATGGGCTCGCAGCGCACGGCCGAGGCCAAGGGGCGCGAGAAGAAGCTCGCCAACCTCGTGCGCCTTCCCAGCCCGCACCACGACGTGCGCAAGCCCGTGATCCGCGCGCAGAAGTCCGAGCGCTCGGGCGAACGCGTGCTCGAGACGCGCAATCTCTCCGGCGGCTACCCGGGCAAGATCCTCTTCAAGGAAGTCGAGTTGCGCGTCGGCCGCGGCGAACGCATCGGCATCGTGGGCAAGAACGGCGCGGGCAAGACCACACTCCTGCGCATCCTCGCCGGCCGCCTGCCCCCGCTCGCCGGCACGGTCGACCTCGGACACAAGGCCTTCTGCGGCTACTACGACCAGGACACCTCCGACCTGCGCGCGGACAGCACGCCCTACCTCGAGCTGCGCCGCCACCACATCGACTGGACCGACCAGCAGATCCGCGACCTGCTCGCGCGCTTCCTCTTCCGCGGCAGCGACGTCGAGGCCTCCATCTCCTCGCTCTCGGGCGGCGAGCGCGCGCGCCTCGCGCTCTCGATCCTGCTCTCGCAGCGGCCCAACTGGCTCGCCATGGACGAGCCCACGAACCACCTCGACCTCGCCGCGCGCACGGCCCTCGAGGAGATGCTCGCCGCCTACGACGGCACGCTCCTCTTCGTCTCCCACGATCGCGCCTTCCTCGACGCTCTCTGCACCCAGATCATCGAGGTCCAGGACGGCAACGTGCGCCGCTTCGTGGGCAACTACTCCGAGTACCGCGCATCCAAGCTCTCCGAACGCGACGCCGAGCGCACGCGCGTGCAGGCCGCGAAACCCGCGTCCAAACCCGTCGCCCCTCCCGCGCCCAAGCCGCAAAAATCCGCGCCCGGCAAGATCCGCAACCCCTACCTCTTCGAGAAGCTCGAGAAGCGCATCATGACGCTCGAGGCCGAGCTCAAGTCCCTCCACGACGCCAGCCTCACCGAAGACGTCTACCGCCACCCGACCAAACTCCGCGACACGCAGATGCGCATCGCCGAAGTCGAACACGAACTCGCCCAGTCCAACGAAGAGTGGGAGAAGTGGGTCAGCTGAATCCGGAAACCCACCAATACGGTGCCAGTCCAATTCTTCACGGGTTTCGCAACGCGTCGCCAGCTCCTCGGTCCGCAGCCAGTCCGTGACAGCGCTCCATCGCACGCGCCGCGACTTCGCTCAAGCGTGCCGCATACTCCGAATCTTCCTCCATCGCTCGACGATGCCGAGCCTGCCGTAGCGCAGCTCCGTTGATCGTCGTCCCCGTCCGCTCTCCAGCCTCGGCCAGTGTCGCGCCGCAGAGATCGCGCAGCAGCGCGACCTCGATGACCTTCCAACCGTCCTGTTGCGGCCCCCGCCCGCCGAGCGTCCAGCCTCCGGTCTTCGCACGCTCTTGCGCAACGATGCCGCATACGTCCGCACCATCGCACACAGGCAGACCGACCTCCGTTCCGTCTGCGAGTTGTGCCTTGCGTCGCATCCAGTCCAGGACCTGCAGCGGTGCCGCGCCAATCAAGTCGTCGAGCGGATCGAGCCCTGCGCTCTGCAACTCGATTCTGCGCTCGACGAGCCGCCGCAGGCCCTCGGCAAGTGGCGCACCGAACGTGCCCGCGTAGTCGGCCGGCAGGTAGTCGACAGCCTTCTTGCGGCGTTTCACGACCGACTCGACCCAACTCCGCTCGAGCCAGATCGGCCCGCGAGCCTGGGCGTAATGGTGCGCACTGGCGTGCGGATACGCAGCGGGTGTCTCGGCCAAGCCGGCGACGACGGAGTTCTCGTCGATGTAGCGCACCAGGTGGAACCTGTACTCCTCCGAGTCCACGCACTTCGACCGGAACCGCCCGCGATAGAGCGGGCCGTCGCGCCGTCGAGAGCGATTGAACCAGCGTGAGTAGCTGTTCTGGATGAGCTGCAGCGCCTCCGAGAGCCGCTCTTCTGGGCTCCGCAGCAGCAAGTGGAAGTGCGTCGTCAGCACGCAGTAGGCATGAACCTCGAGCGCGCCCGCGCGGACGGCCAGAGCCAGGCGCGAGAGAAACGTGCGGATGTCGAGTTGGTTCTCGAACAGAGTGCGTTTGGCGATCCCACGGTTCATCACGTGATGCCAGGAACCGGGTGCGTCGTAGCGAGCGTGGCGGGCCAACTGGGTGCTTCCTCGCCTATCCAGACGCACGGGCGACCAGACGCGCGGCGCTGGCCGGCTTCTCCGCCGAGGCAGGCTGGGTGCGGGTCGCCCGTGAAGAGCCGGAGTAAGGTGGGGCACTCCGTCTGTTACGGGGGATCTTCCGGTCGGATCACCGGTCAGAGCGTGTCGGCCGTGATGGAATCGCCGAACGAGCGCGCGAAACCCGGGAAGAATTGGACTGGCACCGTATTGTGGGGTTTCTACTTCTGGAACGCCTTCTCGATCTCGTCGAGGGAGACGCCGAGGACGGTCTTTGCGACGGAGTCGAGGGACTTGCGCTCGCCGGTGAGGTGCAGGGTCGAGTGGGTGTGGGTGAAGGACTGGCCGGGGGCGAGGGCCAGGGCGGGTGAGCTTGTTTCGAGTTCGAAGAACTGGCCGAGTTGCTTTTCGCCGGGCTTCGAAGGGCCGTCGTTGTAGGAGTTGACGACGTCGCCGCCGTAGGGATCGTCCTGGAGTTTCCAGAGCGAGTTGACGTAGCCCGAGGCGCTGCGATCGAAAGTGAAGCGCACGAGGGTGAGCACGGAGTTCTGCGCGTCCCAGCTGCCGAGGACGGGCTTGGCGCGGCTGGGCGCGATGCCGATCTTGCTGCGGCAGTTGGCGTCGCCGCGGAAGAAAGCCACGTTGGACTTCACGAGGAGTCGGTCGGCGGGGACCTTGCCGAAGTAGACGTCGTTGACGGGTTGGCCGGGGACACCCGGCTCGAAGGGGATCACGATGGTGGTCGCGGGCGTCGCATTGAGCATGCCGAGGATCCAGATCGAGAGCAGGCCGGTGCCGCGCGACCAGGCGGCGGAGCCACGATTCTCGAGTTTGTTGCGCGACTCGAAGGCAACGCACTGGAGTCCCGCTGGCACTGCGCTGCCGAGAACGGTCGCGGGATCGATGAGCGCGATCTCGCGCGTGACTCCAACGTCGAAGGTGGTGCCGCTCCAGTTGGAGAGGCTGAACTGCCGCGCGAAGAGCGCGCGCTCGGCGGAGCGCTGCACGAGCTCGAAGGGCTGCGTGTCGATCTGCGCGGGCGTCTGCCAGTGCTCGTAGTCGAAGGCGGATTTCGCGTGAAAGAAGACGGAGAACTGCCCGCCTTCGGGGCCGATCCAGAAGCGGTCTTCGCCGCCGAAGACGTTGATGTGCGGCGCGGGCTTGCCCGAGGCGACGAGTTCGCGGTTGATCCAGCCGAAGCTCGCGCCCTGATCCCCGCGCGCGCTGCTCGTGACCACGCGCCCCTGCCAGGCCGGAACGAGCGCCACTCGGGCTCCTCCGGCGTCGCTCAGCACGACGGTCTCGACGTGGCCCTTCAGGAAGGCGAGATCGTCGGCAAAGGTGGCGGGTGCGGTGCGGGATCCGGCGCAGGAGCTGGTGGCCATCGCAAGGAGGAGGAAGGCGAGGGGTCGTGTTTGCATGGTGGAGATGCCTCGGGGTGCAGCGCCCGGGCCGCTCCAGAGGCTAGGCGCAGGCGCTCGTGCTTGCCAACGCCTTCGCGCTCTCCCTACGCTTTGCGTTCCCCCATGCGACTTTTTGCGGATCAGATCGCCCGTGCCCTCGCTCTGGCGACCGGCCTCCCACAGAGCGAGATCAAGATCGAGCTCCCGCGCGATCCGGCGCACGGCGATCTCGCCTTTCCGTGCTTTCCGATCGCCAAGGCGCAGAAACGGCCGCCGCCGGCCGTCGCGAGCGAACTCGCGGGCAAGCTCGCGATCGAGGGCGTCAGCGTCTCGGTGCTCGGGCCGTACCTGAACTTCAGGATCGATCGCAGCGTGCTCGCGCGCGCGGTGCTCTCCGAGATCGAGTCGAAGGGCGCGCAGTACGGCAGCGCGTCGATCGGCACGGGCAAGACCGTGGTGATCGACTTCTCGAGTCCCAACATCGCCAAGCCCATGCACGTCGGCCACATCCGCTCGACGATCCTGGGCGCGTCGCTGCGGCGCGTGTTCGCCTTCCTCGGCTACCGCGTGGTCGGCATCAACCACATCGGCGACTGGGGCGCGCAGTTCGGCGGCCTGGTGGTCGCGATCCGGCGCTGGCGCAAGGAAGTCGATCTCGAACGCGATCCCGTACAGGGCCTGCTCGAGCTCTACCAGCGCTCGAAGAAGGCCGCCGAGGAGGATCCGCAGTTCGACAGCGAGGCCAAGGCCGCCTACCAGGAGCTCGAGAGCGGCAAGGACGGCGAGGTGCGCGCGCTCTGGCGCTGGGTGACCGAGGTTTCCTTGCGCGGCTTCGACAAGACCTACAAGCGCCTGGGAATCGAGCACGAACTCGTGCGCGGCGAGAGCTTCTACGAGCCCTTCCTCGAGCCGACGATCCGGCGCGTGGAGCAGGCCGGGGTGGCCGGGATCTCGCAGGGCGCGCTGGTCGTGACGCTCGGTGGAATCGAGAAATCCCTCGCGGAGACGCCCTGCCTGCTGCGCCAGTCGAACGGCACGACGCTCTACGCGACGCGCGACCTCGCGGGTCTCTTCCACCGCTGGGACGAGTTCCACTTCGAGCGCTGCCTGTACGTCGTCGGCGGCGAGCAGAAGCTGCACTTCCGCCAGTTGAAGGGCGTCTTGAAGCGCATGCAGCTCGACTGGGAGCCGCGCGTCGAGCACATCGACTTCGGCCTCCTGCTCGGACCCGGCCGCGTCAAGCTCGCCAGCCGCAAGGGCGAGGTGCTCGTGCTCGACGACCTCGTCGACGACGTGGTCGAGGAAGCCAAACGCATCCTGGCCGAGAAGCAGGCTGCGCTGGAACCCGCCGAGCGCCTGCCCGAAGCACAGCTCGTCGAGGTCGCGGAGTCGGTCGGCATAGGCGCGCTCGTCTTCAACGACCAGAAGCGCGAGCGCATCAAGGACGTGCTCTTCGACAAGGCCGAGATCCTCTCCTTCGAAGGCGACACGGGTCCGTACCTCCAATACACCCATGCACGTTTCACGCGCATCCTTTCCAAGGCCGCAACAGCCGGTCAGGGCGCCGGCGCGCCCGACTGGACGCTGCTCGCGGAGGCCGGGCCGATCCTGATCCAGCTCGCGCGCTTCCCCGACGTCGTGCGCTCCGCGGCCGAGCGCTGCGAGCCCTCGGAGCTCGCGCAGTACCTCTTGGCCCTTTGCCGCGAGCTCAATAATTGGTATCGGGAACACCGCGTGCTCGACCAGGAGGCGGCCCTCACGGCCTCGAGACTGGCTTTGGTACGCGCTTCCAAGATCGTTGTCAGCAATGGTTTGCGTCTACTTGGCCTGCGGGCACCCGAACAGATGTGAGCAGGCGCTCAAGCGCTTGGCACCCTCGTCCGATACCCGCCGATGGCGTCTTCTCTCTTCGCTGCGCGCGGATTCCCCATCCGCTGGCGAGGAGCTCGTGCGTGGCAGTCCCCGGAGGAGCGAGTGATCGAGAGCTACATCCGCGATGTCCCGGACTTCCCGAAGAAGGGCATCCTCTTCAAGGACATCACGCCGCTCTTGCAGAGCCCCGAGGGTCTCGACCTCGCGGTCACCGGCCTCGCGCGCATGATCGACCCGAAGTCCTTCGACATCGTGGTCGGGATCGAGTCGCGCGGCTTCATCTTCGGCACGGCGGTCGCGCACTACCTGAAGAAGGGCTTCGTGCCGATCCGCAAGCCCGGCAAGCTGCCCTGGAAGACCGCCAGCGAGAGCTACGAGCTCGAGTACGGCACCGACCGCATCGAGATCCACGTCGATGCGCTGAAGCCCGGCCAGTCCGCGCTGGTCGTCGACGACCTGCTCGCGACCGGCGGCACGATGGAGGCGGCACTCAAGCTCGTGCGCCGCATCGGCGGCCGACCCGCGGCCTGCGCCTTCGTGATCGAACTCGGCTTCCTCGGGGGGCGCAAGCGCCTCGACGCGCCCGTCCACTCCCTGGTCCAGTACTGAAACCCAGCTCCCCCACAGGCAACCGCGCAAGATGAGCCCCAAGAAGCAGAGCGAGACGAGCCGGAAATCCCCCGCCTCCGCCAAGGCCGGCAAGAAGGCCGCAGTCAAGGGCGAGCCCGACGCGCCGCTGCCGAGCAAGCGCCCCGCGCCGCTCAAGCTCAAGAAGATCCACGCGCCCGACCTCGAGGAGCTGCCGACCGAGGACATCTGGGGCCTGTACCGCAAGGCGCGCAAGACGAAGAACGAAGTCGAGCTCGAGCGCCTGCGCAACGTGCTGATGGAGCGCCACTACCCGCTCGTGCGCTACATCGCGGAGCGCCTCTTGCAGACCTTGCCGAAGTCGATCGAGCTCGACGACCTCGTCTCCGCGGGCCTGTTCGGCCTGATGGACGCGATCCGCGGCTTCGACCCCGACCGCAACATCAAGTTCAAGACCTACTGCACGACGCGCATCCGCGGCTCGATCCTCGACCAGTTGCGCTCGCAGGACTGGGTCCCGCGCCTCGTGCGCTTGAAGGCCAGCCGCATCGACAAGGCCCTGCAGCGCCTGACCGGCGAATTCGGCCGCGAACCCACGCACGCCGAGCTCGCCGCCGAGCTCTCGATGGAGCACGGCGAGCTGACCGAGGAGATGCTCGGCGCGCACGCCAAGGCGATGTTCTCGCTCTCGGAGAAGTGGGAGGACCGCGACGACGACTCTTCGATCGAGAAGGTCGACGTGCTCGAGGACAAGAAGGCCACCGACCCGATCGGCGAGCTGCACCGGCGCGACATGCTGCTCTTCCTGACGCGTTCGTTGACGCACAAGGAACGCTTCATCATCGAGCAGTACTACCAGGTCGGCCACACGATGCGCGAGATCGGCGAGATGCTCGGCCTGACCGAGAGCCGCGTGTGCCAGATCCACTCGAACGTGATGAGCCGCCTGAAGGGCCTGCTCGGACAGAAGTCGGGTACGCTGCTGATGTGAAATCCTGGCTGGCGAAGACGCTGCTCTGGAGTGCCATCGCGCTCGTCGTCTTCGCTGGCTTGTGGATGCTGCTCGACTCGAAGTGGTCGGGCGAGGTCGAGCGGCTGCGTGCGCGGCCTTCCGCAAGCGTCGAGGAGTTGCTGCCACCGATCGATCCCGCGGACGACGCGGGGCCGCTGTATGCCGAGGCCTGGAGAGCCTGGGCAAAGCTGGAACACGCAGCGTTCGACGTGCGCACGAATACCTCCCCGCCGACGAATGGCGTGGCGCTCGACCTCCAGACCTTCACCGCGATCGACATCCCGCAGGAGATGGAGACCGAATCGCCCGAGATCGCTCCGATCGAGGAGCTGCTGCACGCGGCAGCCGGGAAGCGCCACTGTCGCCTCTGGGATCCGGCGAGCCGATCCTGGGCACACCAGGAGCTTTGGGGCCTCGTCGGGCTTGCGAACAGACATCTGCTGCCTGCGGCGGAGCATGGCGAAAGCGAGGTCGCCTGGACGCATCTCGAGTGCGCGCTCGCCCTGGGTGTGCACTTGCGCGAGGACCCGCTGATCCTCGCGCTCATCGCGAGCCGCGGAATGACCGCCCGATCCCTCGCACTCCTTTCGAAGCTGCTCGCGACATACCCGCTCTCGGCCGATCACGCTCGTCTGCTCCTCGCCAGCGTGCAGCGCGTCCATCCCGAAGCTGACGTGCTGCGCGCCATGGACGGCGAGCGCGTGCTCTTCGCCGAGCCGGCCTGGGACGCGATCGTCGCAGGCAGGTTCCCTTCGGGGATCTGGATGCGGGCGGATCTCGTGGATTCTCTGAAGCTCAAGCTCCTGCGTCCCTGGCGCCTGCTCGACGAGGGCAAGTACCTCGAAACCTTCGATGCAGCGCGTGCGCGTCTTGCGGCGGATCCAGTCCAAGTGCTATCCGAGCCTGCGATTCCCGACGTGTTCCCGATCACGCAGATCATGAGTTCGGGCTTCCCGAAACTCTCGGGCGCCTGGATCCTCGAAGAGCGCCGCGCGCGCGACCTCACCGAAATCGCGTTGCGGCTCGCGATCGTGCGCGCCGAACACGGCGCCTACCCCGACTCGCTCGCCGAACTCGGCGACACTCCGCGCGAGCCGCTCACGAACGAGCCCTACTCCTACGCGCGCGCGGGCGAGGGCTACACGCTCTCGAACTGGTCGATCCCACGCTGACGGGC
>Ga0302321_100005219_pt1 | contig 11348 bp, 9 predicted proteins | sample Fen_T0_1_FD_202505 | JGI IMG/M metagenome (GOLD analysis project Ga0302321, IMG submission 202505) | Peat permafrost microbial communities from Stordalen Mire near Abisko, Sweden - Fen_T0_1 | ecosystem: Environmental > Terrestrial > Soil > Wetlands > Permafrost | place: Sweden: Abisko...
AGAGCTGACGTAATCTGGGCTATTGCGCTTGCAATAGCTGCGCCAGTGATACCCCACAAGATGACAAATGGAATAGTCAGGCTTACTTTCAATCCGACCACCCCTATGTTTTGCCATCTTTGCATGTGTTGAGTTTTCGCTGTTGATAGATATTTGCTGCCTGCGAGGTGTGTCAGGCTTACCGTTGCGATACTGCCAAATGCAGTAGCAATTAAGAGAATACGTAAAGGTTGTACAATTGAGAGATAAGCGTTCCCAAGGCTATGTTGAATCATAGTGGGGCAAAATATAATAAGTAGCGTACAGATAGGAACCGCTAAAAAAATCATATAGCACGAAGTCTTCACGAAGGCATCATAAGGATTGAGATAGCGATGCGCTGGCATATAGTAAATGACAAGCGGAAAAAGCCAACGTGAAAAGAGCGCAGGTGCGAGCCCGATCACTTTTGTACTGATGATAGCACCCAGCGCATAGCAACCTAATTCTGCGGGGCGATGCCAGAAAGCCAGGAGAAGCAACTCGCTACGTTGCCAAACGATGGCATCAAGTAGAAATGTAAGCCAGGAATGATTGAGGCTATAAGTCAGCCGCTCGCGCAGAAATAGCCCTGGTTGCATTGCCTGCTCTAATGGCAATAAACGAATAACGCAGATTACAGCTAAAATAAGTGTGATTGTGCTAGCAAGCGCGAAAGCTAAAATGAAAGCCTCCATTGGCTCTCCGTTGATCTGAGTTGCGACGATCACGAAGAAGAGTGCCAGGAGAACATAGAAGAGATGAAGCATTGATAGGAGATCGATACGGCGCATACTGCGTAAAGTTGTGCCAGCAACGCTACTCAACAACAGCGGCAACGTTGAGAGCCCTACGAGCAACAAGAGTCCTGATGTGAAAAGATGGAAGAAATGGGCCAATAAAAAAGAGAGCAGCATATACGTCAGGCAGTATAGTAGAATACTGCGATGCTGACGATACCACAAAAAGTAGAAGATACCGGCGATTAAGCGTGGAGGCTCATGGCTCTGAATCTCGGCTATCTGGCGACTGATCAACGTCGACATGCCTGTGCCTATTACAGGTATAGTGATCGTGGCTAACCACTGAGCGAAGAGATAGCTACCAAATATCTGCGGCCCCAATGCACGTGCAATAACAATGTAGATACTTGCATTGATCAAGAGTGAGCAGACAACTGTGCCATGCTGCCAGACACCGGGCAAGACCATAGGGCTCGCCGTAGCATGTTTCTCAGAAACAGTGCGTAATCGTGCTAAAGACATATTCCCTACCTATCCCAACCTCCCCTAACTGCATGGAGCAAGTACGTCTACCAGATATTCCCATTGCCATCAATATTCTATGCCCCGCTTATGTCTTTTTGCGTTGAGATTTCTTCCTTTTCTTCTTCTGTATTGCTTGCTTGTTCGTCTGACTACTAATTTGGTAGTTTGTTTGACTGACTGTTTGATAACTGGTTTGATTGATTGTTTTCTGTACACCTTGCAGGAGAGCATCGGGAGATGCAAAGAGTAAACCTGGTGCGCCGGCCACGTTTGCTGTAAGCGAATAGCATTGTGAGCTCTCTAAGAAGACCTCGTAGCCCGGAACACACTCCAGGTCAGGTGTTAGTGGGGTGGCCCATTTAATAACCCAATCCATACGATCCACATCCTATCCACATCTAAAGAACTTCCCCGACCACCACGATTTTAACTCATCATGTATCAAATCATACTTCAAGTGTGTGTATTTTGAGTTAAGATATCGGTTATAAATTAGTTAATATTGGATTAGCGATGTTAAGGATCGAAAAATGTAAATGTGGATATATCTCCGTATATTGAAAGGTACGGAGTGAAAGGGTATGGGTAGATAAAGAGGATAGGGAAAAGATGTGCATTTTGGCAAAAGGAAATGAAGAGGCATGGTTGATATCATACATACAGATCTAGCGATCCTGATGTATGGTGCCGTTAGCCTCTTATTCCTTCTTCATATGTAGAACTCTGGATTTTATGCAATGGAAGGCACAAGCCCTGGCATTCTATGCGCAGCAACTGGCGCTTCTTCAAGATTTGCGGCATGTAAGAGGCGGCGCAGATTGTTTAATGCAGCCTGTATGCGCTTCTTCAATGTATTCTCTGAGGTATCTAGTGTTTGGGCCATCTCTGGCAGTGTCATGCCATTGTAATAGTGGAGAACGACAACGACGCGTTGCTTTATGGGTAGACTCTCGATTGCCTGTGCCAGGTCCCAATCGCGTTCCATACGCCCTTTATGGTCATCAGCGGCCTGGGCTATGAGATCGGTTTCATGATCAGATAAAGCCTGGCGCATAAAGGTCGTGGTGCGTGCCAGGCGGCGTTTAAAGCTGATGCACTGGTTGACGACAATACGCATCAGCCAGGGCCGTAACGCACCCGCTTTGCGCAGATCTGCCAGATGATGCCATGCCTGTATGAGCGCATCCTGTACAACATCCTCGGCGATATCGCGATCACCAACAATCATCGTAGCTGTACGCAACATCAGGGTACTATATTGATCCACAATATTGCTGAACGCTTCCTGATCTCCTTGAACCGCTCTACTGATCAGCTGTTCTCGTTCTAATTGTTCAGCTTGTTCTGCCCTATCCTCGCCATCCTTATTTTCTTGAGCACTTTCTGTGCTCAGGATATCTATCGTTTCATCAATGGTAGAAATACTCTCGGAAGAGCCTGCTATTGCTGCAACCATTGAAATTATCCTCCTGCTTATGACTATAGTGCAACCATATACAGGAATATAACATAGGATACGCACCACACAAAGTGTGTCTGCTCATGAATTTTTGCAGGTGAATAATTTGTCAAGAAAGTATTACTGTAAAAAATGTAATCGATATATTGGAATAAATAATGATAATTTGGCGCTTCATAATAAACCGGATGATATACTGCTCCCACAATGTCATCTGACTTGTTGCAGCAATATTGTCGCTCAAAGAGGAATACAACAGCACAAAAAATGAGGGTTATACATTGGCACGTTCCTAAAATTAGCGGAAAAAGCCTGGTCAGTTGACTTACGAAGGTAAAAAAGGGCAAAAAAGAGCACTCTTCTATTTTCTAAAAGAGTGCAGGCACTGGCTTTGTAGGCCACTATTATAGGCTGGGGTACAGGGATTCGAACCCCAATTAACTGATCCAGAGTCAGCCGTCCTACCGTTGAACGATACCCCATCGTTTTCTTACGGACATTTAGCATAATACATTACTCGGTCCGTAATGTCAAGCGTTCGCGGGCTCGTATTCGCGCATGAATTTTTGTTGTTCGTGATTACGGGGCAATCGCCGCGCTGACGATACAATTCTTTTAGAATCGACCTTTTAAGGCAATTGCCATCGTGGCTTTTAGGGCATACAATAGGTGGTGGAATGCTGACAAAAATTGCCGGTTCCCTTGCTGCCAGTCCAATTCTATCTGCCGGAGAGGGATGCCGGCTGATATTGAAAGGATACGTCAATGCGGAGTAAAATCACTGTAATTGGGGCTGGCTTTGTAGGTAGCACCCTTGTTCAGCGCCTGGCGGAACGCGATTACGCCGATGTGGTGATGTTTGATATTGTGCCTAATATGCCACAAGGGAAAGCGCTTGATATGCTCCAGGCCGGTCCTGTGGTTGGTTATGATTCGATGATTACAGGCACAAATGAGTATGCCGATACTGCTGATTCTGATGTGGTTGTGATCACCTCTGGTTTTCCTCGTAAGCCTGGTATGAGCCGCGATGATCTGCTGAAGAAGAATCAAGAGATCGTTTCTCAGGTTACCGAGCAGGTTGTGCGCTATTCACCACAGAGCATCCTGGTGGTCGTAACGAATCCGTTGGATGCGATGGCGCAGGTGGCGTTGCATGTAAGTGGTTTCCCACGTGAGCGTGTGATTGGTATGGCTGGTGTACTGGACACGGCTCGCTTCCGCACGTTTATTGCGCAAGAGCTGGGAGCATCGGTGCGTGATGTACAGGCATATGTGTTGGGTGGTCATGGCGATACCATGGTGCCGCTCTCGCGTATGTGCACGGTGGCGGGTGTGCCGATTGCAGAGCTCCTGCCAGCTGAGCGTATTGAGCAGATCGTGCAGCGTACACGTGATGGTGGCGCCGAGATTGTGAAGCTACTCGGTAATGGCAGCGCTTATTTTGCCCCCTCGGCCTCAGTTCTCCAGATGATTGATTCTATTATTCTGGATAAGAAGATGATTCTACCATGTGCCGTTTATCTGAAAGGCGAATATGGCATTCAAGATCTTTATGTTGGCGTACCTGCAAAATTAGGCGCGAAGGGCCTGGAGCAGGTTATCGAGGTTGAATTGACCGAAAGTGAGCGTGCCTTGCTCCAGAAATCTGCCGATTCTGTGCATGAGCTCGTTAAAATCATGGGCATCTAAATACTTGTGCTAGAAGAGGAATAGAGTTACAGTGAAGAGGTTACTCTATTCCTCCTCCCCTATATTTCTAGTTTTCAGGTCCTCTTCGTCCTGTGTATCTTCTCTATCTTCGTCCTCTTTTATATCTGCATCGTTTTTAGTCTTTATGTCTTTATCGGTTCCTGCGATGACAACTATATATTCACCTTTCAGCTTTTTCTGTAAGGTTGCTGCGATTAGACTCGATAATGAGCCGCGTTCAACCTTCTCAAACATCTTGGTAAGGTCGTTTGCCAGGGCGGCTGATCGGTCTCCCAAGACTTCAAGCGCATCTTTAAGAAAGCCCTCTAGCCGATAGGGACTTTCATAGTAAATAAGGGTATGAGGGGCATCTTTATCTACTGCAAAGAATTTGCGACGCCCAACCGGCTTACGTGGGGCGAAGCCACGAAATGTAAAGCTATGCACTGGTAGGCCCGAGAGTACTAATGCCATCACAAACGCAGTGGGTCCTGGGATCATGGTCACTTCAACCTGTGCGTTGATGGCGCGCCGCACAAGCGTGAAACCAGGATCAGAGATACCTGGCGTACCTGCATCAGTAACTACTGCCACTGACCGCCCTTGCCTCAATAGCTCTTCAATACGTTCGCCCGCTCTTTGCTCGTTGTGCTCGTGAAACGCCATTTGTGGCTTTTGGATATTGAAATGTTTGAGCAGCATGCCTGTTTTACGTGTATCCTCGCTTGCAATTATATCGGCCTCCCGTAATGTATCGAGGGCGCGCAACGTAATATCCTGGAGATTACCGATGGGGGTCGCTACTAAATAGAGCATATGAACCTTTCCTGCTTCGCGTGCTTTTTTATCCGGGCTTCCACCTTGCTCTCTTGATAGTTTCAGAAAAAAGGCCTGGTGATACTGCATTATAAGGCAGGTGGAGCATTTTGACCAGAGCAGGTTGCGTCCATGAGCATGACATAAGTCATATAATTCCTAAAAATATGGGAGACTTTTATATTTATAAACTTTATCACAATCCCTATTGAATATTGGTGAATGCACATATATAAGCTCAATTTATCCTTCTTAATGTGTAGTTTTGCACTCCTAAATAGTGATGGTCTACCACATCAAGTATGTGCTCTGTGCTTAGAAAACAATATCAATGTAAAACTTCTGCGTTTTTTATTCAAACAATATTCGATCCTTCCATGATGCATAGGTGTGGAGGATTACATAATAAGGCGAGGAAAAAAGTACAATTTGGGTTGACTAGAATAGAAGCATATGGTAGACTACGAAATATGAAGAATCATCTAGCGATTTCCCTCTTTGTAGTATCTGTGGTGTTGAAACAAACTCGAATTCATGAAAGTTATACGTGAGCGTCACATAAGTGGTACACCAGTGAGTATGTATGTGAGTCCCGAGGAAAAGATGCGCTAGTTTTCATTGAGTACTGGAAAATTTAGACCAGAGTGTCAGTGTACTATTTTTGAAAGGAACACCCCATGCCATCCCTTGAAACTGCTAATGTAGGGAAGGCCGTTGCCGCAAGAGTCGGTACGAATATTCGAGAGGTTCGTACGAAATTGGGCATGACTCAAGCTCAACTAGCCGCTCCCGAGTTTTCTATATCCTACATCTCAGCCATTGAACGCGGTAAAATTCGCCCTTCTTTAAAAGCTCTTTCCATTCTTGCCCGTCGTCTTGATGTCCCCCTTACTTTTCTCCTGGAAGGCTCTCCCGCTGGTGCTGCTGAGGCACGCGCCGTCGGTTATTCCCCCGCCGATTCAGGTCCTGATCAACGCATAGACGTTGACCTGCTTCAGGCTAGCGTTCTTGTGCAGCAAGGTGCCTTTAACCAGGCCGAGATGCTGCTTGAGCCTATCCAACCTGAACGCATCACCATCGATCAGGTCTACCGGTTGTACTTCCTACGCGGCGAGGTTCATCTGGGCGCAGGCGAGTTTCAGGAGGCCGTAGTCGATCTGCGTCAGGCTGTCTCGCAGGGTGAGGCCCTTAACGACAGTGAATATATTGAGCGGGCTCGCAATCTCCTGGGGAAAGCTTACTTCTTACTCTATAACTATACCCTGGCCGTCGAAAACCATCTCCGCTGTAATACAGCTATCGAGAACGGTCAAATTACCGATCCGGTCTTCTCTCTTGATGTCTTTAGCAATCTAGCTAACGACTACTTCCGCCTCGGCGATCTGGAGAAGGCGATCGTTTTCTACCATCGAGCCCTGGAGACCCTTGACTCGATGAATCGGGACAGTAAGAGCTTTGCACAGAAATATATGGACATCAGCCAGCATTACAAGTCTGTTGGCAAGTTGGCCATGGCCCGTGAGTATGCGACCCAGAGCCTTGCGATCTATGAGATGCGCGATGAGCAGCGTCTGGTGGGGATGACCCATTTGCGCCTGGGCAAAGCTCTGGAGCGTCAGAATGATCTTGATGGTGCCGAACGGGAATATCGTCAGGCTATTGTTATTGAACGTGATTTGAATGACGAAGTTTCCGCGTCGGTCTGCCATACCAGCCTGGCCGAGTTACTTCTCAAACGAGGTCAAACGCAAGAGGCTGAAGAGGAGGCCCAAGAGGCCCTGAAATTTGCTCAGTCCAGTGTAGATGCGCAGACCCAGGGGCAGGCTTTGATAGCCCTTGCTCAGATCCGCCATCAAGCTGGTGATTATGTTGCCGCTGATCAGCATTTTACACAAGCTCTTGAATTGCTGGATGCGTCGAACGCCCATGAGATTGCGGCCAGTGCTTACTTCCGCTTTGCCAATCTACTGGAAGAGCGCGGAGAAGTACAGCGTAGCCTGACAGCTATCAAAAAGGCGTACGAACATCAGCGCCTTGGCAAGCGCGGCGATGTAGAGTAGGTTGCCGCTGAACTGAAGATGCAGAGGCATCTTCGGGAGGCATGGCAGACCGAGCCTGTTAGCATCTTTGCATGTTCACGTTTGTTGCAAAGAAGCGATTTCTATTCTCTGGGCCTGTTTGTTGCCTGATTAGGCAAGAGCAGGCCGGCGATTTCATCTACCTGGATAAAGGCTTCTATAGTTTTCTTATGAGATTCTATAAATAATACGTCTTATAGGAAGAGGAGATGATGCCTCTCCCCATTTTTGTCGTTGGCAGATTGCTAATCTTGCTAAAGATCATTAGAGAAACTGCGCACTTACGAATAAATAGGACCATTCTTATGAAATCGTAGGTGCGCAGTTTGTTGCTTCTTCCATATATTCAATATACAATGTGCAGAGAAAGCGAAATTGTAGTGTACCTGTAAAAAAACTCTACGTTAAGATCTTAATGGAAGGCACTTCGGAGGAATTTCCTGCATGCCATTCACAGCACATGATTTGAGGTACCATGCTGAACAAAGTTACCCATCGCTGTACGGGTATCTGCATCGAAATGCTCAACGCTACCTGGGCTCATTGAAGTATGATGCTTTTGAAGTTGACACGGTGATTGGACATGTCGTTGAACAGCTTGTACGTCTAGGTCTTCTGGGTGGGGAGGACCATACTCCACTTATTGCGCTAGATCACCTGACCGATGCGCAATTTTATACTTTTCTGAGTCACAGTGTGAGAAATAAAGCCATCGACCGTCTGCGCAAACGGCGTTTACTGGTTAATTCTTCCGCTGAAGTGGCGGGAGGACAGGATGATGACGAGGGGGAAAATAATCCCCTCAATGATGCGGTCGAGTCATTGTGGGGATCAATGCCGTTTTCAACGCCTGAAGAGATCGCTCTACAGGTAGCATCGCAACGCGACCTCCGCAACGTATTGAAGCATTGTATTATGGCTCTGCGGGCTGCGCCTAATCAATTGCAAGCTGTAATTCAGGAACTGCAGGATGTAGGGGCTGACGATCTGCTCAAAGTCATCTGGGAAGAACTGAATATACCTTCACCTGTAAAGCCAAACATACATATGAGTCAACATAAGGATCATGCTCATAAAAAATTGCGCTCTTGCCTCCAGCAACGTAGCTCCAATTTGACAGTTGTGGTCGCTTTGCGTTTGACTCTTTATACGCAGTATTCGAAAGAGCGCAATGACTATGCAGTGGATATTCAGACCCTGGCGCAGAGTGATCTCTCTATTGCGGATGTACGGAAAAGTTTACGTGAATTAGCGAATGAAGGAATGCTAGAGTGGCGCGATACTGAAGATGTGTGCCTCTCTGCTGTTCAGATGAAACGACTTTCTCGTTTCTACAAAGAAGAATAACACATGCATAGAGAAATGCGAGAGGAGATACCATATGAATGACGATAAAAATGTTGGTGGTATGGCCGACAAATCCGATACTTATCGTAAGGATGTGCAATATGCGAAGTTAGCTCAATGGCTAGAGCAGGTGTTGCAGACTCCTGAACAAGACGAGGTCCCCTCCTCTCGCTTAGAGGATGGTGAAACCCAACTGGAATTGGTATTAAAAAGCGATTATCATCTTTCTTTTTATCAGCAGATACCCGATTTTATTATGGCCCTTCTTAAAAACGACCCACTGGCAACTGTTCACTATTCTGCACTTCTTTTTCATCTGGTGGGTTGTCATGCCTGTCATGATGCTTATATTGATCTTTATGGTGCTATGCGTGCTGCTGTGAGTCCTCAGGAGATACGTCCTTCTCTAGGCCAGGGTACTCGTTCCCTCTCAGCCATTCCACATCGTATGCTTGGGCATCTTTGCCGCTCGCTGATTAGCCAGGCTGAGGCTGTATTGCTTTTGTCGCATCGTGATCATGAAGATCGTGATGCGGTGGCTCGTTCATTATTGCAATTAGCCTTGCATGTTAGTGCGCCAATCAGTCAAAGCTCTATTCGCCGTCAGGCGTTGCAGGATCTTGTGCGTGTGGCCACCCTGTTTGATAACATAAATGTTGCTGAAGATGGTGATCCGAATGTCAGGAAATATACACCTGTGATGGCCAGCGTAAGTGGCACGCGGCGTGGGAAAACCGTACGCCGTGTAACTGCCACGCCATTGTCTAACAATCAAGAAATTGCGGTGATACAATTGCAATCACAATCATTAGAGGGGAGTATTGTGCAGAACGGGCAGATGCTTGAGCTCCACCTCCATGACCTTGCCTCATCGTTACGTGGGCATTTTGTGACAATCTCTGTATTGCTTGGTTCTCTCCTTGAGCCTGTACGCTGGCTTGGTGGCAACCCTGGCTCCATCCGTAGTGCGACGCCAGTCAATGAGCAGGGGACGCTAGTTATGCCAGTGGGCACGACTGATCTGGAGCTGAGTAATCCTGAAGAGCGCAATCTCCTTGAAGCTATGTTTATGTTACTTGAGGTGCGCGCTCTTGATGACGCTTAGTAAGATGCAAGGCACGGTATTACGCTGAGGGTTGAAAAGTTACCGTGCCACTCTTGCCGCCACTTTTTTGTGCCACATAAGCTTGTTCTAGTGTGATAGTGGTATCTACACCCTTGCACATATCATAGATGGTGAGTGCGGCAACTGTTACTGCTGTAAGTGCCTCAACATCGACACCCGTCTTATACGTCGTGCGTGTTCGCCCTTCTATCAAAATCAGCCCTTGTGCGCTGTCAAGTGTAAAGCGTAGATCGATGTGAGTCATTGGCAATGGATGGCAGAGGGGGATGATCTGTGGTGTCTGCTTTGCAGCCATAATACCGGCTATCTTCGCGACCTCTAAAACGCTGCCTTTGGTGATCTGGTTTTGCTCAATCAGTTGTACCGTTTTTGGAGCCATACGCACACGTCCGTGTGCAATTGCCTCACGCGTCGTTTCGGGTCTATCGGTAACGTCCACCATGTGAATATTGCCGCTTTCATCGAGGTGGGTGAGTTGACCTGCTGGTTGTTGGCCTTGCTCCTCTGATTGCTGTTCTTGATTATGTGAATATATTGTCATAATTGAGTTTTGCTTTCCTTTCCGTGCACAGTATAGTGTGTGTGGAGATAAGTTTCAAGCATTGGCTTCCCGAACACCTCATGCTGCGTCTCTCTCTACCTTTGAAACGACTCACTAGATACTGTACACCTTCTCCCTATCTACCACTTTATACCCTGCTTACCACAGCCTGCCTCTACTTTTGGCACTATTTACTGGATACTACTAACCAGGCCAGGGTTTTGTTGTCCGGTTATCACTATTCAGCAAGTGTGTTTATTTTCCCAACCTTTGTTTGCTCTGGAAGGCTCGTCTGAAATGTACGAATGCCTCCCGTTCTTTGCCGATGCCCTCTAGTAGCTCAGCATAACGAACTGATTCGTTGGCTAATTCTTCATGGCTTCCCAGACGATCAAGTATATCAAGCCCCGCTATGAAATGATGTTCGCCCTCTGTATTGTGCTGTGTGGCGTATTCTATGCGCCCTAGCATAATAAGGGTATCTGCTGCAATGAGAGTGTCTGCGAATGGTTGAGCCAGCTCACAGGCTTGTTTGGCAATACTTGCCGCTTGAGCATACTCTTTCTGATTGAAATGCCATTCTGCATCCCGTGTCAGGACACTTGCCAGCGTTAATTTATCTTGCTGTAATTCTTGTTTTGATAGTGTGTCGTCCAAATACTTACGTGCTTGTTGGGGGTCACCGCGCATAATTGCTCGGCCGAGATAGTAATGTAGCTCGCTGCGGCGCAGCTTCATCATCCCCTGGTTGCTGATCTGCTTGCTCTTATTGGCGTATAAGGTGGCAAGATTTCTTTCTTTTGTTACAACATAATATTGACACAAATTTGAATAGGTCGCTTGCATACTTTGAAGCGTAACCAATTCCTCGGTAATCGAAAGTGATTTATGATACATCTCCAACGCTTGTTCATTATGACCAAGGTAGGTGTGATGTTGACCCATATTGATATAGATTTGTGCTACGAAGAAGGGATCTTGTATTTCGCTGTCTTCTAGCAGT
>Ga0302321_100005220_pt1 | contig 11348 bp, 6 predicted proteins | sample Fen_T0_1_FD_202505 | JGI IMG/M metagenome (GOLD analysis project Ga0302321, IMG submission 202505) | Peat permafrost microbial communities from Stordalen Mire near Abisko, Sweden - Fen_T0_1 | ecosystem: Environmental > Terrestrial > Soil > Wetlands > Permafrost | place: Sweden: Abisko...
ATTTCGGCAAGTTGCTTGGGCGAGCCGATGTTGAATTCCGATCCCGCCAGGGCGTGGATCTCGGTTTCGAGGGCGCGGGCGCTGGTGGCCACTTCGTTGCCCAGGTTGCGCAAATAGTCGCTGTCGAGCCGGATGCCCACGCATTCCATGGCCGCCAGCACGGGCACCAGGGCAAGCTCGAGATCGCGGTAGAGGTGTTCCTGGTTCGAGGCCGCCAGGTTTTCCTTCTGCCGGCGCGCCAACGCGAACGTGGCGAAGGCTTCCGACGCCAGGTGGGCGCCAAGTTCGTCGACGGGAAGCCTTGCCGCACCCGAGCCCCCGCGACCGAGTCCAGGCCAGGCTGTCCGCGCAAGCACGCCCTCGATGTGCTCCTTGGCGGCCAGTGTCGACAGGTCGTAGTCGGCGCTGGCGGCGTCGAGCACGTAGCCGGCCAGCATGGTATCGCTCGCGACCCCGGCCAGGCGCCCTCCCCGCATGCGTAGGAGAACCTCCAGCAGCTTGGCGTCGTGAAGGTGCTTCCTCACCTCTTCGGAGGCCAGAATTCCGGCGAGGCCAGACAAGATCTCGGTCTCGGGCAAACATGGTGCGGCCCCGAGCACCTGTTGCCTCACGGGTACGTAGAAGCGAGGACCCGCGGGCAACGCGAAGGCCAGGCCCACGAGCCCAGCCCGCACCGGCGATCCCCCGTCGCACAGGACGGCGATGGCACATTCCTTGGCCGCTTGGATCGCGGCAACCAACTCGATAAGCGCAGCCGTATCGGTCACGATGCGGGCTTGTTCGGGCGCGGCGGGTGGGGCCGCCGCGGCTGTCATTTCCGGAGCAATTTGCGACGATGGTTCCACTCTAGCAGGCGCCTCGGGGGCATCGGCCTGCGAGTACTGGGCAAGCAGCCGTCCGAACTCCAGCTGGGCGAAAAGCCCGCGCAGTTTCTCGGCCGAGGCTGGAATGCGAAGCAAGTCGGGCACGGTCATGGGCAGGACCACGTCGTCCCGCAGTCGGACCAGTTCGCGCGACAACGCCAGTGCCGACCGCGCCTCGGCGATGGCCTGGCCCTTCTTGCCCTTGATTTTTTCGACGTTCGCCAAAACGCCGTCGAGAGATCCGTAGGTCGTGATGAGCTCGGCTGCGGTCTTGGGGCCAATGCCAGGAACGCCAGGCACGTTGTCGACGGAGTCGCCCATGAGCGCCAGCACATCGCCGAGTTTTTCGGGCAGGACGCCCCACTTTTCTTTCACCTCAGCCGGCCCCATCAGTCGGTTCTTCATGGCGTCGAGCAGCTTCACGTCCTCGCTGCACAGCTGCATGAGATCCTTGTCGGACGAGCCGATGACCACAGCCAATTCTTGGACCTTGGCGTTGCGAACCAGGGTCGCGATGACGTCGTCGGCCTCCACGCCGGCCAGCGACAGCACCTTGTAGCCGAAGGCATCCGCCACCTGGTGGGCCAGATCGATCTGCGCGATCAGGTCGGGCGGCGTGGGCGGCCGGTTGGCTTTGTAGTCCTTGAACAGGTCATCGCGGAAGGTCCTCCCCGGCGCATCGAAAACTACGCACATATGCGTGGGCTGATGCTCGCGCTCGATGCGCAGGAGCATCTGGCAAAAGCCGTAGACAGCCCCGGTCGGCTGCCCGGTCTTGGTGGTCAGTCCGGGCAGGGCGTGGAATGCCCGGAAGAGGTAGTTCAGGGCATCGACGACGAATAGGGTGCCTTGCATGGCAGCCCTACCCTACCCCACGAATGCGGGTCCGCCTACCCGCCGTAGAGGATGGCGATGGTCGAGGCGAATTTGCTGGCCACCACATCGCGCTTGACCTTGAGGCTGGGCGTCAGCTCGCCACTGGCCTCGCCGAAATCCGCGGGCAGGATGGCGAAGCTCTTCACGGTTTCGTAGCTGGCCAGGGTGGCGTTGACTTCCGCAATGGCCTTGTCGATGGCCGCGCGCAGGTCGGGCGACGCTGCGGCCTTGGCGATATCGCCGCCCCCGAACTGGCGAACCGCGGGTTCTGACGGCGTTACCAGGGCGACGCAGTACGAGCGCTTGTCGCCGAACACCACCACCTGGCTGACCAACGGCGAATGCGCCTTGAGCGCGTTTTCCAGCTTCTGCGGTGCCACGTTCTTGCCGCCCGCGGTGATGATGATGTCCTTCTTGCGATCCACGATGCGCAAAAAGCCGTCTTCCACCACGCCGATGTCGCCGGTGTGAAACCAACCCTCGCCATCGAAGGCCTCTGCCGTCGCCTCGGCGTTGCGGTAGTAAGCCGCGAAAACGGAAGCCCCGCGAATGAAGATTTCGCCATCGCTGCCCAGCTTGAAATCGATGACATCGATGGCGGGACCGACGGTGCCGAAACGAAAATTGTTCCAGCGATTGACGAAGGCCGCCGCGGTGGACTCGGTCAGGCCATAGCCTTCCAGAATCAGCAGCCCGGCACCATGGAAGAACTCGGCAATCTCGTTCGACAGGGGCGCGCCGCCCGAGATGAGGAACCGGCAGCGGTCGAGCCCGAGGCGCTTGCGCAACTTGCTCAGCACCAGCTTGTCCGCGAGACGGAAGGCCAGGCGCAGGCCGAAGGACACGGCCCTCTTCGCCCGGATGGCCGCCGAATGCCGGGCCGCCACCCCGAACGCCCAATGCACCAGCCAGCGCTTGAGACGGCTGCCCTGCTGGGTGCCAGCCTGGACCGCGGCGTAGAGCTTTTCGAAGATGCGCGGAACGCCGGCCATGAAGGTGGGCCGAACCTCGGTGAGGTCGTACTTGATGCGCGCCATGCTCTCGGCGAAAGCGACCTCGGAGCCAATGATGATGGGGGCCCATTCCACCTCGCGGCCGAGAACGTGGGCCAGCGGCAGGAAGAGATACTGAACATCATCCGGGCGAAGGTTGAAGGCGCGCACTGCGCTTTCACACGACGCCACGAGATTGGCATGGGAGAGCACCACGCCCTTGGGTTGCCCCGTGGTGCCGGAGGTATAGATGATGGTGAAGCAGTCGCCGGGCAGGACCGCGTCGGCGCGCTTGTCCAGCCCGCCGGGGTTAGAGGAGAGCCAGGCCGTACCCGCTTGCCGAAGCTCGGCCAACGAGCGAGGTGCTTCCGCGTCTTTGGGACTGGCGGTTGCAGGAGCTTCAATCCGAAGCAGCTGCAGGTTTGGCAGTTTGGCACGCAGGGGAAGCAGCTTGCCGATCTGTTGATCGTCCTCGGCGATGACCGCTCGGGCGCCGCTGTCCCCGAGCACGAACGCGCACTGCTCGGCGGTGGTGGACGGATAAATGGGCACCGACACCAGCCCGGCCATGGCGATGGCCACATCGCACAGCAACCATTCCAGCCGGGTCTGGCACAGCAAGGCCACGCGGTCGCCGGCTTCAAGTCCCAGCGCGAGCAGTCCAGCCGCGATTTCCCGGGCCGCCTGGTCGGACTGGCGCCAGGTTAGGCTCTGCCAAGCGTCGTCTCGGCGAAAGCGAAAAGCGGTGCGCTCCGCGAATTCCAGGACCCGGCTGCGCCAGATACTGTTCGCGCTGCGCGCGGCCTGGTTTGAGATGTTGCGTTCGCCCGTCGGCATGGGACCCACATAGTGATCGCCAGGGAAGCGCAGATCAAGACCGGCTAGCTCGGGTTTCAAGGAGGGAAGGACAAAGGATCTCGACGGCAAAAGTCAATCCCTGTGACAACATCCGGAAAGCGCAAAGCGTCTTAGGTTGTATCCCAGGGATTACTCTCGTAGTATCCGGGGCCATAGCTTGGGCTTTCGGTTCTTCCGCGCCACGGACACCAGGGACGATGCTTTCGAAACCCTTGCCAGAACGCTATCGCATCATTGAGGAAGTCGGCCAAGGCGGCATGGCTGTGGTTTACCGCGCCCATGACGAGAAGCTGCGGCGCGAGGTGGCGGTCAAGGTCCTGCACGCCCACCTGCTGGCAGAACCCGAGTCCAAGGCGCGCCTGGAGCGCGAGGCCCGGGCCGTGGCCAAGCTCAACCACGACGGCATCCTGCAGATCTTCGACTATTCCAGCGAGGAAGCGGCGTCGTCGTACATCGTCACCGAGTTCATCGACGGACAGACGCTCAAGCAGTTCTTGGCCAACCGCAAGCTGCCGGTGCCCGAGCTGGCCGCCCTCATCGTGATGGAGCTGGGCGAGGCGCTCACCCACGCCCACTCGCTGGGCATCATCCACCGCGACCTCAAGCCCGAGAACGTCATGGTTCGCAAGGACGGCGTGCTCAAGCTGATGGACTTCGGCGTTGCCCAGGTCGTGGATCTTGAGCGCATGACGGTGACCGGGCAGATCCTTGGTTCGCCGGCCTACATGGCTCCCGAGGTTCTGGACGGACGCACCCTCGACTTCCGCAGCGACGTCTTTTCCGTCGGTGTGATGCTGTACCAGATGGCTACCGGTGCCCTGCCCTTCCCGGGCAAGAACCCGCACGAGGTGCTGCGCAAGGTGTCCGAAGGTAAGTTCGCCGATCCGCGCACGGTCAATCGCCTGGTCTCGGATCAGCTGGCCAGGGTGATCGCGAAGGCGCTGGCGCGCAAACCCGAGGATCGCTTCCCCACCATCCAGGCCATGGTGGACGAGCTGCGTGCCTACGCGGCGGACGCGGGCCTGGGCACGGCGAAGGACGAGCTGCGCACCTTCCTGACCGAGCCAGATCTCTATGAGAAGACCATCGTTTCCAGGATGGTCTCGGCACTGGTCGAGTCTGGCGTGCGCGAGCAGACCGCCAAGCATCGTGCCCGGGCGCTCGAGCTGTGGAATCGCGCCCTCGCTTTCGAGCCGGACAACCAGGCCGTCCTGACCGAGCTGCGACGCTTGGAGCGTGGCGAGCGCGTGCGCCGCTGGGCCATCGGTGGAACCGTCCTCGCTATCCTGGTGGCCATGGCAACGGGAGCCTTGTTCCTGGCACGCAAGGCCCTGAGCGAAAGAAAAGCCAGTGTGGCAGCGACGGCCACGCCCGCCCGCAAGCCAAGCGGCACGCAGAGCCCAGCTCAACCCTCGCCAGAAAACGGTCAGCTTGCACCGCGTTCGCCGGGCGTGGCGCGCGGTCCGGGCAGTGGCACTGCGCACGCCGCCCGGGAAGCCCGCCGCCACGAGGTCGCGCTTGCCGAAAAAGCTGCAGCCCGCGACGAAGACACCGCCAAGGCCGGCGCGCCCGGTGCCAGCCCGCACGGCGAGGACACCCTGCCGCCACCGAACATCACGCTGACCTTGGGCTTCACGCCTGCGCGGGTCGAGGTGTGGATGGATGGCAAGAAAGCCTTCGACTTCGGCCCGCAACAAAACCGCATCGAGATCCCCTGGAACAAGCCGCATCGGCTGGAGTTTCGCAACGACACCTGCTGCAACCGAAAAGAGGTCGTGGTTGGCCCGCAGCTGTTCAGGCCACCTGGGGATCACCTTTTCGTGAATCTGGATCCCAAGCCAGCCCGCTTGGCCGTGACCCTCGACCCACCCGTGCCTGGCGCAACCTTGCTCATTCGCGAGGTGAACGAGTCCAAGGCCAAACCCTGGCGCGCCCGGGCCCAAGCCGGCGAAAAAATACCCGTACCCTTTGACGCGGGCGATGAGATGCGCAAGAGTCTTGAGGTGGTTGTATTCAAGGGCGACAAGACGACGACCAACCAGGTGACCATCACCGCCGGAGAGATGCGCCCTCTCACGATCCATATGGACGAGTAGCTTTGGGCCCCAGCTTTCTCTTCGCCGCACTTCTTTTCCAAGCCGCACCCGCGGTGCCCAACGAGGACCTGCAGCGGGGCAAGAACGCCTACGACCGCGGCGAGTTTGCCCGCGTCGTGGAAATCGTCAGGCCCCTGCTCTACCCCGAGATACGCCTGCAAAGCGAAGGGCTAATCGTGCAAGCCCACCGCATCCTGGGGGTCGCCTATCTGTTCGAAAAGGATCAGACCGAGGCCACGCACGAGTTTCGCAGGCTGCTTCAGCTCATGCCCGACTACCATTTCGATCCCTTGCTCGATCCACCGGAGGTCGTCGATTTTTTTAACAATGTCCGCAAGGGCTACGAGGCTGAGATCGGGGATCTCGAAGCCAGGCACAAGGCGATGGAGCAGGCCCGCCGGCGCGACAAGGAAGAATGCGACAAGGTCCGGGCGGGGCCCGCAGTGATCGAAAAGCGCGTGGGGCGCAATTCGTTCACCACCAACTTCATTCCCTTTGGTGCGGGACAGTTTCAGAACGGGCATCGCGTGAAGGGCTGGGCATTCTTCGTCAGCGAAACCGTGCTGGGCGCGGTTTCCATCGGAGCGTTCGCGACCAATCTTGCGGTCTACGGTTTCCGTCCCCAGCGTCCTTGCCGCTACGACCCAGGCAGCACCGCGTGTCCGGTGGACGACATCGACCACACCGACGAAAACCGTTCGCGCTGGCTTACCCGCGTCCAGGTCGCCAGCGGTGCCATGTTTTTCGGTGCCGTGGCCTGGGGCATCCTCGATGCAATCTACTTCTACAGGCCTGAAACCCAGCTTTCCCTTGCCGACGCTCCCAAACACCCAACCTCGATCGGAACCTTGCGCCTTTCACCCGCTGTGATGGATCGCGCAATCGGACCCGGTCTTTCCTTCCGTTTCTAGACAGAACCAGCGAGACTCCCCGCCATGGCGACCCTTCGAATCCACGCGCCCGGTACCAGCGTGAAGGTCTACCACATCTACAAAAAGCTCACTTCGCTCGGCAAAGGCGAAGGGGTGGATGTGCTGCTGCAGGACCCCCTTCTGGCCGACACTCATGCGCACATTCACTTCGACGGCCGCGACTTCAACATCTCGGTGACCGACCGGGATGCCGACCTGCACGTCAACGGCCGGCGCCGAACCAAGCACCGGCTGTCCCAGGACGACCGCATGCGCATCGGCGGCGTCGAGCTGGAATTCTCGCTGTACGACGAGCCGGTCACCGACGAGGTGGCGGCCAAGACCATGGCCGAGCTGAACTCGTACAAGCGCCTGTTCGAGTTCTCGCAAAAACTGATGAACAACTACGAGATCCCCGGCCTGCTCGACGCCCTGCTCGACGTGGTCATCCAGGTCAGCAACGCAGACAAGGGCTTCATCGTGCTGCTCGAATCGGGCGAACCGGTGGTCAAGGTGGCGCGCAACCTGCGCCATGAAACCATCTCGGACGCCGTCCGCCATATGTCGGACTCGATCATCAAGCGCGTGGTCGAGACCCGCCAGCCGCTGATTATCTCGGACGCGCTCAATGACACCAGTTTCAAGAACTCGCTGTCGGTCATGAACCTGCGCCTGACCTCGGTCATGTGCGTGCCCTTGCTCGAACGGGGCAATCTCATCGGGCTCATCTACGTGGGCAACGACAACGTGGCCCAGCTCTTCGATCAGGCCGCGCTGGAGATCCTGACCATCTTTGCGGCCCAGGCCTCGCTGGTCATTCGCAACGCCCTTCTGGTCAACGAGCTCCAGCTCGACAACCAGTCGTTGCAGGAGCGCATCGAGCGCATCCGCTTCGGTGAGATTCTCGGCTCGTCGCCCGCCATCCAAGAAGTGTTCCGCAAGGTCCAGCGTGTGGCCGGAACCGACATCACCGTGCTGGTCACCGGGGAAACCGGCACCGGCAAGGAGCTCATCGCGCGCGAAATCCACAACCGCTCCCTGCGCGCCAAGGGGCCTTTCATCAGCGTAAACTGCGGGGCCATCCCCGAGAACCTGCTCGAATCGGAGCTATTCGGCCATGTGCGCGGGGCCTTCACCGGCGCCGTGGCCAGCAAACAGGGGCGCTTCCAGACCGCCAACAAGGGAACGCTCTTCCTCGACGAGATCGGCGAGATGCCGCACGCCTTGCAGGTCAAGATTCTGCGCGCCCTGCAAGAGCACATCGTGACCAAGGTGGGCGACACAACGCCCGAATCGGTCGACATTCGGGTCATCGCGGCCACCAACCGCGATCTCGAGGTCGAAACGCGCGCCGGCCGGTTCCGCGAAGATCTCTACTACCGCCTCAACGTGGTTCACCTGCTCCTGCCACCGCTGCGCGATCGTGGTGACGACATCGTCGTGCTCGCGCGCTACATGCTGTCGCGCTACGCCCCCGAATACAGCAGCAAGGTGCGCGGGTTCAGCCCAGGGGCCATCGTGGCCATCAAACGCTACCGCTGGCCGGGCAACATCCGCGAGCTGGAAAACCGTATCAAGAAAGCCGTGGTACTTGCCGACAGAACCATGCTTGGCCCGGATGACCTCGGCATCAACCCCGACGAGATCCCGGCCATTCTGCCCTTGGCCGACGCGCGCGAGCGTTGGCAACGCTCGTACATCAACGAGGTCTTGGGATTGAACGGCGGCAACCGGACCAAGACGGCGCGCGACCTCGGGGTCGACCCACGCACGATTTTCAGGCACCTCGAAAAGGAAGAAGGCGGCGAAGGCTCCGATGCCCCACCGCCCCTGGACGAACCGTGATGCTGGGAAGGCCACTCCACCTGCGTGCGCTCCCGGCACTACTGCTGGCGATTTCTGGTTGCGTGGTTCCCGTTGGTCCGGAATGGTCGGATCCAGAGGGCAACAGTCCACCCACCATCAGCGAAACCAGCCCAGCTATTGGTTCGATTTTGGATTTCGGCCCCACCGGCAACGCGGCGCTGGGACTTGCGGTTGTGCTTGCGGATCCGGATACCAAGGACACCCTCTCCGTGCGCTGGATCATCGACTACCCGCCGTACGTGGACGGCGTCTCGCACGTCGCCGCCCTACCACTGACCTTGCCGGGTGGCGACCAAGTCAAGCGAGCGCCTATCCGCTTCGCGCCCAGTTGCAGCGACGACGCCATTTCGCGCGATTTCTCGAACCATCGCCTGCTCCTGGCGGTTTCGGATCGGCCCTTCGCCCTTGAAGATACCGCCAGCCAGCAGCCTCTCGACGGGGTGACCAATGGTTTTCTGGTCGAGGGTTCCTGGATCTTCACGCTCGACTGTCCCTAGCGCCCACCACCCAGGGGCGGTTTGACTTATCGCCGACTTCCTCGTAATCTACCTTACCTGCCGGCGCTCCGGCAGAACGCGCTCCTCGCTGGGAGTCATTTGTAGGTGGGTCTATACGGGATCCGCCCTGTAGTCGCCCTTGTCATCGCCCACCCCACCCTCCAATCAAGAATTCCGCCGCTATCGCAAGCTGGTCGCGTGGACATCTTCGATCCTCGTAGCGATCCTTAGCCTGTACCTGCTCCTATCGGTCACGGTAGCCCTGCAGCGCCAGCGCAACGTCGTGCTGCAAAACCGCATCAGCGTACAGCTCACGACCACGGAAGTCGGTGGCTGTTTCGATGAGCTGCGCGATGTCTCCGTGGCTTTGGAGAAACACCTAGAAAACGCGTATCACCTTCTCGGCGGCTACGATTCCGAAGAGGCGCGCCGCTGGTCCAGCGAAGGCGAGGTCTGGCGCAACCGTTGGCGGGTCTTCGGCGAGCGCTGCCGCTTGGTCGAGCGGCGCCCCACCAACAAGGACATGGACGCGATGACCGCAGCCTACGAAGAGCTGGGCAGCATCCAGACCACGTATTCACAAGAACTTTTGCGCTTTGGTAGCGAACTGGCACCACGCCTGGACCGCATCAACAAGCGCGTCGATGAGATAGGCGAGCACCTGGCCACGCCAGGCTCGACTGCAGGAGCAAACCCATGAGCGATCAAGCTACAAGCAATTCCCCGTCGGTCGAACAGCCTTCCGGCGACGGTTCCCCCAAAACGACATTCGCCGATCTCGGTCTGAAACCCGAAGTCCTGAAGGCCGTCACGGACATGGGATTCGTCGAGCCTATGGATGTCCAGCGTGCCACCATTCCGATGGCGCGCGAAGGCCGCGACATCCTGGTGCAGTCACGGACGGGCTCGGGCAAGACAGCGGCGTTCGCCATTCCCTTTGCCGACTGGATTGCCGACCCCAAGGAAAGCTACCCGCAGGCCATCGTGCTGCTGCCGACGCGCGAGCTGGCCTTGCAGGTGGCGGCCGAAACGGCGCGCATCTGCGCCAACACGGGGCTGGCCGTGGTTCCCGTCTACGGCGGCTCGCCCATGGGCCGTCAGATCGAGCAACTGCGCGCCGGCGCCCAAGTTATCTGCGGAACGCCCGGGCGTATTCTCGACCACATCCGCCGCGGCACCTTGCAGCTTGACCGCATTAAATGCGCGGTCCTCGACGAGTGCGACGAGATGCTGTCCATGGGCTTCCAGGAGGACATCGAGAACATCCTCAGCGAAACCCCTCCCACGCGGCAGACCTTGCTCTTCTCCGCCACCATTCCCGAGGGCATCCAGCGGCTTTCCCGCCGCTTCATGCGCAACCCCGAGATTCTCAAGCTTTCCGCGGATTTCGTAGGCGTGCATGAGATTCGCCACACCTACTATTCGATCCCAGGCGGCCAGCGCGAGGCCGAGCTTCTGCGCGTTCTCGCCTTCGAAGAACCCGATCGCGCGGTCATCTTCTGCAACACCCGCGACGAGACCGGCCGGGTGGCCGAGTTCCTGCGCAAGCAAGGCATGGTTGCCGAACCCATTTCGTCGGATCTCTCGCAGGGCGAACGCGAGCAGGTCATGCAGCGCATGCGCGCGGGCCAAATCCGATTTCTGGTCGCCACCGATGTGGCTGCCCGGGGCATCGACATCGAAAACCTGCCCTGCGTGATCAACTACACCTTTCCGGAATCGCCCGAAATCTACATTCACCGCACTGGCCGCACTGGCCGCGCGGGTCGCAACGGACACGCGATTTCACTGATCGGCCCGACCGAGGTCGGTTCGTTCTACTACCTGAAGCTCCTCTACAAGATTAAGCCCGAAGAGCGCACCCTACCCTCGGAAGCCGAGGTTCGCTCGCATCGTGAGGGCGAACGGCTCACGCATCTACGGGCCATCCTGCCCGGCGAGCCCGGCCCGGAGTGGCATTCCTTGGCCCGGCGGCTCATGGTCGCCATTGATGCCGAGCGCCTCATCGGTTCGCTCCTGCGCGGCGCCTTAGCGGGCGCAAAGGCCGAAGCGCCCAAACCGGTGCTTGCCGTGACCATGCCATCCGCGGCGATCCCAGAAAACCTGCCCGTCTCAGAGCCGCCCGTACGCGAGATACCCGCCCGCGATTCGACGCCGACGCGCGAACCCGATCGTCACGAGCGAGGTGGACACGGTGACCGTCGCCCGCGCAGCTTTGGCGAGCGCGAGCGTCCCAGCCGCGAACGTGGACGACGTGACCACGATGGACGCGGCCCAGAACGGACAGACCGAGTCGACCGGCCAGACCGGCCTGCTCGTCCAGCCCCTGCGGCCTCCGTCACGGGAAAGCCCGCAAGGAGCGACGATGGCCGCGAGTTCTGGGAAGTCT
>Ga0302321_100005221_pt1 | contig 11347 bp, 11 predicted proteins | sample Fen_T0_1_FD_202505 | JGI IMG/M metagenome (GOLD analysis project Ga0302321, IMG submission 202505) | Peat permafrost microbial communities from Stordalen Mire near Abisko, Sweden - Fen_T0_1 | ecosystem: Environmental > Terrestrial > Soil > Wetlands > Permafrost | place: Sweden: Abisko...
CCGCACGCCTGCTGTTCGAACAGGCGCTCGCGACCGCCCTCCACCTGTACGGCGAGGACCATCCGGAGGTCGCGACCTGCCGTGCTCACCTCGCGATGCTGCTGTGGCAGCATGGCGATGTGCCAGCCGCCAGGGCGCTGCTCGAACGTGCGCTCGCGTCGAACCTCAAGGCCTACGGCGCCCAGCACCCCGAGGTAGCGACCACCCGCGCAAATCTATCCAAGGTGCTGGAGCGCGTGGATCTCTCGGCCGCGTGCGTGCTTTGCGCGGAGGCGTTCGCATCGGATCTGGAAACCTATGGTGTGCAGCATCCGACGGTCGAGAAGCGCCGCCGAACGCTGGTCCGATTACTCAAGGTGGCCGGGTTTCATCCTCCGCACATCCTCTACGACGATTACGCTGGTGCGCCCGCTGAGGGCACCATATACTATGACAGCTTCGCTGAGCGCTTGCGATCGCGCGAATTGCGGCCCGACGCCGTCCTGATCGAGACGGCACGCCGGCTGGGCGTTGGCGCCAACGACCTGGTCAGTCGCGACGGGGAGATGCCTGCCAGTTCGCCGTCCACCGCACGAGCGGCGTTGCCGCGCATGCGTATGACGGAGACCACCGGATCTGCCGCGCCACGCAAGGTGCTCGCTGACGGCCGCGCGCCGGCGAGCCAGGTCGCCCTGGCCGTGGGCAGCGCGCGTCACAGGCACCTGGCCCGCTGGTTGCGCCGCCTGCTGGCGCGCGCGGCCAGCGTCCTCGCTGCGTTTCGCGCCCGCAATCGCCAGCGAACGTGAGGACGCTCATGGCCCGGACCTGTCGCCGGTGCTGAGCCGTGCGCTCCAGCGCCGCGCGCAGCACGGTGATCGCCGCAGTGGTGCATGACCGTCAGGCGCTCGCGAACCCCAGTGCGGCATGCTCGCCCACGGCTCTCTCGACGAGAGGCGGACGCCCGGCAAGTGATCGAGAACATGGAGTCCTTAACCGATTGCCGATGACCCAGGGCCTTCCGTCATCCCGCCCGGGCGCGAGCCCGTGCCAGGCGCCGGTCCACCGACTCCACCGACGGCACGTCGCAGCACGAGATCGTGGCGCCATGCTTCTTCCAGCCCTCCCGCAAGAGCCACGTTTGGGCCGGTGAACCCACAGCGTCTCGTACGTGGGTGGCCATCGCCACAACCACACTTCGTCGCCGTACTCCGTCCAATCCGGGAACATCGCGGCGCTCGAGTACCAGTCGATCCGCCAGCCCCTCGTCACGTCGCGCTGATCCTCTCCATGCTTTCGCCAGTTGTTCAGGACGATGGAAATGTTGGTATCCTGGAATTGAGTGTTCTGATTATGCGTTCCGTCGCGCGCTCGCGAGATCTGCCAGTGTCGGCGTCGGCGGGGAGAGCGCGAGCGCTGTTCGCGCGACTCGGCCTGTGGACCCGGACGCAGTTGAGGATAACCACCGGCGCGCTGGCGAGAACACGAGCCTCCGGGCGGTGGTTATCCCTCAACTGCTTGAAGAACCGCGACGGCTCAACCAACCCGCGCCGTGCGCGGTTCTTCACCGGTCCCACAGGCCCTACCGCTACGCCGGATTTTCTTATCTTTGAGGAAGAGGAGAGGGGCGATGCCGTGTGTGCTGCTCCACGATCGGCTCGTGCTGTCCGCCAGTTCCGCTGGGCTGCAGCGACTGGGAGGGTCAGCGGCGCGGGTGGCTGCGAGAGGCAGGGTCAGCGGCGCAGGTGGCATCGACTGGCATCGACTGCGCAGCATCAGCGGCGATCGTGTCGCGCAGGATACTGTGGTGGCTCGGCCATGGCGGCCGGAACGCGGCAATCGCGTCGCCTACGGCGGGTCCGTCGCGATGGTCGGCGGTCCCGACGGGCGCTACCTCCCGGAGCACGCGCGCGCGGATCTGCCGATCCCGGTGCGGTTCGGCTCGCGCCGGACCGCACAGCTCGTCGAGCCGCACGCGCCCCACTGCGGCGGTTGACTCAACGGTGTGCGACTCGCGGTGATGCTGCTCGCGCCCGCGTTGCTCGCGGAGGCCGTCGACGACGTCGCGCGCTGCAGCGCCTGCACGATCCGGTCCGGCTCCCACTCGCGCGACGCGCTGCTTCGCGCGACGCGCTGCTTCGCGAGCTCGGCCGCGCGGTCGCGATCGAGCTCACGAGCTCGTCGACGCGAGTCTCGACGACGACCGGGCGTCGCAGCGATGGCCGCGTCCGTGGCCTGTGGCTCGCGCCCAGGCTCCGGCTCGGGGGCTGGGCGCGTTCGCCGTCGGCTACGACGGCAAGACCGGCGCGTACACGCGATATCGCCGAGTCGCGCAAGGTCGCGGTGATCGGCCAGGCGGTCCGCGACGAGCTGATGCCGCTCACGCTGCGCCGGTTCACGGACCGCTTCCGGCGCGCCGGCGGGGTGACGCCGTATCGCTACGTCCTCGAGGACCGGCCGCTGCGCGAGCATGGCTTGAAGCGTGTCCATCTGATGGGCGTGCTCGAGCGAGTCCCACACGCTCACGTTCGTGACGAACCCGCGCTCGCGATCGATGCCCACGTAATAGTGCACGAGCCCGGCGAGCTGCGACAGTGGCTGGCGCAGCGCTCGCTCGCTCTCGCGCAACAGCCGCTCCGCTTCCGCGGCGTGCTTGGGATCGAACTGGCCCTTCGAGATCCGGATGACTGACATGGCCGGATCGTGCACGATCCGCGGCGCGCGGTGTTTCAGCTTTCGGCGGCGGGTCGTCCAGGTCCGGTCGCAACGCGAAATTCGATTGACAGGCGACGATCCGACCCTCCGACCCTCTGCCGATCGAACAGGCAGCGACTGCGCGGTGGGGGCGGCAATCGTTGCGGCGACTGCGCGGTGGGGGCGGCAATCGTTGCAGAGACTGCGCAGTGGCACGGCGGTCCTGGCGGCGACTGCGCGTGCGCTGTCCGTTGGCTGGCGATCCTGTCTCCGTTCTCCTCTTCCAAATCAGAATGAAATTCTCCGGAAGGCGGCCTGCGCGCGGGGCACTGGGCTGTGGGCGGCGGCGCCGTCGCTGACTTCGCTGCACCGGATGCCGCGTGCCGCCGTCCACAGGCCGTCCGCTGGGTCTCCCGGGGCTTGCGGGCCTCGCCCGCTGATCAAGCGATCGAGCGCTGTCGGCTGTGTGTGCAACGTCGGTGTTGTGCAAACTGGGTCATCTCCGGACGGCGGCAGCGCCGTCACTGAGTCGCGCATCGCGCGCCGCGTTCCGCCGCTCACCTGCCAGCGGTTGGTCTGCCGCGGCTCGCGGCGACTCGCCCGCCGATCAGCGCCGCCGGCTCGGCCGCACCGGATCGGCCGAACTCCACCGCGCTGCTGCGCCGCCATCGCGGCTCGCGCACCTCGCCACCGCCCGCCGCGCTACGGCTGCTCGAGCTGCGGATAGGGCGCGCGCGGCTGGATGCGGCCGTCGGCGTTGGCGTCGATCCAGATCGGATTGGTGACCGCGACCGGGTAGACCAGGAAGCTGGCGCTGTCGCCGACGTTGGGCGACATCGGGCGATCGCCGTCGACGCGGACGATCGCGTAGCCGTCCTTGGACGCGGCGAGCTCGATCGCGCCGTCGAACCGGACCACCTGGGTCGACGACGGAATCGCGCGGCTCGCCAGAACGGCGCCGCCGGGGCCGAGCACGGTGAGCTGGGTGACCGAGATCCAGTTGGCGGCGCGGATCGTGACGTGGAGGTCGACCGTCGGCGGCTGGGCCGGTGCGCCGGCGCCCGCGGGGTGGGCGACGGTGACCGTGTCGCCGTAGGTCTTGCCGCCGATCGAGGCCTCGACGATCGGGCCGGTCGTGAAGTAGCTGTGGCCGGCCTTGACCTGGGCGGCCACGCGGGCCGGGTCGAGCTTGGCGACCGGGATGTCACCGACCGCGACGTAGTTGCGGGGGTAGCCGCCCAGGTTGAAGGTCAGGTGGTGCGAGTCGGAGTTGCCGGTGCAGGCGACGTGCTTGCCGCTGTCGAGGAAGCCGATCCAGTCGTGGATCACCTGGTCCATCGTCTTGCGGTCGGAGTCCTGATAGCCGTTGAGCACTTCGATCGCGTCGAAGTCGAACGAGAAGCCCGGGGTGGTGGTGCGTCCCGTGGTGATGTCGAGGTTCGACAGCACGAAGTAGCCGAGCTGGCCGTGCTCGAGCCGCGGGTGATGGACGTCGATCAGCGCCGCCGGGGCCTTGGCCCGCACGTCGGCGAAGATCTGGGCGGCCGTGCGCTTGCCGGTCTCGATCGCGCCGCGGCCGAGCTCGCCGTCCTCGGCGGGCAGCGGGAACGCGCCGAAGTGGCCCCATTGCTTGGTCGTGATCTCGTCGCCGCTCGCCGACGCGAGCAGGTCGCCGACGCCCAGCTCCGCGATCGCCGGACCGTAGTCGGCGATCACGTTGTGATCGGTGGCGACGATGAGATCGACGCCGTCGGCGACGAACTGGAACACCCGATCGCGCCGCGGTACGCGAGAGTCGAGCGAGGCGGCGGAGTGGACGTGGAGGTCGGCCGAGATCCAGCCCGGGGTATCGACCGCGTGGTGCAGCCGGGTGTGGACCTCGGTCTCGGCGCCGGCGCGGATCGCGACGCGCTCGCGCGCGGTATCCCACTCCGGGCCGTGGCTGACCCAGACGTCGTAGGTGCCCTCGGGAAGCCGGATGTCGGCGTCGCCGCGCAGCACGAACGCGCGGTCGAACGCGGCGATCGCGCCGGCCTCCTCGCGGCCGATGTCGATCGTGGTGAACCGCAGCGCGGGCGTGTCGCCGACCGCGCGGAACGTCAGCCGCGCCGGCACCGGGACGGCGTGGTCGTCGCGCACCTCGATCGACAGCGTGCCCGTCGCGTGGTGCAGGTGCGGGTGCGCTGCCGCCGCCAGCCGCGTGACGGCCAGCGCGGCGAAGCCCAGCCCGCTGATGGAACAACACAGGAGCCAACGTCCTACGGCGTGTCGCACACCGTCGATGATGCGCGGCAGATCTAGGATAACGCACGACCTTGCGCCACGATTCAAACGTTTCGGATGGTCGGGGCCGTTTGCCCCGCGGGGGCAGGGTGCCCCGGAAACCGGGCTTGTAACGATCTGGATCTACTGGGGTTGGCGCGGCACACCAGCTGCACAACGACTTCTCGCTGATTCCCAGCACCTCACTTCAGGAGATCCCCATGCGCAACATCATCCGCACCGCCCTCGTCCTCGGAACCCTCGCCACCCCGATGCTCGCCTCGGCCGAGCCGGCCAAGGAAGCGCCCGCGGCGCCCGCGAAGGACACGGCCGCCAAGGACGCCCCGAAGGACGCGAAGGCGACCCCCGAGAAGAAGGACGCGAAGGCGGCCCCCGAGAAGAAGGACGCGAAGGTCAAGGCGGACAAGAAGGACGTCAAGACCCCCGCTCCGGCCCCGGCCAAGTAAGCTCGACTCTTCAAAAGTCTACGACCGCACCGCCCTCGTGGCGGTGTTGTTGTTTTCGGCGGTCGGTCACGAGCGCTCGAACACCAGCGGCAAGGTAACGCGGCTCGGGGCGCGCTGCGGGCCGAACTGCCAGCCGGCGATCGCCGCGCGGATCCGGCGGACCACCTGCTTGCGCGCGGGCTCCTCGCGGTGCGGCACGCGGGTCGTGTCCGACAGCACGCGCGGGGCGCGGACCTGGCCGCGGCGATCGACGCCGAACGCGACGCTGACCAGGCCGCTGATCGGTAGATCGCCGATCCACGCGCCGAGCTGACCGGTCAGATCGGCGATCCGCGAGCTCAGCGCGCGGACCGGCAGCGCGCCCTGGACGAACGGCCGCGGCTGCACGAACCAGCCGTGGATCACGAGCCGCCCCTCGCGCGGATCGTGGGTTCCGGTGACGGTGCGAACGCCGTGCGGGATCCTCGGATCGAACACGGTGAGCCGCCCGAACTGCGGCGGCACCACGCGGACCAGCTCGCCGTGCTCGACGACGCGGTCCGAGGCGAAGTCCGCCCAGAAGTCGAGGACGTCGTCGCGGACCAGCAGGGTCTCGCCGCCGCGAAACGTCCGGCCGCGCCAGCGCGTCAGCGACGCGACGAACGCCCACGGCCCGTGCGGCACGTCGCCGTGCAGCTCCTGCCGGCAGCCCTCGACGTAGAGCGAGAGCCACGGCGGCGAGATATCGTGGCAGCCCAGATGCTCGCGGCCCCAGGCGACGAGCCGGCGATGGAACGGCGCGTACAGCGGGCGGGGGAAGTAGGTCCAGGCCGGCGTGCGCAGCGCGGTGTACTGCCCGGGGACGTGCCAGTAATCCCACACGAAGCGATCGCTGTGGGCCTCGCGCGGCGACGCAAACCGCGCGTCGAACACCGCGCGTAGCGGCCCTGCCTCCGGGGCAAAGCGATCGACGATCAGCAGGCTGCGCGACACGCCCGAGTGATACGCCAAACCGTGGAGATCGCGCGAGCGTCGCCGCAGATTTACCGTGAGTCTGCAGTTCGCACCGACGATGGAGCGCGGTGGCGGCCGTCCTCCCGGAAGTGCCTCAGCGCGATCGAGATCCGGTCGATGACCGGAGCATGGCTGGCGACGTCCCCGATCGAGAGCAGCTCGATCGGATCTTGGGGGTCGAAGCCGAGCGCGAGCCGGTGGATGCCGGGCGCGCGGCGATCGAGCACGCGCGCGCCATCGAGCTGCACCGGTTCAACGCCGAGCTCGAGTCGCGGGTCAGCGAGCGCACCGCGACGCTCGAGGCGGCCAACCGCGAGCTCGATGCGTTCAGCGCGTCGGTCGCGCACGATCTGCGCGCGCCGCTGCGCCACATCGATGGGTTCAGCCAGATCCTCATCGAGGATCACGCCGCCAACCTCGGCAGCGACGGGCTCGCGCTGCTGCGCCGCGTGCGCTCGGCGACCTCGCAGATGGGCCAGCTGATCGAGGATCTGCTGCGGCTGTCCCGCGTCGGCCAGGCGGCGATCGCGCGGGCACGGGTCGACGTCTCGGCGATGGCGCTGGTCGTGGTCGATGGACTGCGGGCGTCCACGCACCGCATTGCCCAGGTCTCGATCGCCGAGCACCTCGAGCTCGACGCCGATCCGGGGCTGCTCCGGATCGTGCTCGAGAACCTGCTCGGCAACGCATGGAAGTTCACGTCGCGGACCGCGCAGCCGGCGATCGAGGTCGGTACCCACGACCACGACGGCGCGCGCGCGATCTTCGTCCGCGACAACGGCGCGGGGTTCGACGCGGCGCGCGCCGACGCGCTGTTCGTGGCGTTCCAGCGGTTTCATCGCGCGTCGGAGTACGAGGGCAACGGCATGGGGCTCGCCATCGTCGCGCGCATCGTGAAGCGCCACGGCGGCCGGATCTGGGCCGACAGCAGCCCTGGCGGCGGCGCGACCTTCTACTTCGTGATGTAGCGGGCAGGAACCGGCCGGCGCGCCGGGCCTGCGCGCCTCGCGAAGTCTCCCCGCTGGCGGGGCAAATTGAGCTATCCATGGCCATGCGCTTCGCCCTCCTCAGCCTGCTGAGTCTCACGGTCGCGGCAGCGTGCAGCGACCGTCCCCGGATCGCGAGCGACGCCGCGGCGCCGCTCGACGCGGCCGGCGACGCGAGCGCCCCCGAGGGCCGGCCGTGCGGCGGGTTCGCCGCGAACCCGTGCGAGGCCACGCAGTACTGCGATTATCCCGATGGCAGCTGCGGCGCCGGCGATCAGACCGGCACGTGCGCGGTGCGGCCGATGGCGTGCCCGCAGGTCGTCGACCCGGTGTGCGGGTGCGGGGGCCGGATCTACAACAACGCGTGCCTCGCCGCGGCGGCGGGCGTCGATCTCAGCGCCGGCGGCTGCACCGCGCCGGCGGGTAAGTTCGGCTGCGGCACGACGTTCTGCGATCTCGCGAGCAGCTACTGCCTGCACGATGCGTCCAGGCCGGAGCCGGACACGTATCGCTGCGTCGCGCTGCCGGCCTGCACCGAGCCGCAGAGCTGCGCCTGTCTGGGCCACGAGACCTGCGGCGACGCGTGCACCGGCGACGCGGCCTCGGGGCTCACGCTGAGCTGCCCGTGAGTCAACCCCTACCTGGAAGGCCTGCCGTGAGCCCTATCGTCCCTCGCGATCTCGACGTCGACTTCCGCGCCGTGCCGCGCCACTGGATGGCGAACAACGCGACCGCGACCGCGATCGCCAACGGCGTGAACCTCTTGTTCCCGCACGGCGAGCGGTTCTTCGTGCGCTCGGTGAATCACTTCCTCGACCAGATCGAGGACCCGGCGCTGCGCGCGGCGATCAAGGGATTCTTCGGCCAGGAGGGCCACCACGCCCGCGCGCACGACCGCGCCAACGCGATGTTGCGCGACCAGGGCTACGAGGTCGAGGCGTTCCTCGCGTCCTACCGGCGGATCGCGACGTTCATCGAGACCCATACCCCGCCCGCGCTGAACCTCGCGATCACCGCGGCGATGGAGCACTTCACCGCGATCCTCGCGGAGGGCGCGTTCAAGCACGACGTGCTCGACCAGGCAGCTCCGGAGATGCGCCAGCTCCTGGCCTGGCACGCCGCCGAAGAGATCGAGCACAAGGCGGTCGCGTTCGACGTGCTCCAGGCGATCGCGCCATCCTACATGCTGCGCATGCTCGGCCTGGCCTACGCCACGGTGCTGCTCGGTGGGTTCTGGATCTGGGGCGCCGCGACGCTGCTCCGCCAGGACGGGATCGGCGGCCTTGGTGCGCTGCGCCATCTGCGCGCGGAGCGCCGGCGCGATCCGATCGTGCGCCGGGTGTTCCTGCGCGGGATCCGCGAGTACATTCGCAAAAACTTCCATCCCAACCAGAATCCGAACGACAAGCTCGCCGCCGCGTGGATGTCCGAGCGCGGCATGTCGCTTCCGGTCGGAGATAGTGAGGCTGCATGACAGTTGTAGGCAAGGTCGTCGTCGTGACCGGCGCGGGCAGCGGCATCGGACGCGCCACGGCGCTGCGGTTCGCGCGCGCGGGCGCCCGGATCGCCGCGTGCGACGTCGATCAGGGTCGGCTCGACGCGCTGGCGGCGGAGCTCGGCGATCGGATCATCGCGGTCCGCAAGGTCGACGTCTCGGATCGCGCGCAGATGAGCGGCTTTGCCGACGCGGTCCACGCCGCCGCGGGCGCGGCCGACGTGATCGTCAACAACGCGGGAGTCGGCCTCGCCGGCGCGTTCGTCGATACCAAGCTCGACGACTTCGACTGGCTGCTCGGCGTCAACCTGCGAGGCGTCGTGCACGGTTGTCACTTCTTCGTCCCCAAGATGGTCGAGCGCCGGTCCGGCCACGTCATCAATATCTCGAGCATCCTGGGCATCGCGCCGCTCGAGAACGTCTCGGCGTACGTCACGAGCAAGTTTGCCGTACTCGGCTTCACCCAGTCGCTGCGCGCCGAGCTCGCTCCTCACAACATCGGCGTGACCGCGATCTGCCCGGGGCTGATCGCCACGTCGATCGCCGCCGACGGCCGGTCGACTGACGCGCTCAAGTCGCAACGCGCCAGGACCATCGAGCACTTCAAGACCGGCCTGTCGCCCGACGTCGTCGCCGACGCGATCTTCGACGCGGTCCGCACCAACCCGGCGGTCCGCACCGTGGGCCGCGCGGCCTGGACGATCCGCCAGCTGATCCGGATCGCCCCCGAGACCGCCAAGAACGTGGTCAACCGGCTGCAGCGCACGCGCGCGATCTGAAGCGGCCCTCGCGAACGCGCCAGCGAACGAAGGCCGACCCACCGGCTCGCAGGCGGATGACCACGATCGCCGGCGGCCCCCCTGGATCCGAGCGGCGCGGCGCGCCTGGAATTGAACACCAGGCGGTCGCTCGGTTCGCCCGCCACGCGCTGCAGCCCGTGCACCACGGTACATGGTGTGGAACTCGCATTTGCCAGATCGTCACTTGTCGCCGCCGATCGGATGCACGAACCGCGCTAGGCTCGCTGGCACGAAGTTCGAGTCGAGAACCGCACGAGGTATTCGGAGGCTCCGACGAGGAGTCGTGCTCTACTCGCCGCCAGGTGACTAATGGATGGTCTGAGTCCACGCGGGCCTCCTGCGTATTGTTCGAGATCGCTGCCTCATCCCATGGTGGCGGCGTGTCGAAGTCCCGCAAGCGGCGAACGCCGGGCCGGGGGCATTGGTGCCCGGTGAACGCATTCTGATCGTCGATGACAACCCAGCAGGGTTGAAGCTCGTTGCGTATCTTCTCGAGATCAACGGCTACGAGGTGACCACGGCGCCCGACGCGAGGTCCGCGCTCGACGCGGCGCGATCACATCTCCCGGCGGTGATCCTGATGGATATCCAGCTGCCTGACATGGACGGACTCGAGGCGGTACGCCAGCTCCGATCCACGTCCAGCTCGCAAAAGACCCTCATCTTCGCGCTGACCGCTCACGCGATGAAGGGCGACGCGGAGCGGGCCTTTGCGGCCGGGTGCGACGGCTACATCACCAAGCCGATCGACACGCGCACCTTGCCTGGCATCATCCGGCGCGCGCTGGCGAGCCATCGCGTGTCCTGAGCGACCCGGCTCGCGCGCGGCGGGCTCGCGACGTCACGCCCACGAACGAAGTGGGTGGTTGCCGCCGGTCGCGGTCGTGCGGCCGGCGGCGCGGTGGCTCATCGGCCCCAGAGCGTATTCAGGAGCGTGGTCTTCCGCGCGTCGAACGGTCGCCACTCACCCCAGCCCGCGGTGTTGGTGACCGGATCGTAGGCGTGGCCGTACCAGCCGCCGGTGTCGCCGGACTCCGGGTTGATCGACCAGTAGCAGGCCTCGATGCCCTTGCCGACCATGTAGTTCACGAACGCGTTCTGCCACTGCGCATCGACGCTAGGCGTCGCGGCCGGGAGGAACCCCCAGCGGGCCTGATCGCGGAGGCTGGCAGCGCCGCGCGGCCAGTCGAGGTTGCCGCCAAACTCGCCGACCACGACGGCGTAGCCCTGCTGCTTGAGGTAGCCGAAGTGCGCCTCCCAGCCGGTCTGTAGCAGCGGCGGGTTGATCACGATGTTGCAGCGCGCGTCGCCCGCGGCGTCGCCCTGGAGCCCCGCGCACTGCGGCTGGGCCGGATCCATGAACTGCGGCTGCACCGCCACCGACGGGCCGTAGGTGTGCGGCGAGAACACCAGCCGGTCCTTCGGGATCGCCGGCGGGTTGGCGCCGGCTTCGAACAGGTTCTCGCCCCAGTTGGGGTTGGTCGCCGCGGGGCCGAACGGCACCTGGGTGATGGTGGCCGGCGTGCCGTCCTGGTTGTTCGCCGTGCCCGAGATGCCCTCGACGAAGATCAGCGTGTTCGGGTTCACCGAGTTGATCGCCTGGTACGCGTCCTCGGCCAGCTTCTTCCAGTCCGCCCAGGTGTAGTCCCAGGGCTCGTTGTAGATGTCGATGCC
>Ga0302321_100005222_pt1 | contig 11347 bp, 8 predicted proteins | sample Fen_T0_1_FD_202505 | JGI IMG/M metagenome (GOLD analysis project Ga0302321, IMG submission 202505) | Peat permafrost microbial communities from Stordalen Mire near Abisko, Sweden - Fen_T0_1 | ecosystem: Environmental > Terrestrial > Soil > Wetlands > Permafrost | place: Sweden: Abisko...
CAGAACCGAGGAAACCATCGTCACGCATCCCGGATCGTCACGTCCCACACCCGTTGCGCCCGGCCCTCCCCGCAATCAGGACAGGTCACCCGCTCCAGGACCGCGCTGCAGTGCGGACAGACCGACGAGGTCGCAAAAGGATCAAAGGGCTGCCGGCATTGGGGGCACAGCCAATAGTTGCCGAGGGGCGGCGCCGTGTGGCAGGACGGGCAGGCAAATTCCGGCCGGCGCGGCAATCGCTCGATCTTCCGCAGCCCTTTGGCCTGCTGGAAGGACGACCAGCAGTTGTTCAGCAGGTAAAGTGCCATTATGCCGGTCCAGATCGACTGCCACCACACGGCCAGCCCGATCAACCCGACGCCCCCGAGGAATCCCACGATCGTGGACACCATCAGGCTGCGCGCCTTGCCCAAGGGATACCACAGCAGGGAACGCAAGATCTGGCCGCCATCGAGCGGGTAGACCGGCAGCAGGTTGAAGCACAGCACCATGAAGTCCATGAGCAGCAGGTAACGGAAAAATCCGTGCCGGTCGGGAGTGGCCGGAGTCCCGCCCAACCGGGTATCGGCGTAGAGCAGGCCCCAGAGGACGGGCAGCAGCAGCACGTTGACCAGCGGTCCCGCGGCGATGCTCCAGAGCGTCGCCCCCGGCCGCTGCGGCGGATTCACGTAGGCGACCCCGCCCAGCGGCCACAGGACGATCTGGTCCGCCCTGCCCCCCACCTGCCGGCACGCCAGTGCGTGGCCGAACTCATGCAGCAGCACGATGAGGAACAGGGCCAGGTATTCGAGTGCACCCCAGACGGGAGATTCGTAGCGCTGCACCCGGTTGGAGATCGAGTAGATGGCCACGAAGAACCAGGACCAGTGCACGTGCACGTCGATGCCCAGCAGGCGGAAAAGCCGGAATGATCCTTCGCGGGTTGGAGACATGGGCGAGGGCTACCGGCCGCCCGGCAAAGCGCAACCAGGCAATGCGTCGATCACCCGCTCAATCGTCCCGGCGCGAGCCATTCAAAATAAGCAGAATGTGGATCAAGCTGCCCAGCGAGGCCACGAAGGCCGCGACATAGGTCAGCGCGGCGGCGTCCAGGGTCTCGTTGACGCCCGGCATTTCGTCCGGATCAAGGATGCCGAGGTTGACGAGCTGGGCCTTGGCGCGGTTGCTCGCGTCGAACTCCACCGGCAGCGTGACCAGCTGGAAAAGGCAGATGACCGCCAGCGCCACGGCCCCGAGCGTCAGGAAGATGCCGCCGAGCCCCTTCGCCCCGAGCACGATGCCGAGGATGATGAGCAACTGCGACGCGCCCGAGGAAATCTGCGTGGCCGGCACCAGCACCTGGCGGAAATTCATCAGGCTGTAGCCGACCTTTTGCTGGATGGCGTGGCCGGCCTCGTGCGCGGCGACGCCGAGCGCGGCGAGGCTGGTGCCGTCGTAATTGTGCTCGGAAAGCGCGAGCCGGCGCTCGCGCGGATCAAAATGGTCGGTCAGCTCACCCTCGACCCGCACGATCTCGATATCATGGATGCCCGCGCTCTCCATCACGGCCTGCGCCGCCTCCCGGCCGGTGATGCGTCCGCGTGATTGAATCTGGAGGTTCTTGTTGTAGGCGCTGGAGACGCGGAAATGCGCATACAGGCCGAAGAGCATGGGCACTGCGATGAGGAGAAGCCAGAGGGTCATGGAATTAAAGCGGGTTGATGGAGAACAACTGATTGCCAGCGGGGGCGCATTTTCCAGCGAAAAGTCCGGTTCTGGAAAGCGCTGCCGCGGTTATAAGCTCGCCAGCCCCGCCCGCTCGAGCAGGGCCTGCTGGTCCGGGGGCCGGCCCATGAAATCGATGAAGAGCGCCATCGGATCCGCGCCATTGCCCCGGCTGAGGATTTTCTTCACGAACTCACGGCCGACCGCGCCGTTGAAGATCCCCTCCCGCTTGAAGCGCGTGAAGGCGTCCGCATCCAGCACCTCCGCCCACTTGTAGGAGTAGTAGCCCGCCGCATAACCCACCGGGTCGGAAAAGATGTGGGTGAACCGGTTCTCAATGGTCGGGCCGGCCGGCTCGGTCACTGTGAGGTAATCCTGCAATCTTCCTTGCAGCCACGCGGCGAGGTCCGGCCCCATGGACTCCACCCGTTCCATGTGCAGGTCGAGATCGAGGCGGGCGAGGCCCAGCTGCCGCATGGTGGCGGAGGCGCTGCGGAAGTTTCGCGCCGCGATCATGCGTTCGAACAGCCCCGGCGGAATCAGTTCGCCGGTGACATGATGGCGGGCGAACAAGTCGAGGCTCTCCCGTTCCCAGCACCAGTTCTCCATGATCTGCGAGGGCAGTTCCACGAAGTCCCAGGCGACATTCACGCCGTTGAGCGACTTGACCTCCACCTCGCCGAGCAGGTGATGCAACAGGTGGCCGAACTCGTGGAAGATCGTCTCGACCTCGCGGTGGGTCAGCAACGCCGGCTGCGCGCCGTTTGGCGGGGTCAGGTTGCCGCAGATCAGCCCGAGATGCGGCGCACGCGTCCCATCGGCGCGCGGTCCGCCCGTGATCAGGTAATTCATCCACGCGCCCCCGCGCTTCGATTCGCGCGGATGCCAATCCGCGTAGAACGAACCGAGATGGCGCCCCGCTTCGTCGTGGAGCTCATAGTACTTCACCTCCGGGTGCCACGTCTCCACCGCGCCCGCGGGCAATTCGGTCACGCGCAGGCCAAAGACGCGCCGCGCGATCTCAAACATCCCGGCCTGCACGACCGGCAGGGGAAAATACGGCCGCAGCTGCTCCTCGTCGAAATCGTAGCGCTCCCGACGCAGCTTCTCCGCCCAATAGGCGAGTTCCCACGGGGCCAGCCGCGCCACCTGGCCGCCGGTCTGCCGGGCCTTGAACTCCTCCAGCTCACGGCCTTCGCGGAGGAACGCCGGCCGGACCAACCGGTGCAAATCCTCCAGGAAGGTCCGCGCCTGCGCCCCGCTCCGGGCCATGCGGCGTGACAGCACGAGGTCGGCAAAATGCGGTTGCCCGAGCAAGGCGGCCTTCTCCTGCCGCAGGGCCAGAATCTTTTGCACCAGCTCCAGGTTGGCGTGCGGCGCCCGGCGGCCGATATCTGCCGCGGCCTGCCAGACCTCGCGGCGCAACGACTCGTCCTCGGCGTACAGCATCACCGGCTCCAGGGACGGCTGGTGCAAAGTGAAGAGCCAGGCCGGCTGAGTCTCGGTCCCATGGCCTTTTTTCAAGGCAGCTTGGCGGGCGGATTCCCGGGCATGGTCGGGCAGGCCGCGCAACCGGTCGGTCTCCGTCAGGACAAGCGACCACGCGTTGGTCGCATCGAGGACGTTCTCCGAGTATTTCTGGGTAAGCGCGGCCAGCTCGCCTTGAACCGCCTCCAGCCGGGCTTTTTTCTCCGGAGGCAGATCCGCACCCTGCTGGCGGAAGTCCGCCGTCGTCTCCTCGACCAGCCTGCGGTGCTCGCCGCGTAGCGCGGCGACGGAAGGATGCTGCGCCGCGGATTTCAACCGGCGCCAGAGCTCCGCGTTGAGCGGGATCTTAGTCTGGAAGGCCGAGACCCGGGGCAGTGCGGCATTGTGCGCCGCGCGCAGGGCCGGCGCGTCCGCCACGCTGGTGAGATGGGAGACCTTGGCCCACGTCTCGTTGAGCAACTCCGTGGCGCTTTCAAGGGCCAGAAACGTGCCGGCATAGTCCGCAGCCGCGGGCTCGAGCCGGGTGATCCCGGCCAGTGCCGCGTCGGCGGCGGCCAGGGCCGCGTCAACGGCCGGCTCGATCTGTTCGGCCGAGAGTTGGGACCACCGGATGTGAAACGACCGGTCGAGAAAGGGATTGTCCATCAGGCGCGAAATGACCGGCCTCCCGGCCTCCCTGTCAAACGAATTGGCGGGGCCTGTAGCGGCGGTCTATGACCGCCGTCGATAACCTCCTTTGCTCCCGGCGGTCATAGACCCCCGTTACAGTGCCTGAATAGCGTTACCAATGCCAGGCGGCCCCCACCGAAAACTGCCGGCCCGAGGCGGGCACGGCCGGGATCGCCTGAAAGCCGCTGTCCCAGACATTGTCCATCCGGGCCGATAGCTCCAGCCCCTTGATGTTGCGGGGCAGGAAATAGAGGCCGACGGTAGTCAGGAAAGCCTCATTGCCCCCGAGGGTGCGGAGCGAATTCTTTTCCTGGAGGCGGTATTCATTGTCCACGCGGATTTCGAAGCCGTCGAGCGGGCGGACCACCACGGCCGCGGTCAGCCGGTGCCGGGCAAAATTAAGGGCGTAGAAACTGGCGTTGATCGTGGCCGCGCCGTAATCGGCGGACTTGTCGAGGTAGGTGTAACCGAGGATCAGGTCGTAGCGCGCGGTCCGGGTCGCGGCCACCAGCTCGATGCCGGTGGTGCGGAGATTCACGGGGTTGGCCGTGCGCGCGGTGACGCCATTGCGATAGGTCCAGTCGACCAGCTGGTCGTCCCACCGCTCAAAAACCGCGGCCTGCACCGTCCAGGAGCCCCGCGTGAGATCGGCGCCCGACTCCAGGTTGCGGCTGGTTTCACGGCCCAGATAGGGATTGCCGCGGAAAAGCCCGGCCGCCGGGTTGGAATTAAGCGCCGTGTAGGTCGGGACCTGGGTGCTTTCCGCGTAATGCGCGTAGACCCGGACGCCTGGCGAAGGCTTGAGGTCGACCTCGACCACGGGCGAAACCGCGGAAGTGTCCCGGTTGGTGTCATCGTAAGTCGCGCCGGCCCGCACGGTGATAGGCCCGTTGGCGGTGGCGCTGGTGTATTCCGGCACGAGGGCGAGTTTCACATAATCGCGGCTCCGGAACCGGCCAAAGGTCAGCGCGGTGGACTCGATGTTATCGCTCATGACTTGAGCACTGTAGGACACGGCCCACGCGCCCAACCCCTGGCGTCCGTCCAACGCGACCGCGCGGACCTGCGTCGTATGCTGGTAGGGATTGAACAGGCCGGGCGACTGCCGGCTGTACTCATAGTCATCGTAGTTGCGCCGGTAGTAGGCGCCGACCTGCCAGTAATTATCCGCCGAAGTCCACGCCCGGTGATTGAGGGCGAAGAGCTCGGTCTTGAGGCTTTCGGTCTCATCGACACCGAAGGGCGTGTAGAGGTTGGGCCAGCCGAAGAACTTCTTTTGCCAGCCGGCAAACAGGTCCGTCTGGCTGTGTACGTCGCGCAGCTGCACACGGCCTGCCGCCCGCTTGAAGTTGTGATCACCGAATGGCACCGTGCCGTCCGACACGGACCGGGACAGATCAAGGTCAGCCGCCACGGTCTGGCCGGCGGTGGTGGTGGGCTGCGTGAAACCCTGATAGAAACTCTGACGGTTGGTGTGGTAATCGCCGAAGGCGGCGGAGAGTTCGCCCCGTTGGACGATGGGTTGCCAGCTGTAGGCCACCGTGCCGACTTCGGCGTTGACCCCGCCCACCGCATTGTCGGCTCCTGTCAGGATGCGCGGCGTGGTCAACATCGCCGGGGCAATCGGCAGCTCGGCCAGATAATGTCCGGTTTGCGGGTCGTAGACGGAGAAAGCGCCGAACTTGAACCCCGTGTTCTCGAAGATTCCCCCGCGGATGGTCACATCCGCCTGGCCTTCCGCCAAGTTGCGCGCCTGGACATCTACCCGGGGCTCGAATTGCAGGCCCGTGACCGGCATCGCGAAGGTTGAGACCGGCGTCTGGTTGGCGACCTGCTCGGAATAGACCGTGACCTTGGGTAAAACAACGATGTCCTCCGCCTGCAGCAGGGCTGCGCTCGCGCACAAGAGGCCGAGGCAGGATAAGGAACTAAGCTTTGGTTTTGGCATTGGGTTAAAATGAAATTACAACCGGCTTAACCTGGTTGGAAAAAGAAAGCCGCCAGCGAGGCCAGCGGCTCGGGTCCGGTTGGAGCGATTAATCGCCGTCGTTGCCGATGGCCTCGACGGGGCAGCCCTCCAGGGCCTCCATGCAAAGTGCCGCGTCTTCCTCGGTGGTCGGCTGGGTGTGGACAAACGAGTAGCCACCTTCTTCGTGGCGCTTGAAAAACGCCGGGGCCGTTTCACGGCAGAGATCACAATCAATGCACTGCTGGTCGACGTAAAACTTGCCGCCCGCATTGTCTTTCCATTTTTCAGCTTTGTTGGCCATGGGTTGTTTCAATCAACGGGAAATCATAATCCTGTCAAGAAGTAGCACGGAGACATGGCCCCGACCGCCGCGACCCTCCGATGTGCTTGTGTTAGTCGACTGATGACACATATTCCGCCCGATGTCTTCTGACCGCGATTATATGCGTGATGACTACCCCCGCCGGACCACGACCGCCGTGGTCTGGTTGGTGGCAACCCTTTGCGCCGCATTTGTGCTGCAACTGGTCCTGTTGGCACCCTGGTTCGGGTCCGGCGCCACGCTGATCAATCAACTGGCGCTCACCATTGGTGGACTGAAGGACTGGCACGTGTGGACCCTCGCCACGTACAGTTTTCTCCACAGCACCGGCAATCCCTTCCATATCCTTTTCACCATCCTCGGGCTGGTCTTTGTGGGTCGGGAACTGGAATCCGTGCTGGGCTCGCGGCGGTTTCTCGCCGTGTACGCCGGTGCCATTTTGGTCGGCGGGCTCGCCTGGGCTGTGGTCAATTGGCGGCATGGCGGCGGCCACATCGGGGCGGGCGCGGGCGTCTTCGGCCTCCTGGTGATTCTGGCCGGCATCCAGCCGCATCTCGAGATGGGGGTGTTGTTCTTCCCGGTGAGTGTCCGGCTCAAGCACATCGTCCTGGTGCTCGTGGGGGTGAACATGCTGGCCCTGCTGTTTTATGAATATCCCGGGGCGAACGTCCCGCTGGGCCTTACTCCCTCGGCCGACCTCGGCGGCATGCTGGCCGGCTGGCTCTATTTCCGCTTCCTGCATGCGCGGGACGGATGGGATCGAGCCGCCGGGTTTTCCTGGCCAAGCTGGCTACGATTGAAGTCGCGGCCAAGCCCGGCCCCCTCCCCTGCCTACGGCCATCGCCGGCCCTCGGCTGTCCTCCGCGCGGATGTGGACCGGATCCTGGACAAGATCAACAGTCACGGCTTTGGCTCCCTCAGTGACGAGGAAAAGCGCACCCTTGACGAGGCGAAGGATTTGCTCAGCAAACACTAGCCCCCCGGCCCATCACGCCCCGCGACCGGCCGTCACTATTAACGAAACAAACCCGCTGAACGGGGCACTAATCCCGATCCTTCGCCCCACTTTTCTTGTGAAACTACTCTCCCGCCTCCTTTCCGGTTCCTTCCTGATTTTCATCCTCGCCAGCGCCGGCCTTGCCGCCGCGCCGGACCGCGAGCTCAAGACCACCCCGGTCATGAAGCTCGAGACCCGCTACCTCGTCCAGATGCTGGAGTATTTCCACTACAACAAGGACGCGGTCACGACGGCCGACTACCCGCAGCTCATCTCGGCCTACATGCAGGAACTGGATCCCCAGCGGTTGTTCTTCACGCTCGCGGACGAGCAGGCCTTCCGCAAGCAATACGGCCCCCGGATCGAGACCGACCTCACCTACCTGGGCAACATCGACACCGCCTTCGACATCTACAAGGTCTACGAGCAGCGCGTGCAGGCCCGGGGCACCTGGATTTTCGCCGAACTGCCCAAGGAATTCGATTTCACCACCCAGGAGTCCTACACGCCCGACCGGAGCAAGAGCTCATTCCCGGCCACGGCCGCCGAGGCGGACGACCTGTGGCGCAAGCGGCTTAAATACGAAATGCTCCATGATTTGCTGGGCAAGAAGACCCAGGCGGATGCCAAGACCACCCTCCGCAAGCGCTACGAGCGCATGCTGAAGAATCTCGGTGACATCGAATCCCGCGACATCCAGGAGATGTTCCTGACCAGCCTCACCCGGATGTACGACCCGCATTCCGACTTCCTGTCCTCGGATTCGCTGCAGGACTTCAGCATCCAGATGAAACTCTCCCTCGTCGGCATCGGCGCCGTGCTGGGCCTCGACGAGGATCATTGCATCGTGCGCGAGATCAAGCCGGGCACGCCCGCCGACCTGAGCGGCCAGATCCATATGAACGACAAGATCGTGGCCGTGCAGCAGGAGAACGGCGAGGTCGTTGACATCATCGGCATGAAACTGCGCCGCATCGTTGACCTGATCCGCGGAGCGAAGGGGACCAAGGTCACCCTGACGGTCCTGCCGCACAATGCCGTCGATGCGACCCAGACCAAGCAGGTCCGCATCACCCGCGACGTGGTCAAGCTGGATGAATCGCGCGCCACCGCCACCACCTTTGACATCCCCGGCCAGAAGGAAGGCGAGACCGTCCGGGTCGGCGTCATCGAGCTCCGCTCCTTTTACGATGGCTCCCCCGAGGACACGGCCCCCGAGGACGTCCGCAATACCGCCTCCCAGGATGTCGCCGAGCTGATCGGCAAACTGAAGGCCGACGGCATCAAGGCCCTGGTCATCGATCTCCGCCGCAACGGCGGCGGCCTGCTGTCGGAAGCGGTAAACCTGACCGGCCTCTTCATCAAGGAAGGACCCGTCGTGCAGGAACGCGACTTCCAGGGGCAGATCAATGTGGACAGCGACACCAACCCCAGCGTGGCCTACGATGGGCCGCTCGCGCTCCTGACCTCGCGCTTCAGCGCCTCGGCGTCCGAGATCTTCGCCGGCGCGCTGCAGAACTACGGGCGGGCCGTCATCATCGGTGACAGCTCCACCCACGGCAAGGGCACCGTGCAGGCCATCCTGGAAATGAAAAATTATATTCCCCGCATGAGCCAGGAGCTGACCAATACCGGCGCCGCCAAGCTCACGGTGCGGAAATTCTATCTTCCCAACGGCTCGTCGACGCAAAACAAGGGCGTCACGCCGGACGTCATTTTGCCCTCGATCGACGACTTTATCCCCAATATCGGTGAATCCAGCCTGCCCCACGCCCTCATGTGGGACGAGATCAAGCCGACCAACTTCAACGGCAAGCCCCTGGCCCAGTCTTTCGTCAACCCTTTGCGGCAGGCCAGCCTTGGCCGGCAGAACTCGCTGGAGGAATTCAGCTACCTGAAGAAAAACATCGACTGGTTCAAGGAGCGCCAGGAACAGAAGACCGTTTCCCTGAACCTGGAACAGCGCATCGCGCTCAAGAAGGCCGACGATGAGTTCCAGAAAAAACTGAACAGCGAACGTGACCGGCTGGCCAAGACCAACTACAGCTCGCACGAGATCAAGCTCGCTTCTGTCTTGAAGGCCGAGGCGGCGAGCCCGAAGCCGGTCGCCGCCGCGGCCACCACGCCGACCCCGGCAGTTAATCCCGCCCCCGCTGCAGCACCGGCCGCTGGCGCCACGCCCACCGCCACCACCCCGAACACGACCGCCGCCGCGACCCCCGCCACCCCGGCGGCCGACGACGGCGATACGGACGCACTGGACACCGAGACCGAAAGCAAACTGGACGTCCAACTACGGGAGACCCTGCGCATTGTCGCCGACGCCCTGCACCTGAACAACAACCCGCTGGCCTGGGTCGAACCCCAGGCCCCGGCTGCCACTCCCAGTCTACACAAAGGCTAGCAGAAAGCGCTCGCGCCCGGTCAGGTCCCGCAGCGATTCCGTCCGGCTATAACCCGAGGCGACCGCCTGTGGCGCCAATTGCGCATGCTGGGCGATGCCAGTCTCGCAGGCCAACAGGCCTCCCGCCGCGAGATACGGCCGGGCGCCCCGGATGATGGACACGAGATCGGCCAGGCCGTTTTCTCCCGCCACCAGGGCAGACTGTGGCTCAAAGTCCTTCACCTCGGGCTGCGCCTCCCGCACTTCCGTCTCGGTCAGATAAGGCGGGTTCGCGACGATCAACCCGAAACGCCTCTCCGCCGGCAGGGCCGTGAACCAATCGGACTGGATGAAATTCACGCGGTCGGCCAGGCCCAGCGCCGCGGCGTTCTCGTGCGCCAGCACCAGGGCCTCCGCGCTCTTGTCCACCGCGGTGACCGACGCGGCCGGATACCTGGTCGCCAGCGCCAGCGCGATGGCGCCGCTGCCCGTGCCCAGGTCGAGGATGCTGACCGGCGGGACCGTCATCCGTCCCGCCACCACTTCGATCAGGTACTCGGTTTCGGGTCGCGGGATCAGGGCGCGCCGGTCCACCTTCAGTTTCAGGCCCGAAAAATCGGTTTCCCCGGTGATGTACTGCAAAGGCTCGCGATTGCTGCGCCGTTTCACCAGCGGCCGGATTTTCTCCAGTTCCGGCTCGGTCAAGGGGCGCTCGAACTGCAGGTAAAGCTGCATGCGCTTCAAGCCGAGGGCGTGGCCGATGAGCAGCTCGCTGTTCAAGCGCGCTCCCTCGACCCCGCGTTTCTCCAGGAACTCGGTCGTGCGCTTGATGATCTCGAGGACGGTCAACATAGTTTCATTCGTCCTCGCCGGCTGCAACCGACCGGACGGGCAGCGGGCCGCCGGTGAGCAGGGCCAGCTTCTCCTCAAAGTCCGCCCGCTGCAGCGCGGTGATGATCGGGTCGATGTCCCCCTCCATGACCGCCGGCAGATTGTAGAGCGTCAGGCCGATCCGGTGGTCGGTGAGACGGTTTTGCGGGAAATTGTAGGTACGGATGCGCTCGCTGCGTCCACCGGTGCCGATCTGGGTGCGGCGCTGGGCCGCATACTTGGCCTGTTCCTCGTCCTCCTTGAGCTTCAGCAGGCGGGAACGGAGCACCGCCATGGCCCGGGCCTTGTTCTTGATCTGCGAACGGTCGTCGGCGCAGTAGACCATCAGCCCGCTCGGCTTGTGGACCAGGCGCACCGCCGAGTCCGTGGTGTTGACCCCCTGCCCGCCCGGGCCGCTGGCGCGCATCACGCTGACCTCGAGGTCCTGCGGATCGATCTGCACGTCGACTTCCTCCGCCTCGGGCAGCACGGCGACGGTGATCGTGGAAGTGTGGATGCGGCCGTTCGCCTCGGTGACGGGAACGCGCTGCACGCGGTGCACTCCGCTCTCATATTTCAGCTGCTTGTAGACCTGCTGGCCCGTGATCAGGAAGATGACCTCCTTCAGGCCGCCGCGGTCGGAGGCGCTCGAACTCATCGGCTGGATCTTCCAACCACGGCCCTCTGCGTACTTCGTGTAGAGCCGGTAGAGCTCGGCGGCAAACAGGCTGGCCTCGTCGCCGCCCGTGCCGGCGCGGATTTCAAACACCGTGTTGCGCGAGTCCGACGGCTCCGGCGGGATCATCGCGAGGAGGATAGCCTGCTTGAGCGCCTCGCGCTGCTGCGCGAGCTCGGGGATCTCCTGCTGCGCGAGGGCGCGCAGCTCGGCATCGGCGCGCAGATCCTTGACCAGCTTGGTGTGTTCCTCCAAGTCCCGGCCCATCC
>Ga0302321_100005224_pt1 | contig 11346 bp, 8 predicted proteins | sample Fen_T0_1_FD_202505 | JGI IMG/M metagenome (GOLD analysis project Ga0302321, IMG submission 202505) | Peat permafrost microbial communities from Stordalen Mire near Abisko, Sweden - Fen_T0_1 | ecosystem: Environmental > Terrestrial > Soil > Wetlands > Permafrost | place: Sweden: Abisko...
GCTGGCGGTGGTGGACCGGCCCCTGGTCTGCACCTCGGGCAACCTCAGCGACGAGCCCATGGCCTTCGAGGATGGCGAGGCCCTGATCCGCCTGGGCGGAATCGCCGATGTCTTCCTGGCCCACGACCGGCCGATCCTGCGGCCTGTGGACGATTCGGTGCTGCGGGTGGATGGGGACGGCCCCACCCTGCTGCGTCGGGCCCGGGGCTTCGCGCCGCTGGCCGTGGCCCTGGCCGGGCTCGAGGAGGCGCCAACGGTCCTCGCCTTCGGCGCCCACCAGAAGGCCACGGTCTCGCTGCTGCACGATGGGCAGCTGGTCATGAGCCAGCACCTGGGCGATCTCACCAGCAGCGAAGGAGCTGACCTGCTGGCGCGCACGGTGGAGGATCTGCTGGCCTTCTTCGCCGTGCGGCCCCAGCGCCTGGCCTGCGACCTGCATCCGGACTACGCCAGCACGCGGCTTGCGGAGCGGCTGGCGGTGGCGTGGAACCTGCCCCTGGTGCGGGTCCAACATCACCACGCCCACGGCGCAGCCTGCGCCGCCGAACATGGCCTGGAGGGTCCGGTGACGGCCCTGGCCTGGGATGGTACGGGGCTGGGCGACGACGGCACCCTGTGGGGCGGTGAGGCCCTGCGCATCGAGGGCCCGACCTTCACGCGCCTGGGCCACCTGCGGCCCTTCCCGCTGCCGGGTGGGGAAGCCGCCGTGCGCGAGCCGCGCCGCAGCGCCTGTGGCCTCCTCTGGGCCCTGCACGGGGCTGGCCTGCCGCCGCCGACCCTGGCCCCGGCCTTCGACGGGCCCGACTGGAAGCTGCTCCAGACCATGCTCACCAAGAGTCTCCACAGCCCCCGCACATCGAGCATCGGCCGGCTCTTCGATGCGGTGGCCGCCCTGGTCAGCCTGCATGCGCGGCGCGGCTTCGAAGGCCAGGCGGCCATGGCCCTGGAGTTCGCGGCGGGCAGCCGCGTGGAGCCGCCCTACCCCTGGGAGCTGGACGCGGGCGTGGCCGATCCGTCTGCCCTGGTGGCGGCGATCCTCGCGGACCTGCGCGCCGGGCACGACGCCGCCTTCATCTCGGCCCGCTTCCACGCTTCCCTGGCGGACCTGGCCCTGGCCTGGGCGCAGCTGTCCCGCCTGCCGGACGTGGTGCTCTCCGGTGGCTGCTTCCAGAACGAGCGGCTCACTGAGCTGGTGCAGGCGAAGCTCAGCGGCGCAGGCTTCCGCGTCCACCGCCACCGCGCCTTCCCGCCCAACGATGGGTGCATCTCGCTGGGGCAGGCCGTCGTGGCGGCGCGGCAGGGTTGAGCGTCCTAGGTTTAACCGCAGATGGCGCTGATGCAAAGCAACGGCTGGATCAGCCACCCAGCCGGCCGTTCGTGCGAAGGGTCAGGGGGCTGAACCGTCCTGGATGGATACGACTTCATAGGTCAAGATCGTCTCGAACCTCGCTTCCCTGGTAATGCCGATCAGCAGGGTATAGCGATAGGTCTGTTGGGACACGGCTTCGATGGTCCAGCATTCAATGGCCACCTCAGACTGCTGCGGGGCCGGCTTGACCCGCTGCTCGATGGTTGTTTTGGCGATGCGTGCAAAGGGGTCATGGTTGAATCTGGCGTTATGGAATTTTTTGATAAAAACGTAGAGATTCGGCAGGCCGCTCTCGTTCCGGGCGATGGTCTGGAAATCCGGGTTCGGCGGCCAGTGGAGCGGTTGGCAGCCCAGGAACAGGCACAACGAGAGCAAAGGCAAAACCGTTCTCATGGCATATGACCCTGACAAACGAGGGCAAGCGGCTCCGCCTGCCCCGATGGGCTGGGCGGAGCCAAGGCAGGGGAGCGATAAAAGAGCGCGGAAGGCCATGCCGGTGGGGGGCCGGGTCGAGTGGCGGCCTGGGCCTTGCTGGAGGGAACGGATCGGAGGATGGGTCGGCCCGTCAGCGCTTCTCATATCCCAGGCCAAACAAGGCACAGAACCAATTCTTGACCCAGACATAGGGGACCAGGATAATCCCCCACAGCCGGCTTCGATGGCGACGGTCGCCCCATCGTTTCCGGCGCTCATGGAAATTGGGCTTGAACGCTTGAACGTGCTGCTTGCGGCGAGTCATGAGATCACTCCCGGCGTGGGTCCGAAGGCCGCGTCCAAGTCCAAGGCACTCGCTGAAGGAATCAGATCGGCGACAGATGACAAATCAAAGGCACACATAGAAAGGGTAGGCAGATCGCAGCATACACGCCTAACGGGGAAAACGAACGGGACCCCGTGCATTGAGGCTCAGAGCAGAATCGAACGAGTGGGGACAAGAAAAGGAGTGGAATGCATGCGGGGCCCGAGTTGAACGGAGGGTTAGGCCCACCCCGCATCAATGGTGGTTTTCCGGGAAGGATCTGGATGGGCCTGAATGACCACGATGCCTTCGACGCTTGCCCATGACATTGTCGAACCCGCCGGTAAAGGCGATATTGGTGACCTGCTTCCCGACCCAGGTGATCCCGAGGATGGTAATGCTGTCATCTGGAGATTCGTCGTAGAAGGTGATGGAGATGGTTCTTGCTTGACCATTTTGGATGACCACCCAGGAACTATCGTCATCTGCATCTGGCTTCACCTGCAGTACGGGAATCCGGCCCCGCCATTTCCGAACAAGGTCCAGGAAGTAGGAATCATCTCCGTATTTTTCCCTGACCAGAGGCGATTCAAGTAGAAGTTCCATGGAGCCTTGATCTGTTCGAATCTGTTCCGTCAATCTCCTGACTTGGGGCCACTCAGGAAGTCTTACGGCATCATTCGCCGAGAATGGAGAAGACACCGGTAAGGCAGGGACCGTGTTCTGGTGATCCCGATGGGGGACTTGGCCAAACAACGAGGCCGAGCAACAGAACAGTCCTAAATGCAATAATGATAATAATTTAATTGGAGTGCTCATTGCAGTTCTCCAATAGGGAAAGACCTTGAGGTTCTCTGGCGCTCATGAACATGGATTGCACGAATGTTGAAATGGTTGAGAAACACCTTTCAAGACGCACAGATGAACAAATTTGGGCCAGGGATCGTGCCGATTGGGAAACCCTAACGAAGAAAGCCAACCGGCACCGCCTGCGCCGAGACGCTGAGCGGAGCCGAGGAAGCGGGAAGCTGAGAGAGAACGGAAGGCAATGCAGGCGGGGTCCGACTTGAGCGGAGGGTTAGGCCGGCATGCAACACTAATCGAGTTTGAAGGCAATAGTTACTCCGAATCGGATTGTTTGCACGCCCATTTCGATTGGAATAGCTCCAAGAAATCCTGTGCGGGAATCGATTCCAAATGAAGGTGCCGCGAATTCAAATGGTGAGGTGCTCTTGTCTGAGATGCTAAGAACACGACCTAATCTGCGACCCGCAAGTTTGGATAGATTTTGGGCCTTGGAACGAGCATCCTCGAAGGCCAATTCAAACCCTTTGTCTTGATGAGCGTGCTCATCAGAAACGGAAAAGCGCGGCCCTTGAATCTCGTTAGCACCGGCCTCAATTCCGGCCTGGAGGAGGTTGCCGATCCCACTCATAGACTTCAGAGTGATCGTGATCCGGTTGGAAACTCTATATCCGTTGATTGAGATCTTGCCCTCGATGGGCACAATTTCAAACTCTGATGTTTGGATGTCTTCTTGCTTTACCCCACCAGCCTTCAACACCACCAGAACCCGCTCAACTTTTTGCCTGTTCGCCACAACGGTTTCGCCGACAGCTTGGCCTGTCGATCGTACTGAAATGGAGAATTGAGCCGAATCCGGTGGAATTGAAATGTTCGATGAACCGCTTACAAGAATGAAATCCTGGGAGTACGGGAACAGCATCGATGGTGTTGTTGAGGTTGGCAGCGCGCTTTGAGCCATCAAGCAAAGAGAATGCCCCAGCACAAAGGAACTCATGAAACGAGTGGCCTTCACGAAACCTCCAGGAATCGAGTTGAGAGTTTGACTACCTAACGAATGAAACGAACCGGCCCACCTGTACCGAGACGTCGGCGAAGCCGAGGACGCGAAATGATGAGAGAGAGTGAAAGGCAATGCGGGCGGGGTCCGAGTTGAGCTCTGGGTTAGTCCTATTCGGAAAAGAGTTGTTGAACTTTGTCATCCCAAAAAAATGTCTGCAATGACCAACAATCATCTGCTTTGTAGAAGACGACTGAATATCGAATGGCTGTATATTGGAGTTTCTCGATGGCGAGAAATCTTAGAAATGATTTGCCAGCATGTTGTTGAGAGATAAACTCGTAGCCGATGCTCTTCCCGAATCTCTCCCTTACTGCGTTTCTGGTGGAGATGGTTTGCATGACAAGAGTATCGATTTCATTCGTTGGGGCTACCCAATAAGGTTTGAGAAGATCAAAGCCAGCCTTGTAGTCTTCTGCAACAAATTGCTTTAGGCAGGTTTCAACCAAGGCTTTAGCCGCTTCTTCGGTTCTAAGCTTAGGGATTTCGACCTTGCCTGCGGCAGATATTGCCACAGAGATTAGGCTGCAGAGGATGATCCTGGTTCGCATGGAGATGTCCTTAGGGAAAGACCTATCTAGGTAGTAGACGAATTAACGGCATTTGGGAATCAAGGAGGCATTCCAGGTTCTCCTGCTATGCCATGTCAATACACCAGAGATTTCATGCGCATGCTCCCATGGGGTTTGAGCCTCTTCAATGGAATATTTAGCTGAATTCCGGGATGGCACCACCTGGCGAGCGACGAAACGAATCCGGTCGCTTTCATCACTGTCCATCACTGTTCATCACCGGTTTGAAGCTCATTCGTCCTTCCAGTGTCTTCGGACAGTGAATGGAAAGTCATTTTTAACCGGTGATGAACGGTGATAGGGCGGGTGGTGCTGGCGTCCGGGTTCGCCCGTGGTTTCCATCCGCTGCTCTTCATGCTTTTGTGGATTCGTGGTGGATCTTTTCTTCCGCTCCGGCGCCGACCTGTCTGAAAGTGGATGGGTATGGCTTCCGCTGATCCTCTCTCCCGCCTGCAGTGGCTGGTGTTCGCGCTGGTGGGGGCGGTGTTCACGACGGTGTACATCCCCCAGCCGGTGCTGCCGGTGCTGCGGGCGCAGTTCGGCGTGGGGGAGGGCGCGGCCTCGCTGACGGTGTCGGCGGTGGTGCTGGGCATCGCCCTGGCGAACCTGCCCTTCGGGGCCCTGGCGGACCGCCTGCCCATCCGGCCCATCCTGCTCACGGGCGGCCTGGTCATCGCGGCGGCGGGCCTCGCCTCGGCCCTGGCGCCCACCCTGCCGCTGCTGGTGGCGGCCCGCTTCGTCCAGGGCCTGTTCATCCCCTCGCTCACCACCTGCCTGGTGGCCTACCTGGCGCGGGTGATGCCCGCGGAGCGCCTGAACGTGGTCATGGGCTCGTACGTCTCGGCCACGGTGGTGGGCGGCCTCTCGGGACGGCTGCTCGGGGGCTTCCTCCTGCCCGCGGAGCACTGGCGCTGGGCCTTCTTCGCGGCGGCGCTGCTGCTGCTGGGCACCACCCTGGCCGCCTACGCGGGCCTGCCCAGAGAACCGGACCACGGCTCCGTGGCGCGGGACTCGGTGCGGTTCCGGGACGTGCTGTTCCGCCACGATCTGTTCCGGATCTACTGCGTGGCCGCCGGTGCCTTCTTCGTCTTCTCGTCGGTCTTCAACTACATGCCCTTCTACCTGCACGGGGCGCCCTTCCACTGGTCCACCCGGGCGGTGACGCTGCTCTACCTGTCCTACATCATGGGGATCATCGTCGGGCCGCTGGCGGGCAAGCTGAGCAACCGCGTGGGCAATGGCGCCGCCATGGTGCTGGGGGCCCTGATCTTCGGCGGTGGCCTGGCCGTGACGCTCATCCCCCAGGGCTGGGCCATGGCCCTGGCGCTGACCCTGATCTGCACGGGCTTCTTCACCCTGCACGCCTCGGCGGCGGGTGCCCTCAACCGCAAGCTCAGCGCGGGCCGGGGCCGGGCCAACGCCTTCTACGTGCTGTTCTACTACCTGGGTGGCGCCGCCGGCATCACCCTCAGCGGCCACGCCTACTCGCTCCGGGGCTGGCACGGCGTTGTCACCCTCGCCGGTGTGGCACTGCTGGTGCCCCTGAGCACCGGGGCCATGGAATTGCGGGCGGGTCGCCGGGCCTGATGACCGTGAGCTAGTTGGCGAGCAGGGTGGGGGCGCTGCCCGCTGCGGAGGGGACCAGCTCCTTCTGCAGGGTGACGGTGAAGGTGCTGCCCTGATCGGGTTCGCTGATGACCTGGACCTGGCCCCCGTAGAGGTGCGCGACGCGCTTGAGGATGGACAGTCCCAGGCCGCTGCCCAGGATGTTCATGGTCTTCCGGTTCTTGATGCGGGTGAACTCGCCGAAGAGCCTGGCGACCTCTTCCCGGCTCATCCCGATGCCCGTATCGCGGACGGCGATGGCCAGGGTGGGCCCCAGCTCCTGGAGGGCCACGGTCACGGAGCCACCCTCCTTGTTGTATTTCACGGCGTTGGAGATCAGGTTGTTGAAGATCATCTCCAGCTCACCGGCATCCGCCTTCATCAGGATGGACTCGGGGCCCTCGAAGGTGATGGCCACCTGCTTCTCCGCCGCGAGGGCCCGGTGGGTGTCGATGGCTTGGCGGGCGCTGGCGCAGACATCGAGGTCGGTGAGCGACCGCTTCTTCTGGCCGGATTCGATGCGGGTCAGATCGAGCAGATCGAAGATCAGCTTCTTCATGCCTTCCAGGCGGAGGATGGAGCGGTTCACCAGGTGGTCATAGTCCTGGATCGTTTCCCCGGCTAGGTGATCCCGGAGGATGAACAGGTTGCCTTCCACCGCCGCCAGTGGGGATTTCAACTCGTGGGCGAGCACGGACAGGAACTCGAAGCGGATCTGCCGCCGCTCCTCCGCCAGCTTCGAGGCCTCGCGCTGGATCATGCAGTGCTTGGTGATCTTCTGGACGGTGGCCCGGAGCTCTTCGGGGGTGAAGGGCTTTGCCAGGAAGTCGAAGGCGCCGTTCTTCGTGGCCTGGACCGCGGTCTCCAGAGAGGCGTAGGCCGTGATCATCACCACGAGCGGGTCCAGCTTCCGCTCCTGCAGGGCCGTGAGCACCTCCAGGCCCGAGATCCCCGGCAGCTTGTAGTCCAGCAGGATGAGGTCGGGCGGGTCGGCTTCGATGAGCGCCAGGGCGGCCTCGCCGGACTCGGCCTGGCTCACCCGGAAGTCGATGTCGTTCTGGAGATCCGGGAGGTGGATCGTGTGGTGCCGGAGGGCCCGTTCCACCGAGAGCCGCATGCCCACTTCATCATCCACCACCAGGAGATGGAGGGTCTCGTTCACGGGTCGCCCTTTCCTGCATGCACCTGGGCGTGACGGGGCAGCTTCACGCGGAAGGTGCTACCCGTAGGTCCGAGGCCGGGATCGGCGTTGGACTCCATCGTGATATCGCCCCGGTGCAGCTTGACGATCCCGTAGACCACCGGCAGGCCCAGGCCGGTGCCCTTGCCCATGGCCTTGGTGGTGAAGAAGGGCTCGAAGAGCTTCTTCTGGTTCTCTTTCGTGATACCCGTCCCCGTGTCCTCGACCTCGATGACGACCGTGGCCGCATCCCCCTTGGTGCGGACCGTGAGCCGGCCGCCAAGCGGCATGGCGTCACAGGCATTCACGGCCAGGTTGAGGAGCACCTGGATCAGCTGGTCCCGGTCCACCTCCGCGATGGGGTCCGAGGCCTCGTGGACGATGTCCAGTTCCACGTGCTCCGGCCGCTGCAGGCTCGCCAGCGTCGCCGCGACCAGCTCGCGGAGATCCACCGGCTGGTGCGCCACCTTGTTCTGCCGGGCGAAGTCCAGCAGGCCCGCGACGATGCGTTTGCAGCGGTTGGCCTGCTCGGCGATCATCTGCAGGTCGCCCCGGAATTCCGTGTCCTTGCTGCATTCCTCCAGCAGCAGGTTGGTGTACATGATCACCACGCCCAGGGGGTTGTTGATCTCGTGGGCCACGCCCGCCGCCAGCTGCCCCATGCTGGCCAGGCGCTCCGAGTGCATCAGCGTCTCCTGGGTGGTGGCCAGGCGGTCGTTCAGGTCGGAGAGTTCGATGATCGTCTTGAGGTGGTGGCTGATGACGTAGGGCAGGCACATCTCGCTTTCCGCCAGGCCCTTCTCGATGGCGATGGCGTGGTCCCGGCAGGAGGAGTAGCCGCAGGCGCCACAATTGAGCTCGTCCTCCTCGGACTGTTTCCCCATCCGCTTCAGGATGCCGCGGATTTCATCCTCGTCGATGTCCGTGATCCGCTGGTCCAGGGACCGGTAGCTCCGGGTGAGATCCAGGTTCGCGAAGTGGTCGATGGATTTCTGCCAGGCCTCCTGGTTGTGGGTGCGTTCCCGGTAGCGGGTGTAGTGGCTGACCCGGGAGCGGCGCTGGAACAGGTTCTCCTGGCTTGTCAGGCCAGGCCCGGAGATGCAGCCGTTGCAGGAGAGCAGCTCGACCAGGTTGGCCTCCATGCCACCCTCGGCGAACTCGTTGAGGGCGTTCATGAAGTTGTGATGGCCATCCGCGGCCACCACGTCGTTGGCCAGCAGATCCTCCTTGATCCCAGCCGCCTGCAGCAGGCCCGAACTGATGGGGAACAGCGAGCCCAGCCAGGGGCGGGGTGGATCGAAATCGCTGGGGTCCGCATTGTCCGAGCTGACCCCGGCGCGCTGGAACAACTCACGCAGCTCGGGGAAGGTCAGCACCGCGTCCGGTCCGCCATCCACATCGGGGTCCACGGCTTCGGCCTTCTTGGCGACACAGGGGCCCACGAAGACGACTTTCAGGTCGGGGCCATGCAGGGAGCGCAGGATCCGGGCCATGGCCACCATCGGGGAGACGATGGGCGAAAGGAAGGGCACCAGGTCGGGCTGGTAGCGCTCCACGTAGCCCACCACGGCCGGGCAGGCGGTGGCGATGTAGTGGCGGCCTTTGTTGAGGATGAGGGTTTCGCGGTACCGGTCCGCGACGAGATCGGCACCGAAGGCCACTTCGGTGACCAGGTTGAAGCCCAGGGCGCGGGTCATCCCCACCATGACCCGGAAATCGAACTCGGCCTGGAATTCCACGGAGAAACTGGGGGCGATGCAGGCCGCGACGGGCGCCCCGCTCCCGAGCAGGGCGACCACCTGTTCCACCGATGAGACCATCTGCTTGGCGTGCTGGCTGCACACCCGCAGGCAGTTCCCGCAGCCGATGCAGCGCTCGGGGACGACGATGGCCTGGCTCCTGGCGATCCGGATGGCCTTGGCCGGGCATTCCCGGACGCAGGTGAAGCAGATCCGGCAGCGGTCCCTGACCTCCTTGACGAAGCAGAGGGCTTCAGGAGTCGAGATCGCGGTCTTCCTGCGGGTTGGCATCGGGGCCCCCTCCACCTGGTGACAGGATCACGCCATCAGGCGCCGGACCTCAACCCGCAGCTGTTCGGGCCGGATGGGCTTGTCGAGCAGCATATCGGCCTTGATCCAGCTGGCTGCGGCCTTGGACTTGGGCGAGAAATCGACCCCGGTCTCGGAGCGGACCGCCGTCAGGAGGATGACCGGCGTGTCCGGGTACAGGTGCTTGATCTGGTGGCAGAGCACGAAGCCGGAATCCATGTTCTCCATCATCAGGTCGAGGATGGCCAGGTCCGGCATCGCGGCGAGGATGGCCTCCTCGCCTTCCACCTGGCCCTGGGCCGAGATCACCTCATAGCCATCGGCCTTCAGGAGCATCGCCAGATGGTCCAGCTGGTCGATGTCGTCTTCTACTACCAGGATCTTCTTCTTCGTGGTCATGACGTCGCCTCGGAAAGGGTCATAGAAGGACTTCGCGCTTGTCGTAGCGGGTGTGGAGCAGCTCGTGGCTCTTGTGTCCCAGGGGCTTCCCGAGGAACTCCGTGTAGAGCCGCTGCACCCATTCGTTTTTATGGCTGACCCGGAGCTGGTCGTCGTTATCGATCTGGTAGAGGGCGGCCATGCGCGCCTTGATCGCATCTTTGTTCGCGCCCAGGGGCTGGCCGCCACCGTTGATGCAGCCGCCGGGGCAGGTCATGACCTCGATGAAGTGGAGGTCCTTGCGGCCGGCCTTGAGCTCGTTCATCAGCTTCCGGGCCTGGCCCAGGCTGGAGACCACAGCGGCGCCCACTTCGAGCTCGCCGACCTGGACGCGCAGCTCCTTGGAGCCCTCCATGCCCCGCAGGGCCTGGATCCGGTAGTCCTTCATCTCCTCGCCGGTGATCAGGAACACGGCGCTGCGGAGCGCGGCCTCCATGACGCCACCGGAGGCTCCGAAGAGCTTACCGGCGCTGGAGCGCTCCCCGAAGGGCGTGTCCGGCGCCTCGGGCTCGATGGCCGCGGGATTGACGCCGGTGATCCGGAACAGCTCCGCCAGCTCGCGGGTGGTCAGCACGTAGTCCACGTCGGCCACATAATCCTGGCCCATCTCGGGGCGCTCGCATTCGAACTTCTTGGCCGTGCAGGGCATGATGGACACGCTGACGATCCGCTTGGGATCGAGGTGCTCCTTCTCGGCGAAGAAGGACTTGATGATGGCGCCCATCATCTGCTGGGGGCTCCGGCAGGTGGAGACATTGGGCAGGAACTCGGGATAGAACTCCTCGACGAACTTGACCCAGCCCGGCGAGCAGCTGGTGAACATGGGCAGCGCGCCCCCATTCTGGACGCGGTGGACCAGCTCGGAGCCCTCTTCCATGATGGTGAGGTCGGCGGCGAAGGAGGTATCGAAGACCCGGTCGAAGCCCACCCGGCGCAGGGCGGCGACCATCTTCCCGTCGAAGTCCGTGCCCGGGGCGTAGCCGAACTCTTCGGCGATGGTGACCGAAACGGCTGGCGCGTGCTGGACGACCACCACCTTGTCGGGATCGGCCAGGGCCTGGAGCACTTCGTTCACGTACTTGTGCTCGGAGAGGGCGGCCGTGGGGCACACCAGGATGCACTGGCCGCAGTTGATGCAGCTGGAGACATTCAGGCCCTGGTTGAAGGCCGTGCCGACATAGGCCTTGGAGCCGCGCTGGATGAAGTCGATGGCGGAGACGCCCTGGATCTCGTCGCACATGCGGACGCACTTGCCGCAGAGGATGCACTTGTCCGGGTCCCGGATGATCGAGGGGCTGGAGATGTCCTTCGGCCGGTGGTTGCGCTCGCCCTGGTAGGAGCGGTCCCGGACGCCGTTGTCAGCGGCCAGCTTGGCCAGGTCGCAGTTGCCGTTCCTGGCGCAGTAGAGGCAGTCGTCCGGGTGGTTGCTGAGGAGCAGGTCGATGATCGTCTTCCGGGTCTGCATGACATCCGGGGTGTTGGTGCGGATCTTCATGCCCTCGGCGACGGGGTGGGAGCAGGAGGGCACCAG
>Ga0302321_100005225_pt1 | contig 11346 bp, 4 predicted proteins | sample Fen_T0_1_FD_202505 | JGI IMG/M metagenome (GOLD analysis project Ga0302321, IMG submission 202505) | Peat permafrost microbial communities from Stordalen Mire near Abisko, Sweden - Fen_T0_1 | ecosystem: Environmental > Terrestrial > Soil > Wetlands > Permafrost | place: Sweden: Abisko...
CTCCGTCCTCACTGCTCTTAAAAGCAATGAAGCGCCCGAGTTCTTGTGCGCATCGCCTGCATTGGAGAAAAACGCGGTGCCCACTCTCGGCGTATTTCCGCTCCGGGCTTGGCGGAGCCTCGGCGGTTACCCGGCCAATGCACAGGCACATTATCAAAACTGGTTTTGGAACCGACTTCAGTCGCGTGGTGAAAAAATAGAAGTCCTTTCGAAAATCGCCACGGTCAAACCCACGCCGGCTGTGGTCGTACCGCCACGGGTCACCGTTGTCGTCACTTGCTACAATTACGCGCGCTACCTCGAGCGCTGTGTGGACAGCGTGCTTGCACAGGATTTCGAAAACTATGAAGTTGTCATCGTCGACGACGGCAGCACCGACACCTCGCCTCTAGTGGCGGATTGGATCGCGTCATTACACCCGCAAACAATCCGCGTGCTGCACCAGGCAAACTCCGGCCAGCCCGCCATCTCCCGTAACATCGGCATCCAGTTCGCCCGCGGTGAGCTGGTCCTTCCGCTCGATGCCGATGACTGGATCGCGCCGTCTCTGCTGCGCGAATGTGTCGCCCTGCTCGACGCGGAACCAACCTTGAGTATCGCCTACACGGATACGTTCTATTGCCACGAGCTGGGACAGGTACAACTCCACACTGCCGGCGAGTTCTCGGTCAACAATCTTCGCGAAAACAACCAGCTTAACTGCTGCTCGCTCTATTCGAAGAAAATGTGGGCAACGGTCGGCGGCTATCGCACGAACGTCCGCGGCTACGAAGACTGGGATTTTTGGCTGGCATCCGCCGCCGCCGGCTTCACCGGCAAACGCATCGCCAAACCGCTCTTTTTCTATCGCGCGAAAGGCACAGGGGTGTTCGCCGAAACTTCCTCCAGTGACAAGCTCCGCCGCGCTCAAATTAAGCTTAACAACCCCCGCTGTTTTACCGCTGCCGAGCGTGCCCAGGCCGAAGCCCTCATTGCACGCGAGCTCCGGGCCCCTGCGGCAACAACCGTGGCTCCGACCGATCGCCTTATTGCGCTCCGCCAGGAGGCATCCAACCACTATCAGTCGTCCGACTGGTCTGGCTGCGCCAAGGCTTGTACGCAAGCGTTAGCGCTGGATCCAACCGATTGCGATATTCTCGTTGTTTACGCCGATGCGCTCGGAAAACTCGGCCAGATTCCGACCGCGCTGGCTGCGATCGACCGGGCAATCCAACTTCAGCCCGGCGTCGAGGACCATAAACAGATGCGCGCTAACTTAGGCGCGACGATTCCGACATCTTCCTCCAACGGCTTGGTTTCGGTAGTCATTCCCTGCTACAACCAGGCCGCGTTTCTGCATGAAGCAGTCGATAGCGTCATCGCCCAAACCTATCGGAATTGGGAAATCATCATCGTCAACGACGGCAGCCCGGATGACACCAGCGCGATTGCGCAGGCAATCATTCTCGGCTATCCCGGCTATACCATTCGCCTGGTGGAAAAACAAAACGGCGGCTTGTCCGATGCACGCAATGCCGGCATCCGCGTCGCCGCCGGTGAATTCATTCTTCCTCTCGATGCGGACGACAAAATTCATCCCGAAATGCTGGCCAAGACAGTCGAACTGCTGGATCAGCAACCCGAGATAGGTATCGCCTATACCGATTGGATTTATTTTGGCGCTCACAATACCCGTCGAAACGCGCTCGACTACGACTTCCAACGACTTTGCTCGAAGGAGAATCTTTTTACCTGCACCTCGCTTTACCGGAAAAAGGCCTGGGAGGCGGTCGGCGGCTACAACACCAACATGACGCGCGGCGTCGAAGACTGGGATTTTTGGATCGGTTGCGGCGCGCTTGGCTTCATCGGCAAACGTATCCCCCAGCCGCTCTTCTTTTACCGGGCAAAAGCCAACAGCATGATTCACACGCTGCAACCGCACCTGCCGGTGATGTTTGCACGAATCATTCTTAACCATGCAAAGCTCTACAATTCCGAGGCGGTTAAAACCGCGCAAAAGCTGTTCGATTCAGCTAAGCTGCCGCCGCCTAAACCAAGCTCTACCGGCACGGAATGGCTCCCTCCTGCAAAAAGTCTCGCTGATTTTCAGGAGATCATGACGGCGGTCGAGACACTCGTCCGCGAGAACCGGCTTGAGGAAGCTGCTAGCAAAATCGAACTGGCCTTGCGCGTCGCGCCGACTGCTGACTGCGTGACTCGCGCCAACGAAATTCTCCACATGCTCCGGCCTGCCGCGCCAGTGGCTCCGGTCGATTCTTCTCCCGCGAGTGTGGCGGTTACTCCGGATGCCGATGACTTTTTCGGACCCGACGAAGTGAAGGCGATCGAACAACTCATCACCGCCTATTCTTCCAATCCCAACGACCCCGAAGTACTCGGCCAGTTGCAATCGCTGCAACAGGGCTTGATGAACTTCCTCGTGACTGCGGAGACTGAAAAACTCGAATCACATTTCAAGCGCAGTTTCGGCCAGATATATCGTGCTTTGCTCAACAGCGGGCTGCCTTCCGTCCCGCCAACCGACGAAGCGGAGGCGCAATGTGCCGTGCTGGATGAAGCGCTCGCTCGCCCGGATACCCCGACGGAGCCTTTCGATTTTCGACCGTTGCTTGCGCGCATGCTTCGGTCGCCCGCTCATCGCAGCTCAATCACGATCACACCCAAAAAAATTCCCGCGTGGTTCCTCGAGGATTATCTCGGCTACGTGCTGCACGCACCGCAGGTTTTCGTCACCGCTGGCGAAGCGGAGCGCTATCAAGCGCATCTGCTCTCCTGGGTACGTATCATTTTTGAACTTACGCGCACCGCACCCAAAGATCCGCAAACGGTGGCGGTCGCTACTCACTTCGCGACGAAGGCGAATTATATTCCACTCTACTTCAGCCAGCGCAATACACGCGAACTGGCCGAAAAACGTGCCGCGATCATGGAGTTCGTCCTTACAAAGAACGGCGCCACGATCAACTTTACACCGCCAAAACGACCGAAAAGTCGGAAGAAAATCAAGGTGGGCTTCCTCAGCGCTCATTTTGGTGCGCAGACCGAAACACATGTCACGTTGCCCGCCCTCCACCTCGACCGGAGCAAGTTTGAACTCTGCCTCTTTCCTGTCGCGAGCAATCCCGGCCCCGTCGAAGACCACTGCCGTTCGTTCGCCGATTCATTCACGCCTCTGCCGCAGAATCTGCAGCAGCAGGTGAAAATCATCCGCGAGGCCGCGCTCGATGTGTTGATCATCGGCACGAATGTGACGGCCGTCACGAATCAAGTTTCGCTGCTCGCGTTGCATCGCCTCGCACCGCTTCAGCTCGTCAACTATTGCTCTCCCGTCAGCACAGGCATGCGCCACATCGACGGCTACCTGTCGGGCACTTTCAACGATTTCCCCGCGGTCCAGGATCACTTCAGCGAGAAACTTTTGTTCTGCGAAGGGCCTCCCGGCTGCCTGGACTACACCGTTGAAAACAAGACTTCGGCCCTGAGCTTCGATCGCAAAAGTCTCGGACTGGCCGAAGACGACATCGTTTTCGTTAACGCCGCCGCCTGCTTCAAAATTCTCCCAGAGCTGCAGGAAACGTGGGCCAAAATCCTGAAAGCGGTCCCGAAAGCGAAGCTGCTTCTGCTGCCGTTCAACCCCAACTGGTCGAGCGCGTTTCCCGTGAAACAATTTGAACAAACCCTAGCGGAAGCGTGTGCCCGACATGGGGTGGGACGCGAACGATTCATTTTGGTGAATTCGCTGCCCTCGCGCGCCGAGGTCAAAGCTCTCGAGAATATCGCAGACGTGTATCTCGACACATTCCCTTTCTCCGGAAGCATCTCTGTCATCGACCCGCTCGAACTCGGAATCCCGACGGTGGTGTGGGAAGGCGCAACCCATCGTTCTCGCATGGCAGCCGCCCTATTACGCGAACTGAAAATCCCCGAATTGATCGCCTCGGATGAAACCGCGTACCTGGCACTTTCGGTCAAGCTGGCAACCGACACCTCCTTCCATCGTCAAATGAGCGAACGCATCCGAGCCGCCATGGAGCAAAAGCCAAAATTCACCGATCCGCAGGCCTACGCCCAAAACCTGGGCGAGCTCATCGAAGCGCTCGTTGTGGGCAAAAAACAAGCTACTCTGGCCACCACAAAAACGTAGGACCTTCGGGGCTTCAGCGTTTATCCTACAAAGCGCAGTTTAGACCCGGATTGCACGGATTGCATGGATGATCAATCCATTGCCGGTTTCTATACCTTTACCTCGCAGGTGCAGTCCGCGTTGGGCTTGTATATTGTAAGGTTATGTATCCGTGTTATCTGCGCAATCCGCGGTTAGTTTATTCGCTCTGGGTCCAATACCCCGCGGCTTGCCTCGGGGATTTTTGCTCTGCGGAAATTAGGATTTTTTCTGCGCCAAAATCGCCGCGAGCCCGTCGACGAGAGTCACGCCTGCGGTGAAGCCCAATTCGGTCTTAGCCGCCTCGGCCGCGCCCAGCGAATGTCGGATGTCCGCCGTCTTGGCGTCAGTATAAACAGGCGTCGGTGAATTTTTTATCAACGTTCGCAAGACTCCTACAAGTTGATTGAGCGTCGTCGCTCGGCCGGTGCAGATATTGACGACGCCGCTCGCCGCACCCGGTGCGGTGGCGGCAATTTCGTTTGCCCGTGCCACATCGTAGACTGAAATAAAATCGCGTGTTTGCTCACCGTCTCCGAAAATAGTCGGCGTCTTTCCCTCTTGCAATCGGTTGCAGAAAACCGAGATGACCCCCGAATACGGGGACAGCGGATCCTGCCGCGGGCCAAAAACATTGAAGTAACGCTGGCAACGAACAATGAAACCAAAGGCCCGCGCATGTCCCAGCAGGATCGCCTCCGAAGCCAGCTTGGCTGCGCCGTACGGGCTGATCGGACGCTTCTCGGCGTCTTCCCGGATGGGCATCTCAGCAGCATCGCCGTAGATCGCGGCCGACGACGCAAAAACCACCCGGCCCACGCCGTGCAACCGCGCTGCCTCCGCGACGCGTTGGGTCAGCTCAATGTTCAGGGCGAAGTTAAGATCAGGATTCTGGATACTCTCCTGAACGCTCACCAGCGCCGCCAAATGGATGATCGCCTCGGGCCGCGTTTCGGCCACCAGTTCATTCATCAAACCGGGGCGCGTGAGATCGGCTTCCACCAGACGAAATGTACGGTGCGCGCCTGCCGGGACCAGGTTTTCCCGCCGGCCCGTGCGAAAATTGTCCACGCCCACCACGGAGTGCCCATTCTCCAGCAATCGATCGCACGTGTGGCTGCCGATGAAGCCAGCTGCGCCTGTGACAAGGATCGTAGGCATAGTTTGGGAGGAGTCAAAGCCACCACTCACCTAAACGTCAACGTTGCGAACTTGCTTCCGACCTCTTTGCTCTTCGCCATGTCTGCGCCCCCCGCGCCTCGCCGCATTCGCGTCGTCCACTTCTGCCCTTGGGCGAACCCGCTTGAAGCGGCTCAAGCCTTCGTCGCCCGGCTCGCCGGGCTCGATCTCAGCAAACGCGTCGCCAACCCCAACGACGAAAATCTCGTCCGCATGGCGCGGCTCGATTGCGACTGGCACGGGGAGAATACACGCGCGTTTGCGTGCATGTCGCACGCGAACCTCGAATTTCTGCCCGCGCAGGTTACCGGCGTGCCAGGCATGCTCGAGCTGGCCAAAGCCGAGCGTCCGGCAGATGAAGAGTGGTGGCTTATTTTTGACGGCCAAAATCCGCAGAAGCTCGCAGGTGCCCTGGGCAAGCTGCTCCCGTTTCTTGCCCGCAAAGGCATGCGCATTCTCTACTATGCCTTCGACGAAGCCAGCCGCACCATGCCCTGCTTCCGCGAACTCGCGCCGTATCTCTCCGTACTGATCCACGACGAAGCGCCACTCGACGAACGCGCCGCCGCCGCCCTGCCGCCGCCCTGCTTGTGCATGCACCGGAGCTGGGTGGCCAACGTCGTGCCTTTCGCCTCTGCCTTTAACGAAACCCCAGAACCAAAGATTCTCTTTCTCGGCTCCAAGCTCGGTCTCACCGAGCACCGCAAACGCCAGATTGACTATCTGAGCAAACGGTTCGGCGACTGCTTCCAGGCCATCCACGATCATTCCGTCGGCGTGACCGAACGAACTTCGCTCAATCGTTTCAAAGTTGGTGTTTGCCCCGAGGGTCGGAAATTCAGCACCCCGGCGATGGCTGCGACGCACACCGACCGGCCTTTTTGGTCCGGCTGCCTGGGCATGGTCCCCGTCTCGGAAAACTCACCCCGTGGAGACCGACTCGAAGCGCTCGCCAACGCCGGGCTGATCTTGCGCTATCCCCACGCCGACCTCGACGCGCTTGGCGCCGCTTGCGAACAGGCACTGCTTGCGCCTACCGAAGAACGCCACCGCATCTACGACTATTTTAACCGCCACGAAACGATCGGAACCGTCGTGGCCGAAGCCATCGCTCGAGCGGATCGAGCCGGTTAGCGGCCTCGCTCTTCGGTATCGGCGCCACCATGGCATCAACTGAGGACAAGCTGCAGCAGGCACAAGCGCATGCGTCGGCCGGCCGTTTTGCCGAGGCCGCCAGCCTCTGCGAAACGCTGCTCGACCAGGATTCTGGCAACGCCGCGGCATTGCAGCTTTGCGGTGTCTCGTACCTGTATTGCAATCGAATCGACGACGCGGTCCGTCTGCTCAAGGCTGCCACCCAAGCCGAGCCACTTGACTCTTCGGCCTGGTTCGATCTCGGCCTGGCCCAGCAGGCCGCGGCCCTTCCGGCGGAGGCCGCCGCAAGCTACAATCACGCGCTAGCGCTAAAACCAGATCACTTGCACGCTTGGAGCCGGCTAAGCATCATCTATAAACGGCTGGCCAAATGGGACGAGGCGGCCGAGGCCTGCCGCCGGGCCATCGAACTTGCCCCCGACGAAGCCGAGCTGGTTTGCTCACTGGCCAATATTCACCTCGAACGCCAGCAATGGCCTGAGGCCGTCGCGGTTTTTCGCCAGGCCTTGGAGAAAAAACCGCAGTACCCCGAGGCGCTCAACGGCCTCGGTCAGGCCTTGAAGGGCAACGGCCAATACGACGCCGCCCGAGAGGCCTTCGTGCAGGCCCTCGTGCAGCGCCCGCGTTTTCTGGAAGCGCTGTTTAATCTCGGCGTGACGTTGCAGGCGCTGGAGCGATGGCCTGACGCGGTGTCAGCCTACAAACGCGCTTTGGAGATTGCCCCTCATTCGGTCGATGTGCTCGGCAATCTTGGGAACAGCCTCCGGAGCGCGCGTGAGTTTTCCGCCGCTACCATCATTCATCAGAAGCTTGTTTCCCTTTGCCCCAACCACGCACCAGCCTACAACAGTCTCGGCAACTCGCTGCTTGGGCTCAAACGCTTCGCGGACGCCAAAGCCGCTTTCGATCATGCGCTGGCGCTGCACCCGGACGATCCCAACACCCTGTGCAACCTCGGCAACGTTCACCTCGCGCAGAACCAACTCGACCTGGCCATTGGCTTCTACCGCTGCGCGTTGCAGATCCAGCCCGGGTTCGCCCAGGCTGTCTTCAACGAAGGCCTTGTCCAGTTGCTCAAGGGAGATCTTCGAGAAGGGCTTCCAAAATACGAACTGCGCTGGGTATTGAAACGAAAAGCCTGCGCCGATCAACCTCCCCGCGGAACCTGGTCGGGCGATACACCGGTCGAGGGCAAAACCCTGCTGCTCTGCTGCGAACAAGGCCTCGGCGACACCCTGCAATTTATCCGCTACGTGGCGCTGCTCAACGCACGCGGCGCAAAAGTAATCCTGCGCGTCCAGGCCGCCCTGAAACAACTGCTGTCGAGCCTGCCCGGCGTGACCCTCGTCACCGCCGAAGAGGAAACTCTGCCGGCGTTCGACCTGTATTGTCTGCTGCTCAGCCTGCCCCTGGCTTTCGGCACCGAGCTGTCGACAATTCCAGCAGCCTTTCCGTATATCCAGGCACCGGCCGCCAAAGTCGGCTATTGGCGCGAAAAACTAAACCGCTCGCCTGGGCTAAAAATTGGCATCGCGTGCTCGGGCAACCCGCAGCACCGGAATGACTACAACCGCTCCTGCCCGCTGGACGCTTTTAGGCCGCTGGCCGCCGCAACGCGATGCGCGCTTTATCTGCTGCAAAAAGAGGTCAAGCCGGACGACGCAACCACCCTAGCCCAATCGCAGGATTTCATCGACCGCTCGCCCAAGCTGCACGATTTCACCGACACGGCGGCGGTCATCGCCAACCTCGATCTGGTCATCTCGGTTGACACGTCGGTCGTGCATCTCGCCGGTGCGCTGGGCAAACCGGTCTGGACGCTGCTGCCCTTCGCTCCCGATTGGCGGTGGATGCTGGAGCGGAACGACAGCCCCTGGTACCCAAGTATGCGGCTGTTTCGGCAGCCGAAACCGGATGATTGGACCTCGGTGATGGCTCGGGTTGCGGCAGAGCTAAAGGGCTTCCATCCCAAACCCGGCGATGTGCTCAACCGCTAATTCAGCGGGTTTAAACACCCAAGTGCTCCAATCATTTTCAGGCCGTTCCAGTGTTCCTGAGTTCCCTATTAAAATCAGGTTCCGAACAAGAACGGCTATAGTTTTAGCCAGCGTGCTCTAGCGTGGTTAGCGGTTCCCACTGTGTCTTTAGGGATTCGGGTGAGTCACTCGCTATTTCCCGGCGGCGACCGGTCGCCTTCGGCTGCGCAGTATCTTCGCCACATTTCGCGGTACGCGGCTTCGAGTTGTGCAGTAAAGCAAGGCGCGTCACAAAGCGGACTGAGCCGCATGTGTTCGCGTTGAGCTGCTCGAGTCCCGGCTAATCCCGGCAGGTCGGCGGCGAGCTCGATACACTTTTCAATGTAATCATTTTCTGAATACGCAATCCACTCCGGACGGCCGAGGTGCGTGAGCTGGCTGGCGGTGACCCGAGCGACATGGGTTTGTCCGGCGAGCGTCACCACGGGTACGCCCATCCAGAGCGCCTCACAGGTTGTCGTCGTGCCGTTGTAGGGAAACGGGTCGAGCGCGACGTCCACCCCGTGGTAAAGGCTCAGGTGAGCGGCGACGGACAAATCGTCACTCCGCAATTCGAGGCGCTCGGAAGACACGCCATGGTGGGCAAAGGTTTCGCGCACGCGGGAGGCCGTTCCGGCATCGGCCAGGCTGCGCGCTTTCAAGAGCAGTCGCGACGAGGGTAACTGCGAGAGCAGCCGGGCCCAGAGGTCGAGCACAGCGGGATTGATTTTAGCGAAGTGATTGAAACTGCCGAAAGTGATGTATCCATTTTTCAACGCCGGAAGAACGCCGACCGCGGGAGCGTCATCCGGTGGGCGGTAACAAGAAAAAGCCCCGGGCAGGCGGACGAGTTTCTCGCTATGCCAGGCCTCGGTTTGCCCCACTGGATCGCTAATAGCGTCGGTGAGGCGGTAGTCGATGGCGTCGAGCCCCGTGGTGTTGGGATAGCCAAGCCAGGTCACCTGCACCGGGGCAGGCTTGCGGGCAAAGACCAGCAGGCGATGTCGCGCCGTGTGCCCCGCAAGGTCCACGAGGATATCGATCTTGTCGTTACGGATAAGTTCGACGGCTTGTTCGTCGCCCAGCCCGGCGATGTCGCGCCATTGGTCGCTGAGCGCGCGCAAGCGGGCGGTCACGGCGTCGGGCACGAGGGCGTTGGAATAGCAAAACACCTCGACGCACGCGCGGTCGTGCGCCGCGAGCACGGGTTCAATAAAATACGAGACGGAGTGATGAACGAAATCGGGCGATACGTAGCCAATCCGCAGGCGACGCTCCGCATCAAACGTGTTCACCGGCGCCCGCTGTCCGGTGCGCAACGGGGCGGCATGGATTCCCGCCCAGCGTTTGTGCTCGGCGAAAATCTCGGCGGCCGAAAGGCCTGGCGCGAAATTGAGGGCATAGACGAGGTTGCTGTGCGTGCCGGGTTGCGGTTGCGCGGCCAACGCGGCACGGAACTCCGCGAGCGCCTCCGCCGGACGGCCTTGGGCTCGAAGCGCGCGGCCGAGATTGTCGTGGGCCGCTGGATACGCAGGCCGCAGCCGGAGCGCTTCCTGCAACTGCAGCTTCGCCTCGCCCAGCCTGCCGTCGTCGAGCAGGGCGCTGCCGAGGATGTTGTGCGCCTCGGGCCGGCCGGGCTCCAGCGCAATGGCTCGTTGGAAACACGGAATTGCCTCTCGGCGTGTTGGGAGTTCGAGCAGCGCAGCGCCGAGGTTGAGCCAGATGACGGCATTCTTCGGATTTAGCTCCGCCGCACGACGCAGGCTGTCGGCCGCTTCGGCGAAACGGTGCAGGCTCTTGAGCGCATTGCCGAGTTGATGGTGCGCCTCAGCCAGGCGGGGGTCGAGCGCGAGCGCCTTGCTGAATTCGCCCACGGCTTCCTCCTCGCGGCCAAGCGCGCGAAGCGAGACGCCACAGTTGAGCGGGATGGCCGGGTTGTTCGGACTTGCGGCCGCGGCACTCAAGAAGAGGTCGATGGCCTGGGCGTGGTCGCCGGTCTGTTGGCCGATGAGCCCGAGCAAATTAAGCGCATCGGGCTGGTTCGGCTTGGCCTGCAGGATCTCACGGTAGATCGCGGCGGCAGATGCGAGCTGGCCCGCCCGGTGAAGGCTTAGGGCATTTTCCAGTTGAGAGGGTGTGGGCGGCACGGGAGCGCAGTTTGGCGGAAGACTGAAGGGTGGATCCATTCCATGCGTGAACGCCGCCGGAGCAATCCCTGAAAAACAAAACCCCCGCGTGAGTAAACACGCGGGGGCCCTGGGAATACCTTATCAGACGTTTTATTGTGGTACGTTTTACTGCAGCAATTTCAACTCCGTCTGGGCCGAACCGTTGGCCTGAGCTAGCATGGAGGTGCCAGCCTGGACCAGGGTGTTCCAACGTGCCAACTGGGTCGACTCGGAGGCCACGTCCACATCGATGATGCGGCTGTTTGCGGCTTCGAGGTTGGCCTTGTTGGTCGTCAGGAGCTCGTTCGCGAACCCGAGGCGGCTCTGCTCGGCACCGTTGGTGGCGCGCATGGTCGCTACGTTCTGGATCGCGTTCGTGATCGCGCTCAGCGAGAGAGCGCTCGAGCCGATGCTCGCGCCGCTCGTGCTGACTGCGCCGACACCGCTGGTGCTATCACTGAGGTTACGGGGAGCGAGCGCGACCGAGGACGACGTGCCGTCTTCTGTCACCGCGACTGAGAGGCCTTGGCCAGAAGAGTTACCGGAACCGAACAGGGCGACACCGTTGAACGTTTCTCCGGCAATCGCGGTCAACTGGGACTGCAGAGCGGTAAACTCCGAGTTATAGTTGGCGATGTCAGAGCTGTTCTTGGTGACGTCCACA
>Ga0302321_100005227_pt1 | contig 11345 bp, 7 predicted proteins | sample Fen_T0_1_FD_202505 | JGI IMG/M metagenome (GOLD analysis project Ga0302321, IMG submission 202505) | Peat permafrost microbial communities from Stordalen Mire near Abisko, Sweden - Fen_T0_1 | ecosystem: Environmental > Terrestrial > Soil > Wetlands > Permafrost | place: Sweden: Abisko...
CATCATCACCTTGTCGTTCGCGCCGTATGCTCGGTTCGTGCCACGCTCGGCGCTGGCCGGCATTCTGATGGTCACGGCCATCGGCATGGTGGATTGGAAAGCCCTGCCTTTCCACCTGCGTGCCACCCGCTTCGACGCCTTCATCGTCCTCACGACGGCGATTGCTGCGGTCGGCGTCTCCGTCGAATTCTGCATCCTGATCGGCGTTATGGCGTCTTTCCTACTCGCGGTTCCACGCGCCGGACGCATGACCCGCACGGAATTCATCCTGGGTGACAACGGCATCGCGCGCGAACGCCACAAGGGCGACCCCGCCGACGACAACCTGCTGATCTTTGGACTTGAAGGGGAACTGTTTTTTGGTTCCAACCTGGCGCTCGACGAGCACCTGAACTGGTTCGAGCACCGGGCCACTGCCTGCGGCGCTCGCGTCATCGTGTTGCGCATGAAGCGAACCCGCAACCCCGATGCCGTTGGGATGCGCGACATCGACAACTTCATCCGGCGCATGAAGGGCGTTGGCGTCCGGGTGATCTTGGCCGGGGTGCGCGCCGACCTGCTCGAAGGGCTGCGGGCTGCCGGCGCCCTTGACCACCTTGACCCGGACCAAGTCTTCCCCGAGCGCCAAGCGCGCGGGTCGAGCGCCATGGAAGCCATCGCTGCGGCACAGAAGTATTTGGATGCCAAACCGCGCGGACCAGCCGCCGAGGCACCGGTCCCCGTGCCGACTCAGGGCTGAGTCGGCGGCCCCACCTCATGGCATTAGGACAGCTCTCAGAAGTTGAGTTGTAGCCGTCCGATGAGCACGTTTTCGGTGGTGCGATTCACAACGGTCTTCTTGTCGGCCGCCACTTGGCCACCCGTGAAGCGAGTCTGCTCGAAATCCACCGCCAGCTTAACGGCACGGCTGGCAAGGTAGTTCACGCCTCCCGCGAAGGCCTGGGCCTTGCTGACGTTCTTGGTCAGGTCCGAAACAACCAACTGCGAGGGATCCGCAGTACTTCCAAACGTTGCGCCATCGATCTTCAGGGTATTCCATCGGGCCGCGATCTCCAGAGCTCCCCAGGTTCCTTTCTTGAGATCCAGATTCTGATTAGGGGTAGCGCCATTATAGCCAGCCCGCCCACCAATCACGAAGGACACGGTGGCGTGCGCGGCCTGATGCTTGAGCGCCGCGATGGTGTTTCCCTTTTGAATTCCCTGCTTGGACCACACGAACTCGCCCAGCACACCGACGGGTCCGTAATAGTAGAAGAGACCAGGATTGATGCGCGTCTGTCGCAGATGTGCGAAGGGCGTGCTGATACCCGTGGCATCCCCCGTGGGCGCGCTGTACGCGAAGATGGTGTTCTGGCCACCCGACTTATAGGATGGAAGCTGCGCATTGGTGGCCAGGCCCAGACGATTGCCAGTGCTGGCGGCGAAGTGCAGCCCAAGGTCGCCGGCCGCGCCAAGTCCTTCAAGCTTGAAGGGCTGAATGAGTAGGCGTCCCACAAAATCCTTAGCATGGTTCGCGTCCACATCGGTGTTGGTGCCGTCCGCGTTCCCGTTATAGATGCCCGCGTGGTAAGCGACAAAACCACCTAGGATCTCCCCCCAAAGGGCAACTCCGACGTCCCGCTGCGGGGTCAGGTTCTGGGTCAGTGCCCGTTCGATGAACGCCAGATCCGCGTCCGACTGAAGCCGTTCAAGGCCAAGCGGCGACTTGAACTTGCCGGCCATCAGGTGCAACCAAGGAAAAGGTCCGACGTCTGCAAAGGCATCGAATACGGCGACGGAACCACCAGCAAAGTCGGGCGTGAACTTGAAATTCACAAAGCCAAGCACGGTCCCGTCCATGCTTGGCCGAAACCGCCGGATCAAGAACGTATCCGCCTTGTCCGAGAGCGCGCCATTCTGCAAGAACCAGCGCGAGTCGGTCTGCAACAAGGTGTGGAACTTCAGCGCGTAGGACTTGTCGGCGCTGCGAATGGCAAACCCCCTTTCATCGGCGCTGGACGCGGGAGGCTCCTTGGCCCTGGCGGCAAGTTGCTCTTCCAGAAGCTCAACCTTCCTGCTGGCAATGCGTGCTTGTTGAGTCGCCTCGTCGATTTGACTTTGTTGAGCCGTGGACAGGCCGGAAGGCGCGGCCGCAACGGTGCCGGCATCTGCTTGGATGCCTCCCGCGGCCGGAGCGGCAACCTCCGATGGGGCCTGGCCCTGCGCGAAAGCCTTCCCGGGGGACACTAGGGCAAGCAACACGCCCAGCGCCCCAAGCGTAAGTCGAGGCCATCGAAAGTCTAATCCTGCCGCATGAAACATCGTTCGCATTCTCCTGTGTTGCAAAAGCTCGGTTGCCATGGTCAGCCGCCTGTCCCGCCACCATCAAGGGCAGCCGATAACTCAATTTCACCGTCCCGCGCCATCGCAGCCGCGCCGTCGTAAACCCAATTTGCGCCGTCCATCGCACGATCCGCATCGACCGCCGGAGGACTGTCGATGGACAGCTTCAGGTCCGCGGCCTGATCGGCGACCACATCCGGGGGAATGGCCACGTCGCTGGGTGGATTGGCGTCCGGCGCTTGATCGACGGCCGGCCGAACATCGACCACGGAACCGCCCACTTCGGCAGCGACAGCGACCTCTGCGAATGCGCCGCCATCGTGACCGGTCCCCCCGCCATCCTGTGGCGACCCCGCCTCGCTTTTGCCGTCTACCCCGGCATCCACCACAAAGACCACCGTTGGGTTGTGGTCGCTGCAAGCGGTGATGCCGCCAAGGACCAGCCATGTACCAAACAGACTTCGTGCCAATCGCATTTCTCGTGCCTTCCTTCCGCCGTCAGAATCATCGCGGGACAAGCGTCCCCCAGCTGTTGGAAGCACGTCAAAGCACATCTTGTGCCAGGCAGCCCAGACTCGCGAAACACGCGCAATTGCTGTGGATTTATTGTATCGCGCGCAACCTGCCCACGCGACTAGCCGACCTTCCCGTGCTATTTGCTGGACCGGCCCGTTGCCCGCGATGGGCCCCATGACGATCCATTGGGCGGACGGGAACCGTTGGGCCAGCTTGCTCTGGACTTTCCCCGACCCCACTCGCTACACACGCGCACTCGCGCGCGTCCATGACTGCCTCGGGCGAACACTTGTACCCGATCGCTACGCACGAGGATCGCCTGCGCACGTCCCATCGGGAACGCTCCCGGCCGCCCGTGCCGGGCTTGCCTTCACTTCCACGGAGTCAATTGCGTGCGACGAAATGGATGGGCGCCAACGCCAACGGGGCCCCTCTTCTGGTGATGGCGTCTTTCAGATCTAGGTCCAGTGGACGACGACACTCCAGGCTGCCGCGGTCCATGTATCTGACTGAGATCCGTTGAGTGCTCCCGGCCGCCACTTGGATGGGCTCCACAGCTTTCCAGGTCAGGGTCTTCGGAGCAATGCCGTCGCCAGCGACGACCCGGATCATGTCCCTATGGACGGTAAGCGGCAAATCGGAGGCATTGCGAACTTCCAAATCGAGCTCAAGGCCGACGAAGTCGTCGAATTCGAAGTTGGGGTCGTGGTACTGGTCGCACGATTGCCCAACGATAGCGACCTTGACCCCGTCACTGATGGCAAGTCCGGAGCTTTGGTAGACCGGGTGATGCGCACATGCGGGCACAAGCAGCATGGCGAGCAACGAGACACGTGTTTGGTTGACCATGGGAGATCCTTTCGCTGCCCGCACTAGCCGCCAGCCAGGGCCAGCTTCAGTTTCGAACCAAGGTCATCCACTTGTCTTTGCTGGGTAGGGAACACCACCGACATGGGCAGACAGCTTCCGTCCACGCCATGCGCGGTGACCACCGAATCCGTCGGCGAGCAGCGTTGCACGTCCGTCTCGAGGGTCACTTTTCCGTGCCCATTCTCGTTCAGCAAGGACACACGGTAGCGCAGGAAAACGTCGGTGTAGTACTCGCGGTGCGGACCATTGTCGACGTCGCCGATTTCCCTAAATCGATAGCCCGTATCGAACCACCTGGTTGTCACCGTTCCCTTCGAGGAATCCACCGCGACATCCTTGAAGCCATTGGCAGCAAGGGTCTGGACCACGACCTCCACGGGCGGACGAGGTTGTTCGAGGGTGAAGGTGTACGGCTTGGGCTCGTGCGCACACGAGACACCAGCAAGCGAGAGGGCAAGAGCGAGGAAATGGATGCGTTTCATGGGGTCTCCTTGGGTTTCATGTCGATGCCTCGGCCACTGGAAGAACAAGTGCCGGATTCCGGATATCCGACGGCGCCCGCGCCAGTAGCAGAAACATCACGGGGATAAGGAACAGCGATAGAAGTGTCGACGAGGTCAGACCGCCGACCACGGCCAGCGCCAAGGGCCGGTTGGAAGCGGTACTGACCTCCAGCCCGAGCGCGGTTGGGATAAGCCCAATCACGGTCGCCAAGCTGGTCATGGCGATGGGAATGAAGCGGGTGCGAGCCGCAGCGATGACCGACTCGACCTTGTCCATGCCCTCGTTGAAGCGACGGTTGGCGTCGTCCACAAGGAGGATGCCGTTGGACACGGCGATGCCAACCACCATGAGAATCCCCATGAGAGCGGTGACCGAGAAGCCCTGGCCACCCGCCAGCAAAGCCAGCACGATGCCAAGCAACGACACAGGGATGGTGAACAGCATGACAAAGGGCAATCGCAGCGACTTGAACTGCGAGGCCATGATCATGAAGACGACCATGATGGCCAGGCCCAGAGCCACGCCAAGCCCCGAGAACGTCGTGCGCATCAGCTCCACCTGGCCCACGAAACGAATGTCGAGCCCACGCGTGCGTGGATCCGCCGCAAGTCGACGCTCCAGTTCACTGGCAGCGCTTCCGATGTCCCGCCGCTCGGTTTGCATGAGCACGTGCGCGACCCTCTGCAGGTGGTTGCGCTCGATGGCGATGGGGCCGAGAGAACGGCGAATGGTGGCGTAGGCGCCTAGGGTGACCGCACTGCCCGACTCGCCGATGCGCACCGGGATGCTGGCCAGGGCATCGGGATCGTTCACCACCCGACCGTCGAGATAGGTGACGACATAGTAGGACTGACCGTTGCTCCCATCGATCCACACACTGGGCGTGTTGATGTTGCCCAGGGTCGCTTCCAGGGTGGATTGGGCGGCGGCGCGCGACGAAACGCGAACCATCCCGGCCTTGGCCCGATCGGTTTCCACGCGAAGCTCGGGGTAGTTCACCTGCAACGAAGGATAGAGGTCGCGAATGCCCGGAACGGTGGCGGCCACGGCGGCCACGGCCTTGCTCTGATCTTCGAGGACCTGGAGGTTGTCGCCGGAGATCTCCACCACCAGCGGCGCCAGGTAGCCGTTCGAGAAGACGCTGGCCACTAGGCCGCCCGGCCACTGGAGAAATTCGACCCCGGGAAACTTGCGATTCAAGATCGCGCGCATGGTGTCCGCGATGTCGCGTTGGCTCGCCGTGCGGCTCCCCGGTTCGGCGAGGGCCACGCGGATGAAGCCCATGTGAGGGCCGGCGTTGGGGCTGTTCATGGCACTGCGCGCGTTCTGCGGAGAGCCCACGTTGGTCAAGACCAAGGCCACGTCTTCCTTGGGCAACTCTTCGGCCAGGACCTTGCCCATGGTGTTGATCTTCTGGGCGGCATCGGACAGCGAGGTCCCGGGCGCCAGCCGCACGTAGATTCTTTCCATCGACTCGTCGATCTCCGGAAAGAAGGTGCTGGGCAATCGCGTCGCCATCCACACACTCGCCGCCACCAGCGCGGCCGCCGCCACCACCACGGTGCCTCGGAAGGGGAGCACTTGGCGAAGCGTCTTGGCGTAGCCCTCGGCCACCCGGTCGATGAAACCAGCCACCGCCCGGCGCAGGCGGCCGGGTTCGTCGTGGACCAAGAAATACCGGCAGGCCAGCGGGGTGACACACATGCTGACGAAGTACGACGCGATCATGCTGACCGCCACGGTGATGGCCAAGGGAACGAAGAGCTTCTTGGCAAGCCCAGCGAGCAGAACCACGGGCAGAAGCACCGCCATGGTCGTCAGCGTGGACGCAAGGACTGGCAAGGCCACCGCGTTGGCTCCCTCCAGGGCTGCCTGGTAGGGCGACAAGCCTCGGCGCTGGTGGCGGTGGATGGACTCCAGCACCACCACGGCGTCGTCCACCAGCCGCCCCATGGCCAAGGTCAGTCCACCCAGCGTGAAGGCGTTGAGGGTGTGCCCGCCCGCGTATAGAACGATGAGCGTGACCGCGAACGACAGCGGGATGGCGACCGAGACGATGATGGTCCCACGCACACTCTGAAGGAAGAGAAGGATGACCAGGGCGATGAGCACAAGCGCCTGCACGACCTCCTTCTTCAAGCCCTCATAGGTCGAACGCACGAAGGTGGACTGATCGAAGATGGGCTTCACCTCCACACCTGGGGGAAGATCCTTGAGGTCGCGCACCACCGTCTTCACGGCATCCACGATCTCCAACGTGTTCCCGCCCGGGATGCGCAACACGTTCAAGTACACGGCATCGTTGCCGTTGACGGCCACGGCCTGGGTCTCCGCCGAACCTCCGTCCTCGATGCGGGCCACGTCGCGGATGAGCACCGGCTTGCCACCTTGGAGCTTCACCATGGCGTCACCGATATCGCTTACCCGCTGGGCCACGGCGTTGGTGTACACGTTGGCGTCGAAGGTCGCCGCAATCAGCTCCCCTGAAGGCAACAGCGCATTCGATTGAGCCACCGCGGCCGCCACATCGGTCGACGTCAGTCCGCGCGCCTGGGCCCGCGCCGGATTCACAATGACATTGATCTGCCGCTGCCGGCCGCCGTTGATGGCCGCGCTGGCCACGCCTGGGATGCCCTCCAGAATCGGCTCGATGGAATTTAGGGCATAGTCGTAAAGCTGGGGGCCACTGAGCCCGCCGCCCGACACGGCCACCTGAATGACAGGCGCGTTCGAGGGATCGTATTGCAGGACGAAGGGAGGCAATACGCCCAGAGACTTGGGCACCGCGGACATGGCAAAGGCCACCTGCTGCTGCACCAGCGTCTGGGCCGAGTTGAGATCCGTGCCCCACTTGAGCCACACGAAGACGACGCTGAGGTTGTTGCGCGAGTTGCTCTCGACGTGGTCCACGCCCGGGGTGGCGCTGACGTACTTCTCGATGCGCCAGGTAATGGTCTTCTCCACGTCCTTCGGTCCAAGGCCAGGGGCCAGGGTGCCGACTACCAGGACCGGCGGTGTCAGCTCCGGGAAGGTGTCCACGCTCATGCGTGGGGTGACGACCACGGCAAAGACCACCAGCCCAATGCAGATCATCAGGATCGCGATGGGGTTGCGGAGCGACAGGGCAGTCACTTCCGGACCTCCGCCACATTGTCCACGCTCACTTGAATGCGCTCGCCTTCCTTCAGCAACGTGCGGCCCTCGGTGATGACCAGGGCCCTGTCGGACAGCGATGGCGCCACAAACAGCCTGCCTGCCTTCTCCCCAAGAACAGCCACGACGACCTTACGTGACTGTCCATGGTCGGCCAGAAAGAGCGTCGCCTTGCCGCCCTTCACCGCCGCCGCCGCCAGCGGAATTTCCGTGGCCGGCTGCGCCGCGCCGGCAGCAACGCCAAGTTCGGCAGTGGTGCCCACGGGGAGCGTCCGGCTGGGATCCACAAGGTCGATCTCGAAGTGTACGGTTCGCGTGGATCTGTCGGCGGCGGGGGAGCGGCGGGCGATGGTTCCGACCACATGCCGTACGATGGCCAGGGCCAGGATGTCGACCTTGACGCCCGGTCGAACCAAATCGAAATCCTCTTCGGGAACATCCGCTTCTACGCGCACGGTGCTGCGATCGATGACCACGGCGATGGATTCGCCTGGGTGCACGTAGGCGCCCGGATCCATCGTCCGTTCGGAGACCTCGCCATCGAAGGGCGACCGCAGCACACAGTCGCTGACCTCCAGCGAGGCACGCTCTAGTCGCGCCTTGGTGGACATCCATTCCGCTTCCTTGCTGACGCTGTCGGCCTGCTTGCGTTCAATCTCATTGGCTGAGGCGAAGCCACCCGTCTGCAGTTCGGCGATGCGAGCTGCCTCGTGGGCCAGGGCCACCTGCTGAGCTTGCAGGGCCTTGGCCTGCATGGAGATCCCCTGACTGGCCGCCGAAGCGTTTCGACAATCGAGCGTACCGATGACCTGACCGCGTTTGACGTGGTCCCCCGGACGCACCAGCACCGAGCCGACATAGGCCGCAATGAGCTGCGGCCCGATCTTCGCTTCGACCCATGGCCGCAGAGTGCCGACATAGTGGCGCGTGGAACTGAACGAGGTTGCCCGTGCCTCGACGGCGGTGACGCCTACAGGGAGAGACACCAACGCTACCTTGTTCACGTTAGCGCCGGCCCTGGCCACCATGAGAAGACCAAACAGCAGCACGACGGCGACGCCCCCAGCGATCAAGATGGGGATACGCCGAGGGTGGCGCTTTTCGGGCAAGGAAGAAGGGATGGCCGCGGTCTGGCTTTGTCCCGATACCATCAGGATTCCTCCGCGAGTAGCTTTCCAAGCACCGCGCGCGCCCGGGACAGCTCAAACTGCCCACCCGCGAGCTGAATCTCGGCGTCCGTCCGCAGGTACTCTGCATCCGCGAGCTCAAGGGCCGTCCCGAGCCCCGCCTTGAACCGCGCCTCGGCCTGGGCATAGTTCGCACGTGCGGCCTCCACCGACCGTGCCAGACTGGCCAGCGAGGCACGGGCGATTTCCGCGACGACATAGGCGCGCTGGATGGCCGCGTTTTCCTGTTGCGTGATCGCTTCAAGGTCGCTTTGCAACGCCCGTTCGCGCGCCAAGGAGACCCGCTGGCGGGCAACCACCAGTCCATCGAAGAGCGGCCAGCGCAGGATGAGACCGAGGTCCCAGTTGGGAACATCCGGCAACCATCCAGCGGATCGCGACGCGGGGCCGGCGCTTGGCGTCGCCCCACCCGCCCGGCCAGAAAGGGTTCCGGTCAGAAGAATGTCAGGCCGCATTTCCACACCGATGGCGCGCGTGGTGGTGTGCTGGGCCGCCAGCCTTGCACGCGCCGCTTGCACCACTGGGTCGCGGGCGGCCGCTTCCTTCATCGCCTGGTCGAGAGGCGGCGTGGGCGCAACAGGGGACGAACCATCGGCAGCGTCCACCATGCGATCTGGCCCGCCCACGGCCGCGGCGAGCACCACCTGGGCGCTGGCCACGCCGCCCTCGGCCCGCATGCGATTGACCTCGAAGCGCGCCAGATCCGCTTCGGCGCGCGTGCGCTCGATAGGAGCGAATAAGCCGGAATGGACTCCGGCCTCGGCGAGATCGCGGTGCGCGCGCGTGCGTTCGTACCCATCTTGCGCAGCCCGAAGCACCGCCTTCGCCCCCTGAACGGCGAAGTACGACTCCTTGACCACAAGGACAATCGCCAGGTGCTCGGCGGCGGCTCGGTAACGTTCGCTGGCGACGGTCGCGTCACTGGCCGCGCTTTGGGCGGCGATGCGGCCAAAGTCGAATAGCGCCTGGCTTGCCGAGATGGCCGCCAGGGTGGAGGGCGAAGGTGTCCAGTCACCCCGGTCTACGATGCGGGTTCCACCGATGCGCGGCAGGGCGACATCCTGGGTTGCAAGGTACGACGCGGTGGTGTTGTTGGCCGTCCCTTCCAGGATCTCCGCCACGGCGCCAGCGCGCGGAAGCCACGCGGCCCGTGGCAACTGAGCGTCGGCTTCGGCGACTTTCACCCTGTCGAGCGCGGCCTTGAGTGAAGGCTGGTGCGATTCGGCGAGGGCGACTGCCTCGTCCAGGCTCAAGGCGCGGGCCGGCCCAAGACGCCACGGCTGGTTGGCGGCCCCTTGGCTTTCGGCTTCGGCAGCAGGTGCTGGCCTACTGCCAAGCGCCAGCATGACGGCGGCGCCCACGACGGTCCGGCCTGTCCAAGATGCGCAGGCGGAGGCCAGGTCCCGAGCTGTTTGTGTCGAAGGCACAAATCGGACATAAGCACTCGCCGTACCAAGCAAAGAGCCCCGGAATCCAAGGCCTTGGAAGATCAGAGTGCAGCGGGATCGGGAGGAATTCCGACTGTCCTAGGAATAATTCCTGATCCCTGCAGGTGATGGTTAGCGAAAGCGCCGGATCAAACACGTGTGTCTTCGGCGCGCGTCTTGCTTGCCCCAGACGCAGGGGTATGATCTCCGCATCGCAAAGACTCCTGCTCCCGAATGCGCTCACTGCGTTCGCGAAGCGGATCCGAAAGACGAATGACCAAGCCACTGCCGCTACAGGCTATCCACGCATGAAAACTTCCCCGATCTTCTGGCTGATGTTGCTTGCCATCGCAGCCATCGCGGGACTGGCGTATGTCGATGAAGAGCGCGAGGGCGCGGCCGCCCTCGCCGATTTCGCCCAGGAACAGGCCACCTTGGCCCAAAGCCTTGCAGGCGCTTTGAGCGCGCATCTGTCCGTGGTTTCCCTCGGCAAGAATCCTGGCGCGACCAAGGTTCCCGTGGAGGCGGATGCCATCGAGAACTACTTGTCCCTTGTGGTTCGCCAATCGGGCTCCATGGGACAGTCCAAGCACCGGGTGGTCCTCCTTCAGCCGCCCGGCCAGTCAGGATTTCACACGACCGAAGGGCAAGTCGTGGCCGCCCCGGAACTTCTGGCTGGCCTTGAACAGGGACGGACCTACCAGCGCCTGGGACCCGCAGAGGCGCGCCAACTTGGGCTCCCCGCGCGCACGGCCTTGGCGGGTCTGGCGAGACTGGACGCTGGAAACGGCGGCCACTGGGGAGTCGCGGCCGTGGCGAGTGCCGAACGGGAGCGAGATCGCGAGCGCTGGGCGCACTGGCGTTTGATTCTGAGCGTGGCGACCGCGAGTGGCTTGGTGCTCTGCTTTGGTGGACTGGCCATGCGCAATCAACGCAAGCAGCTCTTGCTGGGGCACCGGCTGGAACTTGCAGATCTGAGCGGCCAGCGCGACGAGCGCCTGCAACGGGCTGGCAGGGCCGCGACCATGGGAACGCTGGCGGTCGGGGTCGCGCACGAGATCTCCACGCCGCTTGGGATCATCGCTGGACGCGCCGAACAGCTGGTTCCCAGACTTGCCGGCGACGAACGGTCGGCGGGAAACGTACGCATCATTCTCGAACAGATCGAGCGCATTCACCGCATTGTGCGCGGTCTGCTGGGGCTTGCGCGCGGCGACAGGCCAACTGCCGAACCCGTCGAGCCCGCGGCCCTGGTCACGGGTGCAGTCACGCTGGTCGAGCATCGTTTCGCCAAGGCGGGGGTTCAGGTGCACATGGAACAAGCGCCCAACCTTCCCACCATCCATGGCGATCCTCTCTTGCTTGA
>Ga0302321_100005228_pt1 | contig 11344 bp, 10 predicted proteins | sample Fen_T0_1_FD_202505 | JGI IMG/M metagenome (GOLD analysis project Ga0302321, IMG submission 202505) | Peat permafrost microbial communities from Stordalen Mire near Abisko, Sweden - Fen_T0_1 | ecosystem: Environmental > Terrestrial > Soil > Wetlands > Permafrost | place: Sweden: Abisko...
ACACCTTCGCGGTGAGTGCGGACGGCATGAGGATGGCGTATGCGTCCGTTGAGGAGTCCGGGAGGGGCCACATGGTCATCGACGGCAAGGCGGGCAAGGGCTATGCGGGCCTGGCAGGCAAACCGGCATTCAGCCCTGACAGCCGGAGGGTGGCCTACATTGCAATGAACACCCAGAATCAATGGGTTGTGGCAGTGGACGACGGGGAGAATCCCGACAAACACCCGTCAGTCAAGGGCCATGCCGGGGTGTCCCCTGAACTGTGCTTCAGTCCCGACGGACGCAGATTGGCCTATGTGGTAGTTGCCGAGTCCGGAGGCGCGGTGAAGCAGGCCGTGGTGGTTGACCACCAGGAAGGCGCCAAGTACGACGCAGTTGATGGGCTGGTTTTCTCGCCAAATGGCCAGAGGCTGGCCTACGCTGCCAAGACAGGAAATCAGTGGGCCGTTGTGGTGGATGGGAGGGAAGGACGCAGGCATGACAGCGTATTCACTGGTACCCCGGTGTTTAGCCCGGATGGTCGTCACCTTGCCTACGGTGGCAGAGAGGGCCATCGCTCCTTCGTCGTCGTTGATAGAAAGCGGGAACACGACTATGACGACCTGGGCGGAATGGTCCGGTTCAGTCCTGACAGCACGAAAATGGTCTACTCGCCCAATGTGGGAAAGCGGCGGGCTGTGGTGGTCAATGGAGATGAACTCGGGCTGTACGAGCGTGTTGATGACAGCAGCTTCGTGTTTTCCGCGAACAGCAAGCGTCTGGCCTACAAGGCCGGGGACGCGAATAGCTGGTTCGTGGTTGTCGACGGGAAAAGGGGCAGAACCTACGCTGGCGTGGGCCGGCCGGTGTTCACGCCTGACGGCAGCAGAGTGGCGCACTCCGCCTGTGAACGGTGCGGGGGTGGCGCAGGGAATACTGCGGCGATGTTTGTCGTGGTTGGCGGAGAGAGAATCGGCGCCGAGTACACCGACATCGACGACCGCATCGAATTCAGCGCGGATGGAAGCCGGATGGCGTTTGCAGCCAAGAGGGGGACCGCCCAGTTTGTGGTGGTGGACAAGAAGGAAGAGAAGGCCTATGCCGGCGTCATGTCGGAGAGCCTGGAATTCAGCCCGAGCGGACGAGACTTCGTCTATGCGGCCGCCAACCACGCGGGCAGTGGCTTTGTGGTGGTCTCGGGGGTGGAGGGAAAGGAGTTCGATGCGGTGGGACTCCGCGGCTTCGAGGGAAGTCTGCTTCAGGGAGGTCGGGTGCTTTTCGAGGACGACCGCAGCTTCCGTTACTTGGCCTGTATGAGGGAGAGGGTGTACCTGGTGCGGAACACGGCTCGCGGTCGTTGAACCAGCATTTTCTGATGCCCCCGGGGCTGCAACGGGTGGCAAGACACGGCATCATCACGGGGTGCCTAGCGAGAGCCCACGAGAACCACCGCCCCCTGGCGCAATATCTCAACGCGCTCCCCACGCACGCGGGCCAGCGTGCTGGGCGGACCGCCAAGGGTGGTGCCGCCGTCGAGGATCAGGCAGTTCTCCGGTGCGAAGTAGGCCGCGACGTCACTGGCCGTACGGGGTGGGGCTGCGCCTGCGGGGTTGGCACTGGTGGCGGTGATGGGGCCGCCAACGGCTGCGACCAAAGCTTGTGCAAGTGGATGGGGCGATACACGAACGGCCACACATCCATCGGCCACGATCGATGCGGGCAAGCCGGGGCGCGCGGGCAAACCCAAGGTCAGTGGCCCGGGCCAGTGCTGCGCCATCAAGCGCTCGGCCAACGGCGAGATTCCGCTACACAAAGAAGCCAGCATTTCGCGGCCGGAAACCAGCAATGAGAAAGCCTTCTCGGCTTCGCGGCCCTTCAATGCGCGCAATTTGGACAATGCGCTCTCATTGAGCGCATCGACTGCCAGGCCGTAGAAGGTCTCGGTCGGATAGGCGACGACTTCGCCGCGAAGAATGGCTGCGGCGGCTGCGGCGACGTCTACCACTTCTCGCGCACTTCGGCGTCGGCCTCGAGCACCTTCTGCAGGCGCGCTTCGCGTTCGGCGGTCACGGCCTTGGCTAGCGCGGAATCGCCGAGCGCAATGATCTGCGCAGCCAACAAGCCGGCATTCTCGGCACCACCAATAGCCACAGTCGCCACCGGGATTCCCGGGGGCATCATGGCCGTGGACAGAAGCGCGTCCATGCCTTGCAAACTGCCGGACACAATGGGCACGCCGATCACCGGGTGAGTGGTGTGCGCTGCCACCGCGCCGGCCAAATGAGCCGCGCCCCCCGCACCGCAGATGAAGACCTTGGTGCCTGCCTTGGCCGTGTCGCGCACATAGGCTGCCGTCTGCTCGGGCGTGCGGTGGGCCGACAGGACGCGCACGTCAACACTGAGGCCGAGCTTGCGGCAGACCTGCGCAGCTGGCTTCATGATTTCGAGGTCGGATTTCGACCCCATCAAGACAGCGACGTCGTTGCCCAGTTTTCCGCTCATGTTCGTCCTCGCAGGCCAATGTCTTTTCGATAGTGCATGCCATCCCACCGAATACGGTCAATACCACTGTAGGCGCGGGCTCGCGCTGAATTGAGATCCGCACCCCGCGCGGTCACGCCCAGTACGCGGCCGCCACTGGTGAGCAAGCGCTCTCCCTCGCGCTTGGTGCCGGCGTGAAACACGACGAGATCTGTGCCTTCACCAGCAAGCTGTCCGTCTTCCGCCAAGCCCTCGATCGCATCGCCGCTGCGCACCTTGCCGGGATAGCCCGCGGCTGCCAGCACCACGCATACCGAGATGCTGGTCGACCAGGTCGGCGAGCCGGCGGGCAACTCTCCCTTGGCCGCGGCCAAGAGCCAAGGCAGAAGGTCATCTTCCATGCGCGGCAGCACCGCTTGCGTCTCGGGATCGCCGAAGCGACAGTTCCACTCGATGACCATGGGCCCGCGATCCGGCGTCAGCATCAGCCCGCCGTAGAGCAGTCCGCGGAAGGGCCGGCCCATGGCGGCCATGGCGGCCACTGTGGGTGCGAAGATGGTTTGGGCGATGCGCCGGGTGAGAGACGCGTCGACCAGTGGCGACGGTGAATAGGCGCCCATGCCCCCCGTGTTGGGCCCGCGATCGCCGTCGAACACCGCCTTGTGGTCCTCGGCCGTGGCCAGCAGCACGAAGCGCTCGCCATCACACAGGGCCATCATGGAACACTCGCGGCCGGTGAGTCGTTCTTCGATCACCACGCGCGCGCCCGCGTCGCCGAAGCTGCGGTCGAGCAGCATGGAACGGGCGGCGGCCTTGGCTTCATCGCGCGAGGACGCGACCACCACGCCCTTGCCCGCACACAGTCCGTCAGCCTTGACCACGACATCGCCCGGCTGGCGGTCGATGAAGGCCGCGGCCGCCGCGAAGTCGCTAAAGCTGTCGTAGGCCGCGCTGGGCACGCCCGCGCGTTTCATGAGATCCTTGGCGAACTTCTTCGAACCTTCGATCTCGGCTGCGGTCTGCGACGGGCCGAAGAACGGCATGCCTTTCTTGGCAAAGGCATCGCCCAGTCCCTTGGCCAGGGCAGCCTCAGGGCCGCACACAACGAAATTGATGCGCTCGCGCTCGGCCAGCGCCAGCAAGTCGTCGACCGCCTCGGACCCCACCGCTGCCAAGCTGACCTTACCGGCGCCCGGTCCCTTGCCGCGCCCGAGGGCTTCGATGCCGGGGTTGCCTGGTGCGGCCACCAGGTGATGGCACAGCGGACTTTGCAGCAGTTTCCAGGCCAGCGCGTGCTCACGCCCGCCTGAGCCGACGAGAAGAATCCTATTTGCCATTCGGAGACTTGTCTGAGGGATCGACAATGGACAGGGCGGGCTTGCCCGCGCTTCGCGACTCCGGCTGGGCGGCCCCGCCAGGCCGCGCGTCGAGCATGAAGTGCGGCTCGCGAATCACGGCGAAACGGCCGCCCAACATGAAAGCCGGTGTTCTGACCAAGGGTGGTGAAACCACCGGTGGCACCCAGGAACGCACCACCGGTTCGTTGCCACTCGACGAGCGCTTGGGCGGTGAGCCCTTGGATGGTCGACTGTAGATGGCCATCTGTCGCCTCCTTCCTGACCTCGCTAAATAGGATGCTGCAAGCGATGTGGTTAGTGTCGGAAGTGACGCTCGCCGGTAAAGACGAGTGCAATCTTGTGCTCGTCGGCCGCGGCGATGACTTCAGCGTCGCGCACTGATCCGCCGGGCTCGATGATGGCCGTGACGCCGGCCTTGGCCGCCTCGTCCACGCCGTCGCGGAAGGGAAAGAAAGCGTCCGAGGCGAGCACCGAGCCGGCCAGAGGAGAGCGTGCCTTTGACACGGCCAGCTTGACCGAGTCCACGCGCGACATCTGGCCCGCGCCCACGCCCAGGGTGCGGCCGCCGCCCACGAACACGATGGCGTTGGACTTCACGTGCTTGGCCACGCGCCAGCCGAAGTCGAGGTCAGCCAGCTCCTGTGCCGTGGGCTTGCGCGCGGATACCACCTTGCCGGCCGAGGCTGCCGAGGTAGTGGTGTCGCTCGATTGCACCAGCATGCCACCCGAGATGGCGCGCATGTCGAGCTGGCCGGCCGCGCCGGGCGCCAGCTTGGCGCGTAGCAGGCGCAGGTTTTTCTTGGTGGCAAAGACCTGCAAGGCCTCCGGCGTGTAGTCGGGCGCTACCACGCATTCCAGGAAACCCTCGCCCATCATGCGCGCCAGATCCGCGTCGGCGGTGCGGTTGAAGGCCACGATGCCGCCAAAGGCAGACACGGGGTCGGTTTCCTTAGCCAGGCGGAAAGCTTCGTTGATGCCCTTGTCGGACACGGCAATGCCGCAAGGGTTGGTGTGCTTGATGATGCACGCCGCAGGAGTTTCGAACTCCGCGCACAACTTCATGGCGGCGTCGAGGTCGAGCAGGTTGTTGTAGGAGAGTTCCTTGCCCTGCAGAACCTCGGCCTTGGCCAGCGACATCCCGGACGGCGCATCCCAGGAATAGAAGGCGGCCTTCTGGTGCGGGTTCTCGCCGTAGCGGAGCACGCGCTCCAGGTGCAGCGAGGGGTGCATGGTGGTCGGGAAATCCGAGGCGACCTTGCCATCGTCCCCGAGCCGGCCCAGGTGGCTGGCGATGGCGCCGTCGTAGGCAGCGGTATGGGCAAAGGCCTTGCGGCACAGCTCGAAGCGCAGCTCGGCCGAGATCTGACCCTTGCCTTCGATCTCGCCCAGCACGCGGTCGTAGTCCTTGGGATCGACCACCACGGCCACGCGTTCGTGGTTCTTGGCCGCCGAGCGCACCATGGCCGGGCCGCCGATGTCGATGTTCTCGATGACTTCGTCGAAGGCAGCCCCGCGCGCCACGGTTTCGCGGAACGGGTATAGGTTCACCACCACAAGATCGATGCGATCGATCTTCTGCTCCTTCATCTGCTTTTCGTGCTCGGGCGTGGGCCGGCCCAGGATGCCGCCGTGCACGCGCGGGTGCAGCGTCTTCACCCGGCCGTCGAGCATTTCCGGGAAGCCGGTGAAGTCGCTCACATCGCGCACGGTGATCCCGGCCTCGCGCAGCGAGCGCGACGTGCCTCCGGTCGACAGAATCTCGACACCCAGCTTTGCCAACCGGCGGCCGAGATCCACAACGCCGGTCTTGTCCGAAACCGAGATGAGGGCGCGCGTTACGTTGCTCATGGGTCGGTTTTTATCACAACCACGGCCGCGCTTGGGAAGCACGATGAAAACGCAACCAGGTCAGCAGGTTGGCGGATCTTGGGCTTACGGCTGGGTGACGCCGGCCGTGCGCAAGAATTTTCCTTGTCGTCACTTGTTCGCCACCTGCAACGGTCAAGCTGGAGACAAGGAGGTTCCATGCATGTCATGACGGACAAGAATCCTCGCCAAAACCCCAGCGCGCCTGCGCCGGGCGACCCGCATGTGAAAAGGGCGCCACCGCCCAAAGCGAAAGAGAACCCATGGGACCATGAGCCCGCTTGGCCGAGCGGGGACGAGGACGACGAAGTCGTGGCCGACGGGATGTGCGATGACGAAAACGATAGCCCGGCCGCCTGGCAGCTGCCTGCGCCGCTCGGCCTTCGAGAATCTGCGCTGTGGGCTGAGGCCATCGCCCGAATCCGCGCCGCGAAACTCCGGGGCGAGTCATCGTAGCTAGAGCGTGTCGGGAAATTGCGGGCCGCCCGCGGGGCCGGCTCGCGGCTCGCGGGTCGCGTGAGCGAGGGCGTGAGCGAGTTCGTGTGCGTTTTGCGGGAAGACGAGGAGCGGGTCGCGGGCCGCTCACGCTCACCCAGGCCGCCCACGCAGCCCGCCATTCGCTGGTCGCTACCGCTCACGCGACCGCTCACGCTGGCCGATCTGCGGTGCCCCGTCAGGCGGCCTTATGCTCTCTGTGGTGAAAAAAAGCTAACCAGTTCACGCGCCCAGGGCGCGGGCGATGAAGTAGGTGATGGCTGCTATCAAGGCCGAGGCCGGGATGGTGAAGAGCCAAGCCCAGAGGATGCGGCTGGCCACACCCCAGCGCACCCGGCCCGGGCTGGAGACCGAGCCCACACCCACGATGGCCCCGGTGATGGTGTGCGTGGTGGACACCGGGATGCCCAGCATGGTGGCCATGAAGATGGCCAGCGAGCCGCCGGTCTCGGCGCAGAAGCCGCCAAAGGGACGCAGCTTGGTCAGGCGCATGCCCATGGTCTTCACGATTCGCCAGCCGCCGGCCATTGTGCCGAGGCCCATGGCTGCGTGGCACGAGAGAACAATCCACAACGGGAAATTCGAGGTGCTGGGAAAGGTCTTGCCCAGCAGCCCCTGCGAATACAGCAAGACGGCGATGATTCCCATGGTCTTCTGGGCGTCGTTGCCGCCGTGGTTGAGGCTGAAGGCCGAAGCAGACAGGAACTGCAAGCGACGAAACCACCTGTCCACCCGGCCCGGAGTCTGCCGGCGCAGCAGCCACGAGCATCCAATCATCAGGACCGCAGCGCCGAAATAGCCGAGCAGCGGAGAAATGAGGATGAACGCGGCGGTGGCGCCGATCTTGCTCCAGCCCAGGATGCCGAGCCCCGCCTTGGAAACGCCCGCCCCGATCAGCCCGCCCACCAGCGCGTGCGACGAGCTGGACGGCAACCCCCACCACCAGGTGAGCAGGTTCCACGCGATGGCCCCGGCCAGCGCGCCGATGATGACCGCCATGTCCACCACGGCGGGGTCGATGATTCCCTTGCCGATGGTGCTGGCCACGTGCAGCTTGAACAAAGCGAAGGCGATGAAGTTGAAGAAGGCCGCCCACAGCACCGCCCGGAATGGCGTGAGCACGCGCGTCGACACGATGGTCGCTATCGAATTGGCCGCGTCGTGAAAACCGTTGATGAAGTCGAACGCCAGCGCGGCCAGCACCACGACCGCGATGAGAACAAAATGGCCGACGCTCATGGCTGGATCGGGCCTCCGCGCGGGGTGCGGTCGCACGAACCGCGTTCCTGCGGACTGGCTTCACGGTCGGACATGTGGTGGCGCCCAGTGAGCCAGTTCTGGGCGTCAGTCGCGTTACACCCTTGTGACGATTGTGTGACAAAGAAGTTCCGATATGGAGACGGCCAAGCGGCGTGGCAGGATGGCTATGGGCACCCGCACTCCGACTCTGCGTCCTCTCCTCTCACCTCAGTGTTCTCGGCGGCAGGTTGCTATCCGTACGAACTCGCTACATAGGCCGCATCCACAATGGTAGAAACAGCCGGCTAATGGCGCGCATACTGGTCATAGAGGACGAAGCCGACATCAGGCAGGTTCTCGAATACAACCTGCGGCAGGCCGGCCACGACGTGACTGGCGCGGAGCGCGGGAATGCGGGACTGGCGCTGGCGCGCGAGCGACCGCCGGAACTGGTCATGCTGGACCTGATGTTGCCGGACATGTCTGGTCTGGACGTTTGCCGAGCGATGAAGGCCGACGCCCGCTTGCGCCACGTCGCCGTCATCATGCTGACCGCGAAGGGCAGCGAGATCGATCGCATTGTCGGTCTGGAACTGGGCGCGGACGACTATGTGACCAAACCCTTCAGCGTGCGCGAGGTTTTGCTGCGCGTGCAGGCCGTGCTGCGCCGGGCGTCCAGCAGCGGCGAGGCCGACACAGGGGAGCCCGTGGTCTTCGGTCGTTTGCACATCGACTACACCGCACATCGCACCTGGGTGGATGACCAGGAAATCTCGCTCACGGCCCTGGAGATGCGACTGCTTTGGACCCTGTATCAGCGGCGCGGTCGCGTGCAGTCGCGCGGCACTCTGCTCGACGATGTTTGGGACGCCGATCCCGAGAACAACACCCGCACCGTGGATACCCACGTCAAGCGTCTGCGCGAGAAACTGGGCGCAGCCGGCGACTATGTCGAGACCGTGCGCGGGGTGGGCTACCGGTTCGCGGCCGAGCCAGGGGCAGGGTCGTGAGGCTCGGCATTCGCGCCAAGCTTTTCGCTGCATCGCTGGCTCTCATCGTGGTCTCCCTGGCTACGGGCGAGCTGTATCTGCGGCCGGCCATTGAGAACGATCTCATGGCGCGTATTCGCGCTGACCTGTCGGCTCGCCTGGCATTGGTGGCTGAGCAAGCGCAGACGCTGGCCGCGACAGGCGACACGACCAACTGGGAATGGGACGCCCTGGCCGATCGCCTGGGTCCCCTGGCCCACGCGCGCGTGACCTTCATCGACGGGCGGGGTGTGGTGAAAGGCGACTCCGAGCTGTCGGGCGAGGCACTCGAACGCGTCGAGAACCACGGCAGCCGGCCAGAGGTCAGGGCGGCGCTGCAAGGGCGGAGCACCGACGAGGTGCGCTTTTCGGCCACGCTCGGACGACGACTGCTCTACACGGCCACGCCGGTCGCGGGAGCGGGGAACATGGTGGCGCGCCTGAGCCTGCCTCTGGCGGAGGTCGACGAGGCGGTGGCGCGGCTTCGCGCCATTCTCATCGTCGGCGGGTTGGTGGCGCTGCTGGCGGCGGTGCTGTTGTCGAGTGGCGCGGTCGTCCTTCTGGCGCGCGAACTCCGCCACGTGACAGCGATTGCCCGCCGCATGTCTGCTGGTGAGCTCGACCTGCGCAGTCGACTGGACACACATGACGAGGTCGGGGAGCTGGGCCGGACGCTGGATCATTTGGCTGAGAACCTGTCGCGTTCGTTGCACGAGCTGCGTGACGAACGTGATCTGCTCGGTCGCATCCTCGAGGCCATGCGCGAGGGTGTGTTGGTGCTCGACAGCGAGCGGCGCATCCTGCGCTTCAACGGATCGTTGCGGGAAATGTTGCTACTCGACACGGCGGCCGTGGGCCGCCCAGCCATCGAAGCGGTACGCAATGCCGAGCTGCAGACGCTGGTGGATGCGGCGATTGCCGGTCAGGAACCAGTCACCGGCGAGATTGAGGTGGCAGGTCTGAGGCCGCGGAGTTTGCTGGTCCATGCCACGCGCCTCTCGGGCGAGCCCCGCTGCGTGCTGGTGGTTCTCTTCGACGTGACCGAAGTGCGGCGACTGGAGACCGTGCGCAAGGACTTCGTGGCCAATGTGTCGCACGAGCTGCGCACGCCCATCGCGGCGGTCATGTCCGCGGCTGAAACCCTGCGCACAGCGGCCCGGACAGACCCTGCGGCAACCGGATCGTTTGTTGAGATCATCGAGCGCAACGCCCGCCGGCTGGGCGATCTGGTGCAAGATCTCTTGGACCTGTCCCGAATCGAATCCAAGGAATTCCGCCTGGCGACCGACAGCTTCGATCTTTCCAGCGTGGTGGCCAGAACCCTGGAGTTTCATGAGGAGCGCGCCACGCACAAGCGCATGCGGATGAGCGCAGCGCTGCCGCCGCAATTGCCGGCGATCCGCGGCGACGCCACCGCGCTCGAGCGCGTGCTGTCCAACTTGATTGACAACGCGGTCAAGTACTGTCCCGAGGGCGCCGCCATCGTGGTGACGGCTGAGGACCTGGGTGGCAAGCTTTGCGTGACGGTCAGCGACGACGGCCCGGGCATCGAAGCCCGGCACTTGCCGCGCCTGTTTGAGCGATTCTATCGCTGCGATCCGGGGCGCTCGCGCGCCATGGGCGGGACCGGGCTGGGCCTATCCATCGTCAAGCACCTGGTGGAAGCCATGGGCGGCTCTGTCCAAGTTGAGAGCACGCCGGGGCAGGGTGCGCGGTTCAGTTTCACGGTTCCCAGCGCGGCTTAGCCGGACGCGGAATCGGATTACGTTGCCGGCGTGTTTCCGGCCGGTGAAGTGTGGGCAACACACGCATTCAGTATCCAGCGCGTCTCGATTTGCTTCTTTGGCGATCGACATTCAAGATGGCCTTCATGAATTCCTGCGGACTGGCAGCCTGATGCGCGAAGTGAGCGTCGGCGAGCGCCTCGACCAGTACCAGCTGACCGACGTGCTGGCGCGCAGTGGAATGGCGTCTATCTTCAAGGCCACCGACAGCGCGACCGGAGCGACGGTGGTGCTGAAGATCCCACACCCGCAATTCGAGAGTGACGTGGTGTTTTACGAGCGTTTCCGGCGCGAGGAAGAACTGGGGCTGCGTCTGGAACACCCCAACATCGTGCGCGTGCTGCGGCCCAAGGAAAAGAGCCGCATGTACATCGTCATGGAATTCATCGAGGGCAAGTCCCTGCGCGCTCTCATGCAGGAGAAGCGGCCCATGGCCAGCGAGACTGCGCTGGGCCTGGTGATCCAGGTGTGCGAGGCGCTGGCCTACATGCACGAGCACAAGGTCGTCCATCGCGACATGAAGCCGGAAAACGTTCTGGTCACGGCCGACGGTCGCGCCAAGATCCTGGACTTCGGCATCGCCTTCGACGCTTCGGCGCGGCGGATGACCTGGGCTGGCCTGTCCAACACCATCGGTACCCCCGATTACATGGCACCGGAGCAAATCGGCGGTCGACGCGGCGATGCCCGCACCGACGTGTACGCGCTCGGCACCATCCTGTACGAGATGCTGACAGGAGAATTGCCCTATTCCAGCGCCAACCCTCACGCTCTCCTGCGCGCCAAGGCCAACGAGGAACCCACTCCGCCCAGCTACTACGTGCCCGGCTTCGATCGGTCGCTGGAGGCCATCTTGCTCAAGGCCCTGGAACGCTCGCCACGCGATCGCTACGCCGGCGCGGCGGAGTTTCTGGCCGATCTACGCAATCCCGCGGCGGTGCCGCCCTACGACCCGGAGAAGGGGCGCGCTCGACGCCGTTTCTCGGTCCCTCGCCGGGTGCTCATGCCGATGATCGTGGTGCTGGTGCTGGCCGGGCTCACCGGGCTGATCTGGTGCAGTCACCCGCACCGAACTGGATCGGGCCGCGCGACTCAGAGCAAAAGGAGCATCTAG
>Ga0302321_100005231_pt1 | contig 11342 bp, 10 predicted proteins | sample Fen_T0_1_FD_202505 | JGI IMG/M metagenome (GOLD analysis project Ga0302321, IMG submission 202505) | Peat permafrost microbial communities from Stordalen Mire near Abisko, Sweden - Fen_T0_1 | ecosystem: Environmental > Terrestrial > Soil > Wetlands > Permafrost | place: Sweden: Abisko...
TCCGATTTTCGGATCAAAGAAGTCCTGTCGAAAACCTTCCCCTCGACATCTTGAAAGAACCCCAGTTGTTTCTGTTGTTTGGCTCCACCGAGCCCGTATACTTACCCTAGGCGGGGGAGAGAAAGGAGGAGCGACGAGATGAATCGTGGCGGATTGTTGTATTCCTGGGCTCCCGAACTTCTTCGATTCACCACCACGTCCTTTGCCATCAAGAATTTTTCCGGCGAATTCCTGGATGTCAATCCAGCCTTCTGTTTGCTGACGGGCTATTCCAGGGAGGAACTCGTCGGACGAAACCACAGCATCGTGACCCATCCCGACGACATCGACAAAACGAATGCCATATTGGCGAGGTTCGCCCGGGCGGAGCTCACCGACTACCTTTGGACAAAGCGGTATGTGACCAAGGAAGGTCGGGTGGCCGAATGTCGGAAGAAGTTGACCGTCCTTGACGCTACCGATCCGTTGGGCAAGCTCATCCTTCAGATTGAAGACATCACCGCCGAGCAAAAGTTGCTCCGAGATGCGGAGGAGGCCAGGAGGGGGTCGGAAAGAGAGCACGAAAAGTTGGTCATCACCCTCAGAAGCATCGGAGACGGCGTCATCGGTACCGACGTTCAGGGCCGCATCGACTTTATGAACGATGTCGCCGAGGAACTCTCGGGGTATCGCTTGGTCGAAGTCCAGGGCAGGCCGATCTCCGAGGTCTTCGAGATTGTCCACGAAACCACCAGAGAGAAGGTGCCCAACCCCGTGGAAGAGGTGCTCTTGACGGGAAAAACGGTGGAACTGAAGAAGAACACCCTCCTGATCCTTCCCAACGGAGACACCCGGGCCATCGCCGACAGCGCGGCTCCCATCCGGTCCCCAGGGGGCGACGTCCAGGGGGTGGTTCTGGTCTTTCGGGACATGACCGAACATCAAAAGTTGATGTCGCACATCCAGCGAACCGCCCGGCTCGAATCGCTGGGGGTTTTGGCCGGGGGCATCGCCCACGACTTCAACAACCTTTTGGCCGGGCTCTACACCAACTTTGAATTGGTGAGCTCCGCGATCCCCCGGGCCAGTTCGGCCCAGGTCTATCTGGAGCGCATCGTACGATCCTTCGACCGGGCGAGGGGGCTGACCAGTCAGCTCTTGACCTTCGCCAAGGGTGGGGCCCCGAATCGAACACCGGGGGACCTGGGAAAGACCCTGCGGGAGGGTGCGGAATTTGTCCTCACGGGCTCCCCGGTGCTGTGCCGGTTTGATCTGGCCCCGGACCTCGGTCCCTGCTACTACGACGCTACCATGATTTCCCAGGTGGTCCACAACCTCGTCATCAACGCCATTCAAGCGATGCCCACCGGGGGGACCATCGACATCAAGGCCGAGAACGTGGTGGTGGACACAGAAAACATCCTCCATCTCAACCCCGGCCGGTACATCATGGTGTCGGTCAGGGATGAAGGGATGGGAATCCCGTTTGAGCTTCAGTCGAGGATCTTTGATCCGTTCTACACCACCAAACCGTCGGGGGTCGGTCTAGGCCTGGCCACCAGCCATTCCATCCTGCAGAAGCATGACGGGACGATCACCGTCGAATCGGGAGCCGGTGGCGGCACCACTTTCCGCTTTTATTTGCCCATGATCGACGGGGCTTCGGCATCCAGTCCCGATCCCGTTTTCTTGTCCTTTCGTACCGGTGGACCCGTTCTGGTGATGGATGACGATGCCACGATCCGGGAGTCCCTGGGGGAAATGTTGGGAAAATTAGGGTTCCAGCCGGTCTTGGCGGACCAGGGAGTTTCCGCCCTGAAATTGTTCGCTGATGCCCGGTCGGCGGGGGCTCCCTTCCGAGTTGCCTTTCTCGATCTGACCATCCGTGGCGGCCTCGGGGGAAGGGAAACGGCCCGTCGGATCAGGCTCTTCGATTCGACCACCCCGTTGGTGGTCATCAGCGGATACTCGGATGATCGGGTCGTGAGCGCACCCACCGAATACGGATTCTCCGACGTGGTCACCAAGCCCTTCCTGAGAAGTGACCTGATTTCCGTCCTGTCGAGGGTCTTGGGGAACTGAACCAGCCGCAGTACTTTCCCTGCCCCTGGAGCGGACCGTCCCCGACGCCACCCGAGGAGTTGCTGCATCCTTCCCCTGGTCGTGGTTGGCGCTCCCCATGGCGCCGATGGTGATCAAGCCCCCTTGCTTGTTCCCAAGACTTGAGTAGGGTAACCTGACGGACCGAGGTCTCCCTATGAACCGCATGCGGACGAAAATCTTCCTGTATTTCGGATTGTTGGCCGTCAGTCCTCCGTTGGCCCTGGCCCTGGCCGAACCCATCACCGGGTTCACCACCCTGGAGGGTTTCCTGGCCTCCTGGTCGTGGGGAGCCATCGCCTGGTGGCTAGGATCCACGGTGGCGGGAGTGGGCGGCCTCCATTGGCTGCTCAGGCGCCTCGAGTCGGAACCCCAGCCCAGCCGGTTCCGGCCCCCGCTGGTGTTCTGGCTGGTCTGGGGCTTGGTCCACAGCGTGGGTTTTTCCTACTTCTTCCACTCCGGCGCCGGGTACGCCTCCGACGGTCCGGGTCAGGTGGTGGCCGGACTTTACACCGGCTCGGTGGGGGTGTACTTCGCCGTTTTGGGGGTGATCGCCGTCATCAGCCATCTCGAGGTTCTGGTGCCCTTCGACGACGGGACGGGGAAGGGCCGGCTGGTGGGAAACCTCAACTTGAAACTCTTCCTCGCCGTCTGCCTCTCCATCCTGGCCTTCCTGGTGGGAGGGGTGGGGGTGGTCCTGATGTCCATCCACGCTGGCCTGGGCATCCTCGACGCCGTGGGCCGGGTGCTGATCGTGGCCTTCCCCTTCCTGGTGTTGACCCTGTGGTTGGTGGTCCTGCTGTCCCAGCTGCTCACCCGGCCCCTGGTCCGGGCAACGCCCCTACTCCAGGCCCTGGGCCAGGATGACTTGAGGGTGGTGTTTTTGGAAACCAGCCGGGACGAGATCGGCATGGTGTTCCACAGCCTCAACCTCTTCCTAGGGCGGCTGAGGACCACGGTGGCCGAGGTTCAGGCCATGGCCAAGAAGAACGGCGAGCGCAGCGTGGTCCTCGATGGCCTGGTGGACAGGGAAACCATCGAACTGGCCCGGATGAACGGCCAGGTTCAGGCCCTGGACCAGCGCCTGGAGCGGCTGGACACCCAGGCCTCGGCGGCGGTGGCCGGGGCCGCGTCCATGGGCCAGACGGTGGCGGCCCTCCGGGACAACCTCGAGGCCCAGACCGGGGCCGTCCAGGAGACCTCGGCCGCGGCCGAGCAGCTGCTGGCCGGGGCCCAGAACATCGCCGAGGTGGCCCGGGCCCGCCGCCAGGCCTCGGCCGTCCTGGGCCAGCTGTCGGAAAAGAACCGGTTGGACCTGCTGGGGGCCCAGGAGGCCATGAAGACGGTGACCAGCCAGATCGAGAGCCTGGCCGAACTGAACAAAATCATCGCCAAAGTAGCGTCCCAGACCAACCTGTTGGCCATGAATGCAGCCATCGAGGCCGCCCACGCCGGGGCCGCCGGCCGGGGGTTCAGCGTGGTGGCCCAGGAGATCCGGGCCCTGGCCGAATCGTCCTCGTTGAACGCCAAGAACTCCTCCACCTTCCTCAAGGGCATGGTCGAAAGCATCCGTCGGAGCAGCGCCACCCTCCAGGCCGTGGACGGGTCGTTCCTCCAGGGGCAGGAGGTGACCACCGGGGTGCTCCAGGGGTTGGAGGAGATCGGTTCGGCGTCGGCAGAGATCGAGGAGGCCAGCCGGCTCATCGTCGAGAAAATGGTCAGACTCCAGGCGTTCAACCTCTCGGTCAACGAGAGCGCCGGAGTTCTGGACCAGGGCCTCAAGGCCGTGGACACCGCGGCCCGGCAGTCCAGGGAAGGGGTGGCCGCCTCCCGGGGCGAGACCAAGGCTCTGCGCCAGATCACCGACAGGCTCCAAACCCAGGCTGGCGAAACCGGCCGGGGCAGTTCGGGCTTGAAGGGCGACGCCGAGACTCTCGCCGCCCGGTTCGAGGGCTTCACGCTCTAGTGAGGGCTAGGATCTCGGGCTTTGGGCGTCGCCTCGGAAGGGCTTCGGTCCTCGACGTGCTTCCAGCACGCCTGCGGGCGGCGCCCGTCCTCGGCTTAGCCCAAAGCCCGATCTCCGTCGCCCCCGTTCATAGCGGTCTTCGCTTCGCTCGACGATGCTAGCACTTTTACGGGGTGCTACGGGTACCCGTTCTGGGGTGCCGGGGCCGGGGTGAGGCGGCTTTCGCTTCGCTCAGCGGCTGTAGAACGAACTGTTTTTTTGGGGGCGTTGTTGGAGCCACGGCTCCCCTCAGCCGCCCACCGCTAAGGGTAAACCCGCCGCTGAGCAAAGCGAAAGCCACGTAGAACTAGGCGAAGGAGATCGACGTTCTAGCTAAGTCGAGGGCCGGAGCCTCCCGGAGGCGTACTTCCGGACCATGCGTCCGGCGTGTACGTCGAGGACAGACGAGGACCCGAGACGACGCTAGAACGTCGAGATCCGAGCCTTACCGGACGACCGATGAGGGCGTCCTCGCCAAAGTCCTGCGGATCCGGGACAGCGACACCTCGGTGATCCCCAGATACGACGAGATATGGACCTGGGACACCCGCTGGACCAAGTCGGGGTTCCGCCGAACGAAGGTCTGGTAGCGGTCCTTGGCGTCCTGCTGCTGGAACGCCAGGGCCAGGGCCTCCTTTTGCCTCAACCAGCCTTCGGTGATCAGGCGCCCCAGTCGGTCGAAGGCCGGGTGCTGGTCGTAGAGGGCTCGGAAGGCGTCGGCGTCGGCCACCAACACTGCGCTGGCTTCCAAGGCCTGGATGCCGCAATGATGGTCGCCTTCCAGAGGGCAACCTTCGAGCACGGGGCTGAACTGATTCTCCCTGAGAAAGACCTTGGTGAACTCGCGTTGGCGTCTGCCACCCGAAAAGTACCTGACCAGGCCCGAGGCCACGAAGAGCACATGCCCAGGCGGGTCCCCCGGTTTCAAGACGAACTCCCGGGGGGCCAGCCGCTGAAGGCGGAACACGGCCTTCAACAGCGGCCACGCGTCGTCGGGGAGGGAAACCCAGGCCTTCAGGGTCTCCTGCAGGAGTCGGTACTCGGCGTCGTTGTCCATGGCATGGAAGGTACGGTCATTCTTGGTTCTTATCAAATTCCACCCCTCGTTCTTATCAAATGTTTATGGTCCCCGGGGGGAGGATTTTTTAGCTTCATTGCTGTGCTGAGGCACGGGAGGAAGAAATGCAAAAGACCATGATGATCACCGGGGCTTCCCGGGGGTTCGGGAAGATTTGGACCGAGGCGCTGTTGAAGCGGGGGGACAACGTCGTCGCCACCTCCCGGAACGCCGGGGGACTCAAGACCTTCGCCGACCGGTACCCGAAGCAGTTCCTGGGGTTGGAACTCGACGTCACCGACAGGGCGGCGTGCTTCGACGCCGTGGCTAAGGGGCGCGCGCACTTCGGCGGCCTGGACGTGCTGATCAACAACGCGGGGTACGGGGTCTTCGGCGCCATCGAGGAAAACAGCGAACAAGAGGCCCGGGACCAGTTCGAGGTCAATGTGTTCGGCGCGCTGTGGATGACCCAGGCGGTGCTTCCCGGCTTCCGGGCCCAGGGCCACGGCCACGTCGTCCAGCTGTCCAGCGTGTTGGGCATCAACGCCTTGCCCACCATGGGGCTCTACTGCGCGACCAAGTTCGCCGTCGAAGGGTTCAGTGAGGCTCTCCACGCCGAGGTGAAGGACTTCGGCATCCACGTCACGCTGATCGAGCCCAACGGGTTCCAAACCGATTTCTTTGGGGCCTCGGGTATCCAGAGCCAGGCGTTGCCGGCCTACGCCCCGGTGAAGGCGGCTTTCCAATCGTCCGAGGGGGCCCAGCCTGGAAACATCGGCGATCCCCACGCCACCGTCGAAGCCATTCTGGGAGTGATCGACGCGGACCAGCCCCCGCTGCGCCTGTTCCTGGGCAAGCTGGGCCTCCCCTGGACCCAGTACACCTACGGCCAAAAGCTCGCCGCCTGGGAAGCCCAAAAGGAGGTCTCCGCCCGGGCCCACGGCAAGTAACGGCGACATCCCCATCGGAGAACCCGGTGCCGGGCAAAGCGAAGCCCGCCCCAGCACCCCCGGGCGGGCAAGCCGTAGCATCCAGTAACGTGATGCCACCGACGAGCGAAGCGAAGTCCACGCTAGTACTGGGCGAAGGAGATCGGCGTTTTGGCAAAGCCGAAGGCGAGCGCCTCCCGGAGACGTACTGGAAGTACGGCGAGGACAGGCGCGACCTTGAGGCGAAGCCAAAACGTCGAGATCCGAGCCCGAGCCTCAGCCTACAAGGCTTCGGACCGGAGCAGGGTGTACAACTGCAGCCGGCTATTCACTCCCACCTTCTGGTACACGTTGGAGAGGTGCTTCTCCACGGTCCGGGGCGAGATGAACAGCCGGTCGGCCATTTCCTTGTTGCTCCGGCCTTCGAGGACGGCCTTCACCACCTCGAGTTCCCGGGGACTGATGGCGAAGCGCTCCATGAAATAGGGGGACGGGGTCGGCCCGGCCATGTACTTGGGGCGCATCAAGCTGGTGACGGCGTGCCGGGCCGTGGCCGCCGAAGTGAACACGAGCAGCAGCTGGCCCGCGAGGAGGGGGAACCCCGGCACCTGGATCACGCCCAGGTCTTCCAGCAGGACCAGGGGAACCATCAAGGCGATCAGGCCCGCTTGGGCGACGACCGTGCGGTAGAGGCCGCGGTCGGGGAGCCGGGACTGGAGGAGCATCGTCATCCCCAGGGTGCCCCCGATGACGGCGAACAGAAGGATCTCGAGGAGGAGGTTGGGCACCTCGGGGATGTTTGACCGGTCTGTCCAGCCAGTGGCCACCCGCAGCACCGAGAGGGCCGCCGTGGCCGCGGTCAGCCCGTGGAGGACCAGGTTCCCGGCGGCCCCGACGGGAGTTCCGAGGGCGGTCAGGGCAAACCGGGGGAGGGCCTGGACGAGGAACACGGCTCCCAGGGCCTGCCAGAGCAGCCGCAGCCCCGGGGGGCCCAAAGCCAGACCCGGCAAGGCCTCGAGGGTGGCCACCAGGGTGGTCAGGCCGAACCAGACCAACCCCGCCAAGACCAGGGACAGCCACAGGGCCGCCCGGTGTCGGAACACGCCGAAGGACACGAAGCTGAGGGTGGCCGCCGCCAGGGTCACGGCCAGGACGGCGATGGCAAGGTACACCGGGGCGGTCATGTCCTCCACCATACCCCGGGCTCCCATTTTCTGCCACGGCTGGGGCAGCTTCGTGGAAATACGTAGCCGATTACGCGGTTTCCGTCCTGGCGGGAAGGGGGCCGGGCCTCGTAGCCTGGAGTTGGAGGAATCCCATGGAACGATCCCGAGGTTCGCCGGGCTGGTACTTTTTCTGGGTGGGGGTGGCGACCCTGCCGCTGTACATGGTGGGAATAGCCACCGACGCCGTCTTGGTGCCCGGGGTGCCCCTCAGCGGCCTGGCGGTGGTCTGCCCCGCCGCCGTGGCCCTGGGCCTGGTTGCCTGGGTTGCGGGCGGCCGGGGAGTGGTCCGGTGGCTGGCCCGGGCCGTGACCATGAAAAAAGGTGGGCCCTGGGGGTGGCTGGTCCCCGCCCTAGCCCTGATGCCCGGGGTGATGGTTGCTTCGTACTTCGTCCAAGGGGCCCTGGGCACCGACCTGCCCCTGCCGGGGCCCATGGGGATCTCCACCCTCGGCCTAGGGGCCGCCCTCTTGGTGGCCGCCTTTTTTGAGGAGCTGGGCTGGTCGGGGTACGCCACCGAGCCCCTTTCCCGGCGGTTCGGCGTCCTGGGGGCGGCCCTGATCCTCGGCTCGGTCTGGGCCCTGTGGCACTGGATTCCCCTGCTCCAGGTCCATCGTCCCTGGGACTGGATGGCCTGGTGGACCCTGGGCACCCTGGCCCACAGGCTGGTGCTCATCGGGTTGTACCGGCGTTCCGGCGGGGTAGTGGGTCCCACGCTCTACCACGCGTCCATCAACCTTTCGTGGCAGCTTTTCCCCGTCCAGGGGTCGATGTACGACCCGGCGGTGACCGTTCCGATTCTTATGGGGGTGCTTGCCCTCTGGGCACTCTTCCGCCTGGTGACCGGGGAAGGGTGGCCCCGATGAGTTCCCGGCTCGTCCTCTACTTCTCCCTTCCTTTCCATCCCGCGGGGTGCCCCAACTGGTACTGCACCGGCCACGCCGCTCTGGGGATCGACGGCACGGTGTTCCAGGTCTTCGACCCCCGGCGGCTCCGGGCTGATTTTCTGGTCTCCCGGATGCCCGAGGAGGACTGGCTGTTCGGCGACGGGGGCTTCTGGGTGGACAGGGATCCCGCCTCTCCCCGGTACCGGCACGTTTACCTCTACGGGCGGTCGGAAACCCGCCGGACGGTGGTTTACTACGCCGAACTCGACGCCACTGGCGGAGAAGCCGACCGGATCCGGGCCGCCTTCGACGCCATGGACCTGGCCTTCCTCCGGGGTGAACTCTCGTTCCGCCTCGGGAGGGCGAACTGCGCCTCGCTGGTGGCCGAGGCCCTGGCCACGGCCGGATTGTGGAAGCCGCGATGGGGGGACAGGGTGCCCGCCCTCCTCTTCCGCCGGTTCCTGGCCCAGGGGGACGGCGACCTCCGCACCGGCCGGTGGGACCTCCCCGACTCCGCGGATTTCCAACTGCAGAGGCTGTGCTGGGGTCTGGGCCTGGCCCACCCGCTCAGGGCCATGGACAGGATCATTGGCCGCCGACCCGGGGCCCTGGCCCACCGGGGCGGGAGCGCCACCCCCGGGGCTAGCCCAGAAAGCGTTTGCGGATGATGCCGATGAACCGGGGCACCCCCAGCCACTTCCTCAGCCGGACCAGGAACTGGGCGTCCTTCCCGGCCACGTAGTGCACCTGATCCTTGCCGTCGGTGGCCGCTTCCCAGACCACCTCGGCGATCTGCTCCGCCGTCGACCGGTTGACGTTCTTGGCGAACCCGGCCATGGCCTTTTGGACCAGGGCGTCGTAGGCGGGGTGCTTGGTCAGGGACAGGGATCGCCCGGCAAAATCGGTGAGGATTCCCCCCGGGGCCACGGTCTTGGCCCGGATGCCGAACTCGGCCAGTTCGAAGGCCAGGCTCTCGTTCCACCCTTCGAGGCCCCACTTGGTGGCGTGGTAGACCGAATTGAACGGGAAGGTGACGTGGCCACCCACCGAAGTGATGGTCACAATGGTGCCGGACCTGTTTTGGCGGAGGTGGGGGAGGAAGGCCTGGGTCACCCGGAGCACCCCCATCAGGTTGGTGTCGATCTGTCGCCTCAGGTCGTCGTCGGTGGCGCCCTCGAAGGGGCCGGCCAGGCCGTACCCGGCGTTGTTCAAGACCACGTCGACCCGGTGGATTGCCAGGACCTTTTCGACCACCTGGCGGATTTGAGCCGGGTCGGTCACGTCCAGGGCCAGGACCGAAACCCCCTGGGTGCCGGCCAGTTCGGGGGCCGAATCCGGGTTGCGCATGGTGGCGACCACAGTCCAGCCTCGGGCGGCAAATAGCAAAGCCGCCGCCTTTCCCAGCCCCGACGAGGCCCCGGTGATGAAGATTGTCTTGCCCATGTTGTTCTCCTTTAGTGAACAGATGTTCGTTTAAAACACACAAGAGGCCTCAGGGGGAGATTCCCGCGAGGCAGAACGCCACCGCCCGGTCGGCGATGACTCCCCTGTGTTCCGGGTCCATGTCTCCCGCTTCGGTGGCAGCCTCTCTCAGGACCGCCAGGACGAACCGGATCAGGAGCGAAGGGTCCCCGGGCACCACCAGGTCTTCGGTCTGGGCCCGGAGGACCAGGGCCAGCAGGGGATTGGTGAACGACTGTGACACGGCGGCGGTCCGGACGTCGGATAACCCCGACCGGTAAAAAAGCCCGAGGAAGCGGGCTTCGACCCGGTTTTCGACGAAGAAATGGAACTGGTTCCGGCAGATGAGCCGGAATGCCTGCCGGAACGGGAGGTCCGTGGAGAAACCTTGGAACAGTCGGGCACCCGCAGCGGCCTTGGATCGCAGGTAGAGCTTCCGGAGGAGTTCCTCCTTCCCTTCGAAGTAGACATAAACCGTCCCCACAGCGAGCCTGGCTTCCCGGGCGACTTTTTGGATGGTGAGGGCTTCGAGTCCCTCCCGGTCGGCCACCTGGAGGGCGGCGTCGAGAAGGGACTGTTCTTTTGCCGGATCCCGGGGCTTCATTCGATGACTATAAGCGAATACTAGTTCGCTTACAAGGGGTTAGTCCCAGGAGGGACCGGCAAGGACTCTTTCGCTTGGTGGCCGGGAAACGGCTGCCTCGTTCATTCCCGATTTCGGTCTGGAACCCGGGGTTTACGCTTCCAGCGCTTCCTTTTCCCGGTAGCGGGAAGGGGAGACCCCCATAGCCTTGTGGAAGGCCTTCCGGAACGAGCTTTCCGACTGGTAGCCGACCTGGGCGGCGATGGTTTCCACTTTGGGCGGATGCGGTTCCCCCAGGAGCCGGGCGGCCCGGGCCATCCGCCACCGGGTCAGGTGTTCCAGGGGGGTGACTCCCACTTCGGCCTTGAATTTTGCCGCGAAGGCCGACCGGGACATGGCCGCGGTCAGGGCCAGTTCATCTACGGTCCAGGGATGCCCTGGGTCGGCGTGGATCTGGCCCAGGGCGGCACCAAGCTGCCTGTCCCTTAGGGCTCGTATCCAGCTGGGACCCTGGTCTTGGCACGAGCGTTCGAAATAGTCCCTCATGGCGTGGACGAACAGCACCTCCGACAGACGGGCGATGGCCATCCGGAACCCTGGCCCCCGGAGGGCGATTTCGTGGGCAATGAGCTGGACGATGGTCTGGTCCCAGGGCAGGTCTGTCCGGGGTAAAAGGAGGGCGGGGGGCAGGTGTTCGGTGAGCAGCCTACTTTCGGGGGCCGAGAACGTGAAACAGCCCGACAGAAGGGACACGGGGAGGCCTCCTCCACCGTCGTAGGACAGACGCTCGGTCCGCCGGTACTCGTCGGCCTCGGCGGGGCTGAAGGGCCGGGGCGTCTTGAGGTCGGGGGAACTCTTGACCGCGAACGGCCGGTAGGTGGGCAGGAACACAAAATCGCCGGCGGTGAGGGTTAGAGGGGACTCGCCCTCCACGTCGAGGAAGCATCCGCCCCGGGTGACGATGAGGAAGTGACCGACCTCGACGGGGAACCGGATCGCGAACGGTCCTGTGAGGTCGAGGCAGCCATAGGTTCGCCCTTCCGTCCTCAGTTGGGCCATCACATCGGTCAAAAGGTCCATGGCCGCCTCCTTGGTTTCAAAGTTAGTCCATTCCGCAA
>Ga0302321_100005234_pt1 | contig 11339 bp, 14 predicted proteins | sample Fen_T0_1_FD_202505 | JGI IMG/M metagenome (GOLD analysis project Ga0302321, IMG submission 202505) | Peat permafrost microbial communities from Stordalen Mire near Abisko, Sweden - Fen_T0_1 | ecosystem: Environmental > Terrestrial > Soil > Wetlands > Permafrost | place: Sweden: Abisko...
GTCGCCGCTCGCTTGAATACATCCAGTATTCGGCGCTTCGCTGCTCCTTGCATCCGGCCCGGCTGCGCTCCGCCACGCTCGGTCCGTCTATGCGCAACAGGCTCCTAGCGCGAAGAAGCCGGTCGCGCCCTTGCTCGCCGTCGAACACTTTGCCATTCCGGCGCAATGTCGCGGCCAGGACGACGAGAGCGGCGAGTCGGGTGGAGAGGCTGTTCCGCCCCGCCGATTGCGTACGACAAAATCTAGGGCAAGACTAGGGGCATGTCGTTTGAACGGTACGTTGGCATGGGCGGCGCGGGCCGTGGGACCGTCCTCGGCCCGGATGAAGGTGCCCTGATCGAGCTTCCCGGGTGGCAAATGCGCATCAAGGTCTCGGCATCCGATACCGCGGGAGCCATGACGATCATCGAGGCCCGGATGGCTGGCGGTTGGTGGCCCTCACGCCTTCGGGTTACGAATTCTACTTCGAGCGCCTGGCCCGGCTCATTCGCACGCACGGCACCATGCCCAGTCAGGAAGACATCGCAAGGCTCATGGCCGAGCATGGAACGTTCTTGGCCACGACGTGAGCCACAACTACCCGCGAAGCGATCCGCTGACGTGTGGGCACGGCGGTGTCTCGAAGATGGACGACCTACTTCGTGCCACCGCACTCTCTGATCGCATCCATCAACCTCACGGCGGATGGACACTTGCCTTGGACGAAGAAGCCAGTCACGGCGGACAGGCACAGTACGATCAGAAGCGGGCCCCAGGTAGCGCGCAGGACGCTGCCCGACCAGTGCTCGCCGTCGAATACCTTGCCTTTCCGACGCAGCGCTGCCGCCAGGATAAGTTGCACCAGCGCCTCGCCCAGGAACTCCTGTGCGTTGGCCACGAGGTAGACCGTGGTCCCACACAGTGCAAACAGGATGAACGTGGCGAGAGCGCTGACCAGGCAGCCATCGCCCGCGAGTCCCACGACCTCCGGGAGACAGCCGAGGTGGTCAGCGGAGTTGTGCCTGCCGCCCCATTCCCATCGCTGAGGCAACGCTGGCCTTTCTCCCTGATGAACTTCGAGGATCTGGTGGTCGAGGTGAGGTAGCGTCGTCCGGACATACCGAATCCACAGGCGCACACCCAAGAAGAAGAACAGGTAGCCAACCAGCACCGCCGCCACGTAGCGCAGGGGCATCGAGCGCACGCCAAACCGCAACAGGATCCAGTTCGCGGCCACTCCGACCAGGACGACCACCAACAGGATCAAGGTCATGTGAAACCGCACCCACAATGAGCGCGTGACTAAGAATATCGCGTGGATCACCGCGGGCTTCATGGTCGAAGTCTAGATTTGACCCGTCGATTGCGTGTAAGCGCCTACTTGGCGGTGACTCGAATGCCGGTCGATCCGGTGCTGCTGGAATTCGTCCAGTACAGGAAGCTGTCGTCCACCACGAGGTGGTCGGGTGAGGTTTGGCCCGAGAGGATGGTGGTGACTGTGCCGCCTTCCAAGGGGACTTTCATCAACGTGCCTGCATCGCTCATGGCCCAGTAGGCATTCGTCGTGTCCACGGCAATGCCTTGTGGAAAGTCCAGACCCGAGGCAAGCGTCGTCGGATTTCCACCGCTCTTGGCAACCTTCGCGACGGAGCCGCCGGGAGCGCGGTTGACCCAGTACAAGTAGGTGTCGTCCATCACCAGGTCGCTGGGACGATCCTGGTTCGAGGCGATGACCGAAGATGTTCCGCCGTTCTTGGGCACGCTTTTCACGGTGTATGTCGAGTAATCCGTGTAGTAAACCTTGGCCGCATCAACCGCGATGCCGATGGACATTCCGCCCGAGGCGAGCGTCGTGGGGGTGCCGCCGCCCTTGGGCACGGTCATGACCGCGCCGTTCGAGCTTGGGCCGCTGATGCCGCTGGTCCAGTAGACATTGGTGGTATCGACGGCGATTCTGTTCAGATTGCTCAGGCCCGAAGCGAGGATCGTCGTCGCGCCGCCATTCTTGGCAACGCTCATCACCGCCGCATCGCCATCGGCGAGCCCTCCGGTGAGCCAGTAGACGTTGGTGGCATCCATGGCGATGCCGTGAGCCGAAAGCTGCTTGGGTGCCAAAATCGTGGGCTTGCCTCCGCTTTTGGGCACTGCTTTGATGGCGCCGTCTGAACGCGGGCTTCCGGCCTCCGCCCAATAGACGTTGGCGGCATCGAGCGCCAGCGAGCCGATGATCGGGCCCGCTGCCAGGCTGACCACACACCGTCCGGATAGGCACATGGGCGAGGAGGGCACGTTGGCCGTACAGGCTACGCCGGAGCAGTCCACGCTGGTGCCGGTTGCGCCGCCCGCGGCCCCACCTTGTCCCCCCAAGCTACTGCCGCCGGCGCCGGCCCCGCCCGCGAGGCCAGCATCGTCGCCCGGCATACCTCCGCTACCCGCCAAGCCTCCGCTACCGCCGGGCGGAACGCCGCCGGTGCCGCTCTTGCCACACCCAATAGCGGTGGCAACGACCATAAAACCAAACCCAGTCAGCACAAGTAGCACGGGGCAAGCAAGCCTTGGCATAGAGCCTCCAGGCCGCGATGGTCCCATGAAATCACGGCAGGGTAAACAAGGCCGCGAACCTCGCGAGGCTGTGGACGGGATTCAGCGAGACGCTGCAGTTGCTATCGGGTCATCAGCAGGATGAGATCCTTCCCTGCCGCACCCGTCAGGACCATGGTCAACGTATTTCCCCTCACGCAGTAGTCATGCCCCGCTCCGGAATAGCCCCACGGTTCAGGCGACTCGCTTGACTCGGTGATGGTCGGCGCGACCATGTTACCGGTTACCAAGTAGGTCCCGCTTGCCGTGACCAGAGGCAAGACCAAGGTCGATGTGCAAGTACAATCACCGCCGCTCTTCCCAGCGCAACTTGCGGACGTTACGAGCTCGCCCGGATTAAGCGATCGTTGCAGCCTTGACATCAATTGATTGCCTAGTTCGGTGCAATCCACGCTCGTGCCAGCGTCGGGGGCGAAGCAGGCAGCCAGCTGATCATAGGTCTGGCTCACGGACCCAGTCTCGGATACGTGAAACGTTCCATCGGCCGAGAAGGTATAGGCGGAGGTGAAGTCCGACCCGAGATCGACTTGCGATGCTTGCCCGTCGCAGCCGCTTCCGGTGGGGGAATAGGGGCGCGTCGAACTTTCGATGCACATCCTCTTGACGTACCAAGTCCCGGTCACGTCGCCACCGCAAGGAGCACGCGAAGGGCAGGTGGTAGTGAACAAGTCGTCGCTACCACTGTCGCGCACCGGTGTGCCGATCTCGTGACCACTGCCTTTGCAGCCTGGACTGAACAGAACTGGTAACGCCGTAAGCAAGGCCAAGATGGGTCGCAAGAGTCACCTCCAATGGAGTGCCACGATCACTATAGGTCACGAACGGGAATACAGTGTCGGATATCGTCGGCACTCTCCAACACCACGGAGTCACCTACCCGAGCCCATGCGCGCGCATGGCCGCGAACGTGTTCCTGGCCCATATGGGCGCGTGCTCCCTGGATGGTGGAATCAGCATTTTGGATGCCAGAGGACAGTGATTCTGGCAATCCGACTGCCCAGTCAAGGGCTCGGCCGCAGGTGCGAGTTCAAAATGTTCAAGACGGGTCCATTTATGGACACGTCTTGTGTGACCGCTGTCGCTTTGCTTCGGCTGGGGCTCGGGGTACCATCGCGTTTGCGCTTGAAGGTGCTCAGGCGCATGCGAGACGAGTCGTGGAGGCAAAGGGTATCAAGCGGCGGACACCGGCCGAGCATAGGAGCCGACGATGAAAGAGAAAGATGTCCGAGACCGCATCAACGCTTTTCTCCGCACTAGACTCCAGAGTCTGGTGATGCCTGCTTCGATGGGGATCGGTCTTGCCCTGGCGGCGTGCAACACATCGGGGCTGAAGTCCAACCCGGACAGCGCTGGGGACACTTCAGCCCAGCCGCTGACGGGTGGTGCCGGTGGTGGCCTTGGCGGGGCGGGCGGCTCGCTCTACGGACTCGGAGGATCGATGCCTTCGGGTGGTGCCGGGGGCTCGGGTGGTGCCGGCGGTGGCTTAGGTGGGGCGAGCGGAACGATGTACGGACTCGCAGGATCTACAAATCCGCGCTCAGGTGGTGCTGGCGGTGGCTTGGGCGGGGCGGGCGGAACGATGTACGGACTCGGAGGATCTACAAATCCGCGTTCGGGCGGTGCCGGCGGTGGCATGGGCGGGATTGGCGGAACGGTGTACGGAACTGGGGGATTCAAAGATGCCGGACCGTCAGGGGGCGGGGGCATGATCGATTCCGGGGCAATTCCCGAAGCGGGGAAGAGCGAAGCGGGGCAACATCTGGACACCATGAGTTCAGAAGCAAGTGTCGTTGAACCGACCGATGCGAAAAAATTCTTCCCCCCCGACGGTGCCTTTAGTGAGTAGGTCGAGAAGAACAAACACGTGATCGAAGTCCTACAGCAGGTCGGATTCTTTCCCCACACGTGCGTGTGGGAGCTAACCCTGGCGTGCAACATGCGCTGCAAGCACTGCGGCTCCTCCGCCGGGAGCCGGCGTGCGGATGAGCTATCGCTCGACGAGTGTTTGCGTGTGGCTGGCGAGCTGGTGGGGCTGGGCTGCCAGCGCATCACCCTGATTGGCGGCGAGCTCATCCTCTTCCCCGGCTGGCACGAAGTGGCGAGACGGCTGGTCGAACTGGGGGCTCAGGTCAACCTGATCTCGAACGGCCTAACTTGGTCGTCCAAACATCTCGACCAGGCAATAGCGGCGGGCCTGTGCGCGGTGGGCTTCAGCCTGGATGGTTTTGAGAAAGAGCATGACGAGTTCCGGACGCCTGGCTCATTCGAGCGGGTGGTGCGTGCCATCGACATGTGCGTGGCGGCTGGCATGCGGACGGCGGTGAACACGACCATCAACCGGCTCAATCAAGGCAGCCTCAAGGAACTGCGGACATTCCTGATAGAGCACGGGGTTTACGCCTGGCAACCGCAGCTTGCCACCGCCTCGGGAAACATGGGCGAGCACCGCAGTCTGCTTGTCTGTCCAGAAGATTTGCTGTGGCTGGTGCCCCAAATCGCAGAGCTGTGCCAGATCCATTGCCCAGAATTCGAGATCTGCGTTGGCCACAACATTGGCTACTTCGGTAATCCCGAATCGGCTCTGCGCGCCGGGGATAGAGCGCTGCCCTTCTGGCTCGGTTGCAGGGCCGGTTGCCACGTGCTTGGGATCGAGAGTGGCGGGGATGTGAAGGGCTGCCTTTCATTGCCCTCGTCGGTGCACGGCGAGCACCGCTTTGTCGAAGGCAACGTGCGGGCGAAGAGCCTGAGCGAGATTTGGAATAGTCGGGATGCTTTCGCCTACAACCGGCAGTTCAAAGAGTCGCAATTGTGCGGCTTCTGCCGCGTTTGTCGCTTTCGCGATGTGTGCCGTGGCGGTTGCAGTTGGGCCACTTATGCCCAGGGTGGTTCCGGAAACGAGCAATGTTTCTATTACCAGGCGGTCAAACACGGGCGCTTCGAATTGCTGGCCGAGAAGCCGACCGCGGAGGAGACGGGCTACTTCGAGAGCGGCTCGCCTGTACGTTGAGCTGTAGAAAAGAGAGAATAGGTCAATGAGACGCTTGCTGTTGTCGTATCGATACCCGCACAATAGTCCTACGATTGGCATGGAGGCATTGGTGATGATGAAAGTTCCAGGTATTCTGGCAACCATTTTTGCAACCATTCTTCCCGTATTCCTATTCTTGCATGCGTCTTCGGCATGGGCACAATGCTCGAAGGATGCGGACTGCAAGGGAGAACGCATTTGCACATCAGGGATCTGTGTCGATCCCCCCTACGCGCCCTCGCAGGGGGTGATTGCAGCGCCAGCTTCGGGGGCGGGCGTTGTCCCCGCGCTGCCAGTTGCCCCACCAAGCTACAGCCTTCCGCCGTCGTGTGTCTGCCAACCCGGGGCCGTGTACACGGTGCCGCCAGTGGGCTTTGGCGTGCCAGGTCCAGCGCCACTAGCGGGCTCGTTCTCGGTAGGGCCTAGCGAGTATGGCGGAGCCTTTGTCCGTGTTTCCGCCGGACTCGGATACTTTCGTACGGATTTTTCGCATGATCAAGCCGGCGCATACTCGGCCAGTTCCTACGCCGGCAGCTTCAGTGGAACTGCAATCTCACTGGGTGCCGCTGTGGGAGGCAGCGTCTCACGTCAGGTCGTGGTGTTCGGCGAGATACTAGGCAGTTTCCTGAGTGATCCCTCCGCCGATAGTGGAGCCTACCAGGGCTATACCTTGGAAACTTGGACCGGAAATTATGGCCTGGTCAGCATCGGCCCTGGCGTGTCCTATTACTTCGAGCAGTCCAATGCGTACATTTCCGGTACGCTGACAATCACGAGGCTATTCGGCAAAGAGATCGACTCCAAGGCAGGCTTGGGCGCGAACTTCGCCATCGGCGAGGACTGGCGGGCATCGCCGAACTTGAGGTTCGGTGTCGTCGCGGGGGTGCAGATGGCCACGGCCGATGACAATTACCGTGGAACCGCTACCACACTCGTGCCGGCCTTGCGCTTCTCGATCATTTGGAATTGATGGCGGAGTCCCTCGACTGAACGTCCATCAGCACCAGGGCAGCTTGACAGGAATGGCCCACCGTTATAGGCCTCGTTTGAGTTGAACCTCTGCCAATCACCACCTGAAATGAGGTCACTGCGATGATTCGTTTGCACCGTCGAATGTTTTGCGGTCTAGGAACCACGATTTCTGCCTTGCTGTTCTTGCATGCGTCCTGGGCGAGGGCCCAATGCACGAAGGACACGGATTGCAAGGGAGAGCGTGTATGTCAGACAGGTACTTGTCTTGATCTGCCGCAGGTGCCCCGGCAGGGTTGGTTTGCCGGGCCAGCTTCAGGCATGGCCGCTTCGGCGGGCTGTGGGGCGCCGGGCAGTGCAGCTGCCCTAGCCATTCCGACTGCCCAGCCAGGCAGCATCCTACCTTCGTATGTCTGCCAACCCGTGGCAGGCTACGTTGTGCCGGCGGGCGGCTATGGCGTGCCAGGTGCAGGGCCAGCGACGGACTCGGTCTCGGCATGGCCCAACAAGCAGGACACGGGTTTCGTTCGCCTTTCTGCCGGATTCGGATACTTCCACACAGGCCTGGAGCATGATCAATCAAACTATCAATCTGACTCTTCCTCTGCCTCAAGTTTCAGTGGAACCGCACTCACACTGGGTGCCGCTGTCGGAGGCTCCGTCGCACGCGACCTTGTCGTATTCGGCGAGCTGCAAGGCAGCTTCCTAAGTGATCCTTCCGTTGACTACACAGGGTACTCTGGCAGCGACACGTGGAACGGAAACTATGGCCTGGTCAGTATCGGTCCTGGCATTTCCTATTACTTCGAGCGACCCAATATGTACCTTTCCAGCACCCTGACTATCACCAGGCTATTCGGCAAAGAGATAGACGCCAAGCCCGGCTTGGGCGTGAACGTCAGCGTCGGCAAGGAGTGGCGGACATCGGCGAACTGGGGCATCGGTATCGTCGGCGTAATGCAGCTTGCCACGGCCGATGATAAGTACCGTGGCACCTCCCATACCTACGTGCCATCGTTGCGCTTCTCGGCCACATGGAATTGAGGGCATGACCACCCAGTCCCCGAATCTTCGCCATTGCACCTTGTCGGCCATTTTCGCCGGGGTGTGCAGCTGTCTCTTGGCGTGCGGGGCGCGCAGCGGAATGGACATGCCAGAAGAGACGCTGCCGACGTTGCCGGGCACCGGCGGCGCCCCCACCACGGGCGGAGCCGTAGGAACAGTTGTGGCGACGGGCGGGATTTCCTGGACAGGTGGCGGCGCGGGAGGCGCGCCTGCAACGGGTGGCGTGGGCGTGCCGCCCGTAACCGGCGGCGCGGGAGGTACGCCTGCAACAGGCGGGACTTCCTGGGCAACCGGTGGCGCAGGAGGTGCACCTTTGACCGGCGGTGCGGGAGGGACGCCCGCAACCGGCGGCGCGGGAGGCGGTTTTATTGGATCCTGCGAGTATCCCTCGTGTCTGTGGAATTTGATTCGGGATTGCCTGGTGGCTGGGCCCTGTACCCAGCAGGATTCGCAAGTCGCAGGTGGGTTTACGGACAGCTCAGAGCTTTGCTGTAGCAATGGCGTAAACGAGCTTGTCACCCTGCGGATGCAGAGCTCCAGGGTCACGGGAACCGTCGCCGTCAGCAAGAACGGAAGCAAGTGCTACGACGTCAGCCTCGCGACCAGTGGCGACGGAAGCACATTCTACTATACGTGGCTCGATCCCAGTGGCCAGGCGGTGGCCAAGGCCAGTCTCGCGATGACGAGTAGTAGTAACCCGGTGATTACGTGTGGCAACGGGGAGAGCATGCCAATGACCGACAATTGCCAGCCAGACGGCGCTCAAGCCGCAGAGATCACCACGGGCACCTGCCAGTAACCAAGAATGCAGTAGGGTGTGGCCGGGATAGGCTGATTCATGACGAGAACCCTCGTCACCCTTGCCTCTGGGGAGGACTATGTGGGCATCGCCGTTGGCGCCGCAGGCGTCTACTGGAAGAACTGGACGAACTACGGCCTCAGAAGATAAAGCCTCTGGTAAAAGCCGAGCTTCTGTCGTTAGCATGGTGCCTGTGCTTTCCCTGGCTCCAACGGAGGATGTTCTACCCTGGCGTATTGTTGCGGCGGACGTGCTTGTGGTTGGTGTGGTGGCTTGCTTGGGCTACCTGGGAACCCGATGGTTGGTGTCGCGGCTGAAGGTCGGAACGGGTCGTGGTCAATGGATCCTTCGCCAGTGGATCCTGCGATACGCCTGGGTTGGCCTGGCTGCGAGCGTGCTGTTCCTGCGGGAATCTTATGGACCGCCCATTCGCTTGCTTCTGACGGCCAAGTCCGAGCGATGCCGGCAGCGCCTGGCCGACCGCTTGGACAGCTCGCCCGCAGCCCGAGCTTGGAAGGCGCTGCACACGATCGAATGGCTTGTGAAGGGCGTGCCAGAATCCGAGATTCCAAGATTCCTGTACGGCGATCTTATGCGGATTGGCGAGGATGGCATCCGGCGTTTGGACGACGCACGGCTGCTATTCCGAATGGATGCGATTGCGCAGGGCTTTGCCGATGCAGAGAAGAACGGGTGTGGCTCTGATGGGTGGCATTTTCTGGATGCACTTTGGCGGCTCAACCCGCAAGCCCGCGAGGTCTGGTTCGACATGCTTTTCGATGCCATCGTTGCCGAGATCCTCGAGCGGCCGGCTGTGCGAGAGGTGAGTGAAGAAGACAGGGCAGAGATCCTGGCCGCGCTTCGCCCCGCTCGCCTGCAACGCATTCTTGACGGCCACGATGAATCACCCCGGCAGCTACTGTGCCGCGAAGTCGAAAGTCTCTACACGCTAGCGAGCACATTGAAGGGCGCCCGTCGTGTGGCGGCGGCACGGCTTTTGGCGGTAGAGCCCATTGGGGGAATTGGCGACCTCTGAGGTTGCGTGGCTACGTCACAGGCGCGCAAGGAACGCGTTCAGTGCGACGATGACCTCGGCCGGGGTTTCGTGCCCGCCGTCGAATGGGAACCACGTTACCTCCAGGCCGGCAGCCGCCATTTCGTTGTGCATACGCTCTGCAATCTCGAACGACAGAGTCGGATCGGTGCGGCCATGGGCCATGAAAACGTGCAACCCTCTGCGACGGGCGTAGGTTGCCTTCCAAGACGCCTCATCGACCAGGGTGCCTGACAGCAGCACCAGCGCGCGCAGTGGTTCGTCCGACTGAAATGCGACTTGGGCAGCCACCATGGCCCCTTGGGAGAAGCCGCCCAGAATGAAGGGCCGCGCGGCCCGGTTGCCCTGCCGGGAAAGGAGCGCGCGCACCGCCTGGGCCGCGTGCTCGATGCCAGCGGGCTTTTCGGCGGAGAGATCGGCACCCAGGGCACCGTCGCGCATAGCTGATGCCAGATCCAAAGGCCACCAGGCCCGTCCCGCCGGCTCCCCATCCGAGCGTTTGGCGGATTGCGGGCCGCGTGGAAAGATGAAGCGCGTGCCGGGCGGCAGATGAATCGACTTTGCGTACGGCGCCCAATCGGTTTCCGACGAGCAGAACCCATGAAGCAAAACGATCGTGGGCGGGCCTTTGCCACCCTTGGTGATCGCGGACAGTCTGGGGACGCCCGGCGGCCGTGACATGCCGCTGGCGGCGAGAAAGATTCCAAGTAGGACGAGGACTGTCTGCCAGCGACGCATGGGTTTGGGTCTAGGTCTTCCGGTTACGCAGGGTGCGTTTCCTTGCTCTTGAGCGATGGCAGGCTGGCCCAACACCGGCCACAACGCGAGGCCCCGAGCGCGCATGGGTGTTTGCATGACGGGCACTCACGCATTTGAGGTTCGGTACCAAGATCCAGCATCTCGACCAGGCGTGACCACGACGTGTCGAGCGCATTCCTCGGCGTCTTGCTGTCGGTGGCCGTGGCACCCGGAACGAGCGCGATTTCCTTTTCCACGGCGGTAACGAGGGTGCGCAGCCGGGAAAGATCCGCGCCGGTGAATGAGAGCATCACGTTATTCATAGACTACCTCCAGGCGCGGATCCCAAGCACGTTCCGGGCCACCCGGGTGAAGTGAATCATTTCGGCTACCTAGCGCACTGTCGCCGGTGGAAACGGCAGCGGATCCCATCAGGATGGTGAGATCGCCCGTTCAATTCGAAGGAGCGATCGGGCGCGCCCATCAGGAATCGAACCTGAAACCCCCGGCTTAGAAGGCCGGTGCTCTATCCAATTGAGCTATGGGCGCAAACGTTGGTGAATGGATACCACGCTGCCCTTGGCCGAGGAAAGGTCCACCGCGACAGTGCCCTATGGGGCTCCAGAACTGGATTCGCCCAGGCATGTGCCCTATGGTTCGGGCCACATGCCCCAGTTTGAAAATGGCCAGCACGAAATGGGTGCGGCGTCGCCGCGCAAGACGCTGATCCTGCTCGCGGTGTTCGCGCTCGCTGGCGTGATCTTCGCCGGGGTTTCGACCTACGACTTCATCGCCCACCTGGACCGGCAGGTGCACGCCATCACGTGCTCGATTGTGCCCGGGATTGGGCCCAAGGACGCCAGCGGAGCCTCTGGATGCCACACCGTGCTGATGAGCCCGTATTCGTCGGTGCTGCGCGATGTGACCTGGGGTGGAATTCCTATCGCGTTGCCGGCCCTCGGTGTTTTCGCCTTCCTGCTCTTTCGCGCCGTCGATCTGCTGCTGCGCAAGCGCATGGTGCGCGCCGAGACCGGATTCCTGATCGCCGCAACCGCCTTGCCGGTGTTGACTTCGATCGTCTACGGCATCATCTCGGCGACCCAGAT
>Ga0302321_100005236_pt1 | contig 11339 bp, 7 predicted proteins | sample Fen_T0_1_FD_202505 | JGI IMG/M metagenome (GOLD analysis project Ga0302321, IMG submission 202505) | Peat permafrost microbial communities from Stordalen Mire near Abisko, Sweden - Fen_T0_1 | ecosystem: Environmental > Terrestrial > Soil > Wetlands > Permafrost | place: Sweden: Abisko...
GTCGTCAGTACCCACAAGAGTCAGGCGGTTGTTGTCGAACGGGACACAGGTGGAGTCCGTGCAATGGGACAGAATCTCGGATTCGTTGCTGGGCGTGCACGCGAAGCAGCGGCCGGGGCCGGTGCAGCTTTGTGTCGCGTCGGCTGTTGTACCCGCATCAGGGGTACTTGCGCCAGCATCGCGCCGGGCCACGCACACGCGTTGACTCACGTCGCAAGTGGCCCCGGCGAAGCGTTGGCAGTCCTTGTCACCTTGGCATTGGGTGGTGCTGGTGTCGAGGGTCAACGTACATGAACCAGCGAGGGGCACGCTACCCGCGGCCAGGCCAAACAGGGCCAAGACCAGACCCTGCCTTATCCCATATCGACCCTTCTCCATCTTGTCTTTCCGGTGGCTAAAAGGTCTGCCGCAAGGTGAGCCCGCGGCCGGACAAAGACACGCTGCTATCGTGCGACCCACGGAATGTCAGGGTGAGAGAAATAGCCGCGAATACAGCGGTTCCCGCCATCAGTCCGTCGGTCATCCACCCTGCTGTGCGCACTTTGGTTCGCTGGTCGGCCAGCGCCTGCTGGGTCACCGGAAAGGCGTCGCGCTGATTTCGCAGATCCTGTTCCCAGCGGTAGGCGAGAATCCCGCTCACCACGGCGCCCGCCGCGCACAGACCGGTCATAGTCCATGCTAGCCACGTTCCGGTGCTCATGCCCTCCGACCCGCGGACGCGGTTTGCGGGCGGTGCGGTCACATCGATCTCCCCCAGCGAAGGCCTCCCCTGCGAAAGCGAGGCTGGCGCAACGGACGAAACCCGTTTCGTCCTTCCCACCGGCACCTGTTTGAACTCGACCTGCACCCGTTCCCCGCCCGGCACATCGACGAACATCAGGTCGGAAGCGCCTTCCTTGGTTCGTATGGCCACCCGCCGCCGGCCAATGTTGACAGTGAGCGGAGCCGCCAAGGGCGCCCATCCCGCCGACTCGTCGTCTACCAGAACCTCGGCATCCTTCGCCGCGACCGTGACTTCGATCTGTCCGACCCGCTGGCGAAACTTGGCCATCTCCTCCTCGACGGAACGAAGGCGCTCTTCGGGGATCAGCCCGGCGCCCTCTTTTAGGTAGCGACCAAAGAACTCCAGCGCAGCGGCGTAGTCGTGCTTTTCAGCGGCTACCTGTCCCAGGTTGAAGAGGATGCGGTAGCTCTTGGCCAGTTCGTAGGCGCGGCGGAACTCCACCATGGCGCCGTCGAGATCCCTCTCGTCGAAAAGCTCAAGCCCGCGCTGAAAGGATCCGCGCGCCTTTGCCGACGCATCGGCGGAATTGGACGGGGGCTCGGCCCGAGACGTACCACTTGCTACGATGGCGAGGAGCACGAGCCATCGGAAGGTAATCAGGCAAGTCACTTTCACGGCTTGTAGGGATCCTCTCGGTCCATCACCCGGCTGGGTGAGTGGTGAATCGTCTTGAGATCGACATCGAAAGCGTCGCGTTCGATGGCCCGGCTGGGCACGGGGCGAACCGCCTTCGGTTCTGCATCGAAGAAGTCTCGTTCGGTCAGGCGCATGGCCGGAGGGGGCGACGGACCCTTGGGCGGGGCTTTTGCGCGCTTCGGAAGATGTGCATCGAGGAAGATGGGTTCCTGGAGCGTGTATTGGGTCGGGGGCGGTGCCGCGGGCTCTAGCGATTCTGGAAGGGCCGGCTTCTCACTTGGCGCGGGCAGTTCGCTTGGTACGACAACGAGAGGTGCGGCTAGAGATGATCGCTGAGCTGATCGCTGGGTCGAATGCGCAGGTTCCGCACGCCGAGAAAGGTACTCTCGAAGTTCAATCCCCAGGACCATCAGCGCAAGAAAAACGACCACGCCTGCTCCAGCGACGAGGAAGCTGTTCTTTTTCGTCGGTTTGAGGCGCGGCCGCGGGTTCACCCCCGTGACCTCCTCGCCGGCAGTGGCGATGCCTGAGTTCGTGGAACGATCGAACACGGCTTCCATCTTCTCGGATGACCGCGAGCTTGCGGGGTATTCGCCCGTGGCCCGGCGGCCGGTGGATCCTTGCGTGGCCTCTTCGCCCGGAAATAGGCTCTCGCCACGGAGTCTTTGCTGAATCATGGCGCGCGTGAGCGCGCGCGAACTGCCGAACTGTCGGCCCATGAGATCGCCGAGCATCCGTGACTGCACAGGAGCAGATCCCGTCATCAGCTCACCCAGGTCGGAAAGGAATTGCGAGGCATCCGCATAGCGATCCTCGGGCCGGGGGGCCAGGGCACGCGAGCAAATAGCGGCCAAGCCAGGGGGAAAGCCGCGGTTCTTGGGCAGCATGGGCATGGGCTTGCACGCCAGAAGGTGCTGGGTGATGTCGGCCTCGTTCATCCCCAGCCAAAGACGCTTGCCCACCACCAACTCCCACAACATGACCCCGACAGAAAAGATATCCGCACGCCGATCCACGGCCAGGCCCGCCACCTGTTCGGGCGCCATGTAGGCGAGCCTTCCTCTGATGTCTCGGGAAGCCTTGGATGCCTGCGTGCCCGCGAACTGGACGATACCGAAGTCAACCAACTTCACCACGCCTTCATAGGTAATGAAGACGTTCTGTGGGCTTACGTCGCGATGGACGATGGCAAGCGGGTGACCGGCGATATCCTGAAGCTCGTGGATGTACTCAAGGGCCGCCAGCACATCGCAGATGATTTTGAATGCCAGCGGCAAGCTCAAACCACCTTCGAGGCTGGCCCCATCGAAGACGTGTTTGAGCGGCTGGCCTTCCAGATACTCGAGCGTCAGATAGTGTCGCTGCCCGTCTTGCCCTGATTCGTAGGCGTGGACCACATTGGGGTGGCTCATCTGCAGGGAGATCCGCGCCTCGTCCAGAAATAGCTGGACATGTTCGGGGTACCTGGCCAGCTCGGGCCACAAGCGCTTGATGACCACTGGCTTGGCGGAGCCACAGGCCGCCGACATGAGCGCAAGAAAAACCTCGGACATCCCACCCGTCGCGATGCGGCTGACCAGCCGATAGCGCGGTACATCGCCGACCGGACTTCCGTTCGACCTTGTTGGGAGTTGAGCCGTGGATAGCAAGGCCGCTGGATTATGCGACAGGGGTGCGTGGCGGTTCGTGAAGGTTACGTGACAAAGATCGCGGCAAAAAGAGCGCGGCCCTGGGCCGGAGGAGGCGCCAGGGCCGCTTGGGGTCTATGGGGTTTCTAAGCTAAGGGTTGCTGCTGCTGTTGATGCCCGGATTGCGGGGGCGGAGCGAATTGCCCGTGCCACCTATTCGCGGAGAGTACGGCAATCTCGTTCCCAGCAGCGTCACAGGTGGGCAACGTTCGTGGAAACGAATTGTCCTTTTCCGGCACCCAGAGCGCGCCTGGACCTAAAGCAGTACGATTCGCTCGGCAAAGACCCCGCGAATGGCCTTGGTCGCGTTGCGCGTATCGACCACAAGGCGCGCCTTCTCAACCAGGGCACGGTAGTCCACGTCGCTGTGATCGGTGGTGATTACCACGCAATCAAATTCGGACACCTGGTCCAAGGGCTGGTTGTGCAAGATGGTGTTGTTGTGTTCTAAACGAGGCACGTGGTTGTCGTGGTAAGCGACGAGAGCACCGCGCTTCGTCAGATCCTCGATGATATCGAGAGCGGGCGATTCACGAACATCATCGACGTCGCGCTTGTAGGTGACCCCGCATATCAGAATCCGCGCTCCGCGCACGGCCTTGCTCCGCCCGTTTAGCGCTTCCGACACCCGTTCCACTACATGGTCGGGCATGGACGAATTGACTTCGTCAGCAAGCTGAATAAAGCGTGCGTTGTACTTCAACGTCTTCAGCTTCCAGGAAAGGTACAGCGGATCGATGGGGATGCAATGGCCCCCGAGACCAGGACCTGGGTAGAAGGGCATGAAACCGAACGGCTTGCTGCCCGCCGCCGCAATGATCTCCCAGGTGTCGAGTCCAAGGCGTCCGCACATGATGGCAATCTCGTTGACCAGTCCGATGTTGACAGCCCGGAAGGTATTTTCGAGAAGCTTCACCATTTCTGCTGCATCCGATGAGGTGACGGGAACCAGGGTTTCGATGAAGGATCGGTAAAGGGTCATTGCCACCTCCAATCCCGCTTCACTGACCGCACCCAGCACCTTTGGGGTGTTGTGCGTGTGGAACTTAGGGTTTCCCGGATCCACCCGCTCGGGGGAAAAGGCCAGGAAGAAGTCGCGATCCAGCGCCAACCCCGTGGAGGACAGCTTGGGAAGCAACACCTCGCGCGTGAATCCAGGGAAGGTCGTGCTTTCCAAAACAATGAGCTGTTGCGCATGCATGTGTGGCAACAGTAGAGTTGCGGCATCGAGAACAAACGAGTTGTCGGGATCCTTGGTCTTGTTGAGCGGCGTTGGTACGCAGATGATGACCACGTCCGCCTTTGCCAACACCGACGGTTCGGCGCTGGCCGAGAGCTTGTTCGAGTTGACCAGCGATTCCAGCAAGTCAGACGAAACATCGGCAATGTACGATCGGCCGGCGTTGACAGATTCGACCTTGGACCGATCCCGGTCATAGGTCGTGGTGTGATAGCCCGCCTTGGCCGTTTCAACCGCAAGCGGAAGTCCAACGTATCCAGCTCCGATCACGACTACTTCGGCCGAGCGATCACTCAACTTCTGCATTAGCGTGGTCATGGCAATTGGGGGTAGCACAGTCCCTCGGCAATTGAGCGTGACAGCTTTGCGCCAGATTGGGTTTGGTGAACGATGCAGTTGATGAAGATCTGTCGCTTGAACCTTCATACGTTCGTGGAACCCTGACACTTTCAAAGTACGAGCAAGGAGATCGGCATGAGACGAATCACACCCATCCGGACACGGGCGTCACTCGGCAGGAAGACTCTCTGGCTCGCATGGCTTCTGTGGGCCGGCTACGCGCCCAATGCCGCGGGCGCCGCCGAGATGGAACAGAATCCACAAGCGCTGACCGCTACGCCCACCGTGGTCAGCCTGACTTTCGACGACAGCGTGTCCGATCAGGCTCAGGGGGCCGAGATTCTAGAAGCCCACGGGATGCGCGGGACGTTCTACGTCATCAGCGGTCGCGTGGGGAACCAGAACAGCCTGTCCTTTGACCAGCTTCGCGCCATGCAGGCGAACGGTCACGAGATTGGTGGACATACACTTGGCCACGTCGATTTGCTGACCGTGGACACCAACACCAGCTTGCGACAGCTTTGCCAAAGCCGGTACGACCTGATGAACCAGGGTCTTGCCATCATGTCGTTCGCCTACCCGTTCGGCAGCCCACGTAAGGAGTCGCCCTATCTGTCGGAAGTTGAATCCATGGTGCGCGGATGTGGCTACAACTCGGCCCGCGGCAGTGGCGACTTGCTTTCCGGCTCAAGCTGTATCAGCTGCCCGACCGCCGAGACCATGCCTCCAACGGACGGCTACCACATCAAGACCGTGGGGTCGATCCAAAGTACAACGACGCTAGACACGATGAAAGAATACGTGGCCCAAGCCGAGCGCAACGGCGGAGGCTGGGTGCCCATCGTCATGCACCACGTTTGCGATGGTTGCAGCAGCAACAGCATCGCACCAGCACTACTCAACGAGTTCCTGGACTGGCTGTCGGGTGAGGTGTCCTCCGGCGCGGTGGTCGTGAAGACCGTGGCACAAGTCATCGGCGGACCCCTTCTGCCGGCCGTGCCCGGACCGCCCCCCACCGCGCCGCCTGCGCCGGGGGCGAATCTGCTCGCCAATCCTTCCCTCGAACAGGACCACAACGAAGACCAAATCCCCGATTGCTGGCAGCGCGGTGGCAGTGGCACCAGCACCGCCACCTACAGCCTGACAACCTTCGCCCACAGCGGCGCTTGGGCCCAGCAAATCGACGTCACTGACTACGCCAGCGGCGGACGCCGGCTGGTCATTCGCCAGGATCTCGGCGCCTGCGCACCGATGGCGTTCCCTGGCCATGTCTACGACTTTTCGGCCTGGTACACCTCCACGGCCGACTCGCGCTTCACGGCCTACGTCCTCGATGCCGCCGGTAACTGGGGCTACTTCGCCCAAAGTCCGATCCTGCCCATCACCGTCGCCTACGCGCAAGGCCGGTGGACGATCCCCGCCTTGCCCGCGGGATCGCAGTCGCTCAGCGTTGGACTCACGCTGGTCGCTAATGGCCAGGTCCGCATGGACGACTTCGATTTGCACGAGGCCGCGGTGTTGGCCCCCATCAGCATTGCCACACCCTCCAACGGCGCGACCGTGACAGGCATCGCGCCTATCACCGCCTCGAACGTCGATGCGAGTGTGGTCCGGGTTCGCTTCTTCCTCGACGGCAAGCAACTGGGCACGCGCATCGTGGCACCGTGGCGATGGAACTGGGATACCGCCACCGCCGGCAAAGGTTCGCACACCATCGAGGTTCGCGCCGAGGACGTGGCCAGCCACACCACCACCTCGCCATCGATCACGGTGTTGGTCCGCTGACGTGTCTGTGGCTCGTCTGGCGCAAGTCCTGGCCATCATCGTCGCGCTCCCTGCCGCGCTCCCTGCCGCGCTCCCTGCCACACTACCCGCGCACTCGACGCTGTGGGGAGCGGAAGGCAGTGCCTTCGTGCCAAGTGGACCGCTGCCCGATTTCTCGTGGGCGGGTTACCACGCTGGCGACAGGGAGCTGCCCGGCCCACCGCCCTCGTCCAGTGTGCGCGACTTCGGCGCCCGTGGCGATGGCGTGTCGGACGATACCGCTGCCTTCCAGCGCGCGCTCGTCGAGGCGCCAACCGGGGTTCTTTGGGTGCCGCGTGGGCGCTACCGGATTGCAGGTTCGCTGGCGCTCACACGCAGCGGGCAAGTCTTGCGAGGCGAAGGGTCGGGCGCGGACGGCACGACGCTGCTGTTCACATCCAGCCTGGCCGATCTCAGGGGACTCGCCGAGCTTCCGGCCTCGAATGAGCTTTCCTGGAGTGGCGGCCTTATCCAGATCCAACCCCAGGGAAGGGAGGCGAACGGCGAACAGCGATTGGGGGCCATCACCATGACCGCGCACCGGGGTGACCGCCGTCTGCAGGTGGCGAATGCAGGCGCCATGCATGCCGGAGACATTCTCTTCCTTCGCCTGAACGAGGATCCGAGTCGTTCGCTTGAACAGCACCTCCTGGGCGATCCGGGGCGCCAGGAAGCGGCCCAATCGAGTTGCGTATCGCACGTTTTCGACTGGACCTTCGAGGTGGCTGCGGTCGATGGTGATGCCCTGACCTTGACCCAACCCTTGCGCACGGACGTCCGGTTGGAATGGGCCCCGTCGGTGTGGCGGATGTCGGTGATTCGCGAGGTAGGCATCGAACACTTGGGCATCGAATTCCCGGTAACCGCGTACCCCGGCCATCACCGCGAGCGCGGCTTCAATGGCGTGGACTTCAGCCACAATGTGGTGAACGCATGGATTCGCGACGTGACCATGACCAACTGCGACTCTGGCGTGTTCGTCGGACGACGATCGAAGTGGCTGACCATCACCGGACTTCACTTCACCTCGGCACGGAAACCGGACGGCCGTGGCGACAGAGCCCACCATGGCGTGGTGCTATCGGCCTGTTCAGATGTCCTCGTTGCCGACATGAATTTCGGGAATGACTTCATTCATGAATTCACGATCACCCACCGAGCCACGGGCAATGTCTTTTCTGGCCCCGTGCGGGCAGTGAACTTGGATCTCGACCACCATCGCGACGCCCCGTTCGAGAATCTCTTCCAAGATCTTGCAGGCGATGTTCGCTTGCAAGCCGGAGGCAGCAAGTGCTACGGGCCACCCTCTGGCGCGCGCAACACCTACTGGGCCATCGACTTGGCGTCCCCACCTCCGCCGTGGCTGGGTGCCGGTGCCGTGGTGGTCGGCGGTCTTCCGTCGAGCGTCAAGGAGCAGCGCGGGCCCGGTGCGTGGATTGAGCGTGTGCCGGCGTTGCAGCCGCGCGATCTTAGGGCCGCGCAGTGGCGCCGCCGTCAGGCAGAAGCAGGGCGTTTAGTTCTTCCAGCTGCGCGCGCAGGTACGCGTCTTCGGCCCTGAGTCGGATCAGATCGAACCACAAGTAGTCTCGGTAAGCGCGCACGGAATCGCCCGCGACCGCCTCCACTGCCTTGTAGCGGATTTCTAAATCAGCCAGCAACACCCTGGTGTCCTGGCCACGCCGGATCTGAGCCTCCAACACCGCGCGCAGACGCGCTAGCAGAACGGCCACGCGATCATGAACGCCCTCCACGCCTCGGGCGGACCAGCCAATCCGGCCGCGACGCGCCTGCTCCTCCGCCTCGGGTTGGGCGATGGCCCCGGGGCCGATGGTCAGGGTCAAGGTGGCGGACAGGGGAATACCGTCTCGCACCCCGAAGATCCGGTCGTAGCCCGCTCGAACCGCCAGATCGAAGCGCCGGCTTTGGCGCACGCGCGACTCACTCTCGGCTAGACGTTCGGTGGCCGACTGGTAGGACCACATTAGGTCGGTGACGTTCCTGGCCGACACTCGGTGCTTGCGGGAAACGGCCGCGACGTGCGCCAGGCTCGATCCCAGTTCGGCTCTCAGCGTATCTACCCGCAGGCTGGTCGCATTAAGATCTTCAACGGTTGCTTGATGGTGCAGAAGTGATTCACGCACGTCATCCAGGATGTGCTCCGCCGCAGGCAGTGCATTCTCTAGGACCCTGATCTTGGCCAGCGCGCCCGCCATCGAATCGGGTTCATCGTAGCGGGCCAGGAAGGCGAACAGTTCACTCTGCTGCAAGTACAGGGCGCACTCGGCACGCGCGCGGTCGCGCAGGGCCAGTCCTTCGTTCAGATCCGCCAAACCGTAGCTCAGTCCAGCCTGCAAGCGCCACAGCGTGCCCGAGCCGCTGCCCGCCGTGCCCGTGGCGTTCACGCTGTCGGCTCCGCTGAGTACCCCGCCCGAGAGAAACAGCCGAGGGTAGAGCTGCTGGGCAACCGATGAACTGGTCGCGCCCCAGGCGTAGTCGCAATACGCGGCGACGCCCGGTTGCGGCGAGTCGTCATCGCCGTCGTCGCCGTCGTCATGGGCCACGGCCACGGGCGCGGCCAGCGCGAAGGCGCAGAGCAAAGGGCCAACCCATCCGGTGGCTCTAGAACAACAGCGGCGCATGGTTGAGGAACAGCACCTGGTCCTGGGCGGCGTGACCACCATCCTCCAAGGCCAGTTCGAGCATCAAGCCACGCTCGTTCTTGGAATCGACGGGCGAGTGCACACTGACTTCGCCCGACAAGACTTGCTTCACCTGGCCGACTCTTCGACAGGCGAACATCCCCACCCGGCAAGCAAACACGGGGGAGCCCGTGTGGGCGTGGCTCAGATTCTCGTAGGGTACGAAGGCGACGGTGATCTTTTCGTTCACGGCCTTGAGCAACGGAGCCGCGGTCAGAACCTTGAGCAGTTCGTTGTAGCGGCCAATCGAGTGATCGAGGCTGGTCTGCGCTTCCCCGAACGCCTTCAATTCGTCATGTGCCCGTGCCACATCAAGGGCGCCGCGCATGAAGTCCTGGCGCAACCGCAACGAATCGACGTTCACGGCCGCATGGCCCGTGTCCAAACCGCGTGTTGCCGACACCAAGGCAGCGGCATCGCGTTTCATCTGCTGGCGGCGTGCACCCAGTTCAGAGTCCTTTTCCGCCAGCGCCAGGTTGGCCTGGGCCAGTTGCCCAAGCTGCAGACTACCAGCAATGTATCGGTCTCGCGTGGTCAGGCCGGCCTGGTACTGCTCCTCCAGCGATGTGCGCGACGTGCTTGCGAATTGGCGGGTGGCTTCGGCAACTTGGCCTCGGACCTCATCCAGTTCCGTGGAAAGATGTTGCAGTCGCTCTCTTTCTCCGTGGCGGGCGTGCGCTTCGCTCTGGGCCGCCCGGTTCAGCGATTCCTGCAGGGCCGTGCCCGTGGCCACCCGCCGTTCGGCATCCCTGAGATTCACGTCCAGGGCGGAGCGTTCGCCAATCAGTTTGTCGCGCAGGGCCGACTGCTGGACGATCTCGGCATTCAGGCGCACGACCCTCTCGTCGGTGGGCGAAATCAGCGTTGGTGCAATCCAGCTTCGATTGGCCAGGAAGAAGAGCTTGGTAAACAGGAACGAGACCAGACCAACGAGGATCAGCGTCAGCACGGCGAACCCAACGCTCCTGTAGAGGCTCACGATGAGCTTGTTCAATACCAAGGTCAGCGGGCGCCGCGGTGGGCTGGGTGCGCGCCCGTCCTTGTCCGGCCAGGTTGGCGCTGACCGAGGAATGTCTGGCGTCGCCGCGATGCTCACATTCCGACCTCAGCCACCGGCACAAGCTCTGCGGTGGTCTCAGGCTGCGATGTCACTGTCGCGGCCTGCACAGCACCCGTGTGCCCTCGCGTCTCCCAACTGCTGGAATCCAAGGTAAACATGGCCAAGGTGGTGCACACCACGTACGTCATGGGCATGACCACGGCCATGGAAAGAAAAGACAAGGGATGCACGCGCATGGCACGCGGCAGCCGGCGTGCATGGACAGCGTAGATAGCGCCCAGCACGGCCAGAACCAGCAGGTGGAACGCCGCCAACTCCCAAAACGTGCCGTCCATCAACTTCTGGACCACGGCGACGGGATAGGCGATGAGCACGGCGGCAGAACACATATAGTGCAGACCGACGACCGGATGCAGGCGGGCGGCATGCGTGACGCCGCCGATGATGTCCACCAGGTTCGAGCGCCGCCAGCGCAGCTGCTGCGCGAAATACTTTTTGTAGGTTGGCGGCGCCGTGGTCCAGCAGAACGCTTCCATGGTGCTGTAGGTTTCGTAGCCTGCCTTGACGATCTGCCGCGTGAGAAACCGGTCTTCGCCATACTTGATGGGTACGCCAAGCAGGTTCCGGTTCTCTAGAATGGGCTCCAGTTCCAGCAGAACCGTGCGCCGGTAGGCGGTCAAGCAGCCCGAGAGACACATCACCGAGTGGAATGCGCGTTCGAGGCTCTTGAGATACTCGTAGCCAAGGAAATATTTGATGACCTGCATCCGCGTCAGCCAGGTCTCGTTGGGATTGGACACGAAGACCCTGCCGCCCACGGCAGCGATGCGTGGATTGGTGAACTTGCGCACCAAGGCCCGGATGGCGTTGCGATCGACCACCACGTCCGAGTCGATGGACACGATGATTTCCGCATCGGTTGAGCGCACAGCGTGCGCGATGCTCTTGCGCTTGCCAATGTTCACGGCATTGCGAACCACCCGGACCCGCTGGGGATTCTGGTCGGCTGCCCTTCGGGCCCAAGCATAGCTGTCGTCCGTCGAGCAGTCATCCACGATGATGATCGACAGCTTGTGCGCGGGGTAGTCCA
>Ga0302321_100005237_pt1 | contig 11338 bp, 1 predicted proteins | sample Fen_T0_1_FD_202505 | JGI IMG/M metagenome (GOLD analysis project Ga0302321, IMG submission 202505) | Peat permafrost microbial communities from Stordalen Mire near Abisko, Sweden - Fen_T0_1 | ecosystem: Environmental > Terrestrial > Soil > Wetlands > Permafrost | place: Sweden: Abisko...
GGTTGCAACGGCGCCTGCAAAATCGAGAAAAACTGGACTTGCCCCAAGGCCGGCAAGTGCACGCGCAACATCGTCTGCGGGGATGGTCAGATCGGCCCGGGCGAGGTGTGCGACGACGGCAATACCGTGGACAACGATGGCTGCAACGCCACCTGCACGGTTCAGGATCCCGCTTACTTGTGCGTGGCTGGCCAGGCCTGTGTGAGAACCTCGATGTGCGGCAACAAGCGCATCGAAGCCGGCGAAGACTGCGAGGACGGAAACACCAAGGACGGCGACGGCTGCAGCAGCACCTGCAAGCTGGAAGGCGGCTGGGTTTGTCCCAATCCGGGACAGCCCTGCAAGGCGGCTCCGCGTTGTGGAGATGGGGTTGTTCAACCCACCGTCGGCGAGGTGTGCGACGACGGCAACAAGCAAGATGGCGACGGTTGTTCGGCCGACTGCAAGACCAAAGGCGCGGGCTGCGTGTGCACGCCGGGAAAGCTGTGTACCTGCCCGGTCACGAAGTGCGGTAACGGCGTCCTCGAAGGCAGCGAGAAGTGCGACGACGGCAACACCGCCAGCGGCGACGGTTGTTCGAGCGACTGCAAGACCGTCGAGAAGGGCTTCCAGTGCCGGGTGGTGGGCAAGGCCTGCACGCCCAAGTGTGGCGACGGCGTCAAGTCCGGCGTGGAGGGTTGCGACGACGGCAACACCGTCAGCGGCGACGGCTGCTCGGCCACCTGCCACCTCGAGCTTGGCTACAAGTGCGACGACAGTGGCAAGTGTACCTCCACCGTCTGCGGCGACGGGCAAGTCGAGGGCGCGGAAGGCTGCGATGATAAGAACAACCTGTCCTTCGACGGCTGCTCGATGGATTGTCAGAAGGAGCCGGATTGCACGGGCAGTTCGTGTAAATCGGAGTGCGGCGACGGCATAGTTCTGAATGAAGATTGCGACGACGGAAATGCTGGCAGTGGAGACGGCTGTTCGAAGGATTGCAAGATTGAGCCTGGGTGGACCTGCACACAGCCCACGCTCGGCGACAAGATGTTGGTGCCAGCGGTCTACCGCGACTTCCGCTACCGCAATCCCAGCGACTTCGAGGCCGGCGTGAGTGGCTCGACTACCGCATCCGTAGGCATGGTTAAACCAGATCTGGACAGCGACGGTACGCCAGTCTACACGGGCATCACGGGCAGCGCTATCCACGTCGAGAGCGCGGACACCTTCAAGAAGTGGTACCACAACGATACCTCCAACCACGCGACCTCGGGCAAGTTGACCCTCTGGAACAACGGTAGCGGTGCCTACGTCAACCGCTACGGTGCCAACGGAGAGCAGTGGTACAACACGGAGCCGGCCTACTATTGTGGCAACGTTGGGGCAGAGCTGACGGATGCAACGACCGGCGACATCATTCCGTGCACCTCCCAGTACGGCTCAACCGATTGCGACAAGGAGGTGGCCAAGGGCCTGAAGATGCTCAAGTGCATCGTGGACGGGACCTCCTACAAGGCCACCTTCATCGTCTCTGTGCAGGACGGCACTCCGGTCTTCTTCCCAGTCGACGGCGACAACTTCACTCCGGCCTCCGAACGCGTGGGGGCCAAGATACCGCCCTACTACGACCCCGCAGCCACTTGGCCCTGGGATGTCGACGCCAGCGGCACCAAGATCCTGCACAACTTCAGCTTCACCAGCGTGGTGAAGTACTGGTTTAAGTACGAATCGGGCAAAACCTACAAACTCGATTTCGTGGGCGACGATGACGTCTGGGTCTTCGTCAACAAGAAGCTGGCGGCGGACCTTGGCGGTATTCATACGCCGGTCCAAGGCACGGTCACCATCGACGGCACCACCGCTACGAAGTACGGTATCAGCGCGGGCAATGTCTACCAGATCGCAGTCTTCCAGGCCGAGCGCCAGACCGAGGGGTCATCCTATAAGTTAACCCTGAGCGGATTCAACGCGGCGCCGACCGAGTGCGAGCCCACCTGCGGTGACGGCGTGACCGTCGGTGACGAGGAATGCGACTGCGGCAACGGCAAGGTGCCCGTGCCGGCCAGCTGCTCGGGGCCCAACGACAACCCCGCGCACAACGGGTGTACCTCGGCGTGCAAGTGGGGGCCGTTCTGCGGCGATGGCGTAACCGACGACGGTGAGCAATGCGACAACGGGACCAACAACGACGACTACGGTGCGGCTAACGGCTGCGCCGCCGGCTGCAAGTTGCCCCCCCGCTGTGGCGATGGCGTCTTGCAAACCGACTTCGACGAAGAATGCGATGACGGCCCCAAGAACGCGACCACCAGCGATCCCAAGGTCGCCTACGGCGGCTGCATGTCGAACTGCAAGCGCGGCGGGCGCTGCGGGGATGGGATCGTGAACGGTTCGGAAAAGTGCGACGACGGCGTCAACGATGGCACCTATGGCACGTGCAATCTCGATTGCACGCCCGCACCCAGGTGCGGGGATGGGGTTGTCCAGCCCGACTACAACGAAGAGTGCGAGCCACAGATGTCGAACGACCCCAATTGCACCCCTGCCTGCAAGCTGCCCGGTGGCTGTGGCGACGGCTTGGTCGAAGCGCCCGAGGAATGCGATGACGGAGCGGCCTTGAACCTTGGAAACTACGGCGAATGCGCGCCAGGTTGCATCTACGCGCCCCACTGCGGGGACGGGATCATGAACGGACCCGAAACCTGCGACGACGGCATTCTCGACGGCTCGTACGGCGGCTGTACACCGCAGTGCAAGCAGGCACCTCACTGCGGCGACGGCATCGTCAACGGTACCGAGGAATGCGATCACGGGGCCGACAATGGTCAGGACGCCTTGTGCACGTCGGCGTGCAAGCTGATCTTCTGGCTGCCGCAGTAGCCAAAGGTGTTTCTTTGAACGATGCAGGACAGTTCCGCATTCGCTTTTCGGACGCGAGGTATTCTCAGATGACAATGCAGCACAACAGAAACTCGGTGGCCCAGGGTCCATTCTCAAGCCAGCTGGCAGCAGTTGGCTTTGCGGCGATTTTCGCCTTTGCGGGGATCTCCTGCACCAACGCTTCGATTCAAGGCAGCGGGGGCACCAGTGGAACTGAAAAAGGCGGCGTGGGGGGCGGAAAGTCCACGGGTGGTGGCGGCGTGGTCATCAACACGAGTCAGGTCACTCCCACAGGCGGCACAGCCGGCACCTCGGGGCAGTGCAAAGGCACCAGCACGGCGGGCTGTGTGATCAAGGTGGCCGAAGGGTGCGGGGACGGCATCAACAACCAGAACGGCATCGAGGAATGTGACGATGGCAACGTGCTACCCGGCGATGGCTGCAACGGCGCGTGCAAGGTCGAGCGCAACTGGACGTGTCCGTCTGCCGGCAAGTGCACGAGAAGCGTGATCTGCGGAGACGGCGTCATCGGCCCAGGCGAGGTGTGCGACGACGGCAACACCATCAACAGCGACGGCTGCGACTCCACGTGTACGGTGCAAGATCCCGCGTTTCTCTGCGTCGCCGGTCAGGCCTGCGTACGGACTTCGGTGTGTGGCAACAAGCGCATCGAAGCCGGCGAGGAGTGCGACGACGGCAATGCCAAGGCGGGCGACGGTTGTGGCGCCAGCTGCAGGCTGGAAGGTGGATGGGTCTGCCCGACGCCGGGCAATCCGTGCAAGGCGGCCCCGCGCTGTGGCGATAGCGTGGTGCAAACCTCCATCGGCGAGGTGTGCGACGACGGCAACCAGGCGGACGGCGACGGTTGCTCGGCGGACTGCAAGACCAAGGGCTCGGGCTGCGTCTGCACGCCAGGAAAGTTGTGCGCGTGCCCCACCATGAGGTGCGGCAACGGAACGCTCGAAGGCAGCGAGCAATGCGACGACGGCAACACGGCCGGCGGCGATGGCTGCTCCAGCGACTGCAAGACTGTCGAAAAGGGATTTCAATGCCGCGTGGTCGGCAAGGCCTGCACGCCCAAGTGTGGCGATGGCGTCACCTCGGGTGCTGAAGCTTGCGATGACGGCAACACCGCCAGCGGCGACGGTTGCTCCGCCACCTGCCACCTGGAACTTGGCTACAAGTGCAGCGGTAGCCCCAGCAAGTGCACGTCTACTACCTGTGGCGATAAGAAGATCGAGGGCGCCGAGGGCTGCGACGATGGCAATACCGTGCCCTTCGACGGTTGCTCCGAGGACTGCCAGATCGAACCGGATTGTTCGGGCAGCTCGTGCACCTCGAAGTGCGGTGACGGCATCGTGCTCAACGAAGATTGCGACGACGGCAATGCCGGCAGCGGCGATGGCTGCTCGAAGGACTGCAAGGTCGAGCCCGGCTGGACCTGCACGCAACCGGCCCTCGGCGACAAGATGGCAGTTCCGGTGATCTACCGAGACTTCAGGTTCCAACATCCCACGGATTTCGAGGCCGGGGTCCCTGGCTCCTACGCCCCGCTCCCGGGCATTGTCAACGCAGCGCTTGATGCCAAAGGCAAGCCCGTGTACACGGGCATCGCCAGCGCGCACATCGCAAGTACCGATTCCTTCAGCCAGTGGTACACGGATGTCTCTGGGGTCAATCACGCGACCCCAACCAAGATGACCCTTTGGAACGACGGTAAGGGCAACTACGTCAACCGCTACGGCGCCAATGGCGAACAGTGGAACATCACCAAGAAGGCCTACTACTGCGGGACGGTTGGATCGGAGAAGAAGGATGCGGACGGCAAGGCCATCGAGTGCACGTCCTCAGACCCCAACCCGACCGAATGCGATACCATGATCGCTGCCGGCGGAACCTTGCTCAGCTGCTCCACGAGCAACGGTTCCTACTCGGCCATCATCGCCATTTCCAAGGTCGACGGCAATCCGCTCTTCTTTCCAGTCGACGGCGATCCCTTCACGCCTACCTCCGAGCTGACGGCCGCAACGATTCCACCCTACTACGATGGAACGAACTCTTGGCCCTTCGATCTAGATGCAGCCGGCAACAAGCGCCTGCACAACTTCAGCTTCACCAGCGAAGTCCGCTATTGGTTCCTCTACGACAAGAGCAAGAGCTATACCCTCGACTTCGTTGGCGACGACGATGTGTGGGTATTCATCAACCGAAAACTCGCCGTGGATCTCGGCGGTGTGCATACGCCCATCGATGGCAATATCCTCATTGGCGCTGACGGGAATGGCAAGACGACGATCACCCAGACCTATCCCAATCCCCCACCCGCCGCGATTCAACAATCCGCGAACCTCGGGTTGGAAAACGGCAAGGTCTACGAGATCGCGGTGTTTCAAGCGGAACGTCAGACCAATGGATCGTCGTACAAGCTGACCCTGAGCGGATTCAACGCCGCGCCGACAGAATGTCTTCCCACCTGCGGCGACGGCGTCACGGTCGGCGACGAGGAATGTGACTGCGGCAACGGCAAGGTGCCCGTGCCCTCGACCTGCTCGGGCCCCAACGACAACCCCGCCCACAACGGCTGCACCTCGGAGTGCAAGTGGGGACCGTATTGCGGTGACGGCAAGGTCAGCGATGGCGAGGACTGCGACAATGGCGTCAACAATGACGACTATGGCGTGAAGTCGGGGTGCGCTGCCGGCTGCAAGCTGCCAGCGCGCTGTGGTGACGGCATACTTCAGACCGACTTCGACGAAGAGTGCGATGACGGTTCCAAGAACTCGACCAGCAGCGATCCCAAGGTCGCCTACGGCGGTTGCATGGCGAATTGCAAGCGCGGTGGACGCTGCGGCGACGGGTTGCTCAACGGCAGCGAGACCTGTGACGACGGGGTCAACGATGGCACCTACGGAACCTGCAACCCCGACTGCACGAAGGCGGCCCGCTGTGGTGATGGCGTGGTTCAGTCCGACTACGGCGAGGAATGCGAGCCCAGCATGTCGAATGATCCCAAGTGCACCCCGGCTTGCCGGCTGCCCGGTGGGTGCGGCGACGGCCTGATTGAGTCCCCCGAGCAGTGCGACGATGGTGCGCTCTTCAACAACGGTGACTACGGCGCCTGCGCGCCCGGCTGCATCTACGCGCCCCACTGTGGCGACGGGATCAAGAACGGGCCCGAAGAGTGCGACGACGGAATCCTGGACGGCTCGTACGGAGGTTGCACCAGGCAATGCAAGCTGGGCCCCCACTGCGGCGATAGCATTCTCAATGGCCCCGAAGAATGTGACCACGGAGGCGACAACGGTCAGGACGGCTTGTGCTCGCCAGCGTGCAAGGACATTTCCTACCAGCCAGGCTAGCCGGGCCGCGGGCAAAGACTCGGACGAGAGCTCCGCAGGCACGATCGGCCAAGCAAACTTCCTAGGAAAATCCCCGCCCCGTGATGGGCGATCTGCACCAATGCGGAGGTCGCGGAACATCGCGCGATTCGAGTCGACGCGCGCCGGTGTGCTTTGGTACATCCATGCCAATTGGGTGCTTTTATCGACGGTGAGGGGCACCGGACGGCACCGCCCTCGATGCTTTTTGTGCTCTCATAATTGAGTTCCACATTACCTAAATATTGGTTGACGCGTTTGTTCGGTGAGGATTACGCTGAAGCCGATGCCAATGTGGAAAACTAATAACAAGAACCTAACAAGAACAATATCAACAGCAGAGAGCCTCCGGCAGCGCCGATGGGCTTGGTTCCGCGGCGTCGGACGGATGGCTCGGGCAACGCTTTTGCTGCCGCTGGTGGGCATGCTCGCCATCGGTTGCCCACGCAAACAAGAGGCGCAAGACTCGGTGACTGCGCAAGCGCCGCAGGCGATCAAGCCGCGCCTCAAGGCCGGAGGCGGCCAGTCGATCAGTGTTCCCAACCGTCCGCCGCAGCCACCGGCCACGGTTGCCATCATCCAGGACAGCAGCCTCAATTACAGCACGATGATGTCGCAAGCTCTTGAGGCCGCGCTCGGCCCGGGAGGCATCGCGAACCTCGTCCACAGCGGCGATACCGTCCTCATCAAGCCCAACTTGGTATACAGCACTGCCGCCGCCGTTACCGACTGGCACGTTATCAAGGCCCTGGTCGACCAGATCAAGCAGGTCAATGGCGGGGCCCAGATCATCATTGCCGACGGCAGCGCCTCAACGGATTTCGCGACGGTCTTGACCGTTGCCGGCCTCACCACCGCGAACTTCCCTGGCGTCACGTTCGCGAATTTCAACGACACCACAACGAACCCGACGAACACCTACGTTCTCGCAGACAGCCGAACCGGCGCCAGTGAGCAGATCTCGGCGCTCATCACCGACGCCACGGTCTACATCGACATGCCCAAGATGAAGACGCACTACCATGCCGGCATGACCGGTGCGCTCAAGAACTTGGGCATCGGGACCGGGCCGCTGCCGCTATGGAATGCGGGCACAGGCGGAAGTGCCAAATGGGGTCTGCACCATGACATCCGAAGCGAAATCGTCGACCACGTCGCGTGCCGGGTGCCGGACTTGACCGTCATGGATGCCATCCAAGCGATGGAGGGCCAGGGACCGATCAGCGGCAGCGCAGTCGCCTTGAACATGGTGCTGGCCGGCAAGGATCCCGTCGCAGTCGATGCCGTGGCGAGCACGATCATGGGAATTCCTCCGGTTCAGATCACGCACATGGTGCTCGCCGCCAATGAAAACATCGGCGTCATGGATCTCAGCAACATTGCCACCACCGGCAACATCACGTTGGCGGCGGCTTCCGCGATCCACACCTTCGTTAAGGCGACCCCTGGCGCCATTCAGGGGCCGACCGAGCCGGGGGTTATCCCCTACCGCGCCACGACCGTCATCCGAACAGCGCCGTCAGCCATGACCATCGACGGCGATCTGAGCGAATGGGGCTACGCCAATACGATGACCGTCAACACCAGCTCTCAGGTGAAATCCGCCTCGGGCTGGGGTGGGGCCGCTGACAGCAGCGTCACCGCCCAGACCCTGTATGATAGCCAAAACCTGTACCTCGCGTTTGCGGTCAAGGACAATACCAAGCTGGCGAACAGCAACACTGGCTCGGCAATCGTCAACGGCGACGGGGTCGAGCTCTATCTGAGCACCTGGGCCGAGCAGTACAACACCACGCGTACCCCCGCCGCTTCCTATGGCTCAGTCTACGACTATCACCTGGCCATCAGCTATGCCGATGTCCCACAGGCGTACATGCTCTCGCACAACAAGGCACTCACCGGCGCTGTCATCACGAAGGTCGATACGGCCGACGGCTACGTCATCGAGGCGCTGATCCCCTGGAGTAACTTCGGCGGCCCGTCTGTGGCACCGACTGCGATCGCCGGTGGCTACACCGAATATCGGCAGATGGGCCTGAACATCGCCTTGAACGATGCCGACACCAGTCCCTCCACGGTCGACCACAAGCTCATTTGGAACAACGCTACCGATAGCGACATCGAGACCAACCCAGTCAAGACCGGTATGTCCTATGTCGATCCGCCGGGCGGCCTCTACCCGACGCTGTACTTCACGTTGACCACTTCCGCGACCAACGGCGCGGTAACCAAGAGCCCTGACCAAGCGACGTATGCCGCGGGCACAGTCGTGGCGCTCACCGCGACGCCTGAAGCTGGCTATCTCTTCGCGGGCTGGAGCGGCAGCGCCTCGGGAAACACGAACCCGCTCAGCGTCACCGTGGATGGCAAGAAGACCATCACGGCGAACTTCCAGGCCATTCCGGTTCTGACCGCCATCGCCGTCTCCCCGGCAAACATTTCGGTGAACAGCGCTGGAACCCAGCAGTTCACCGCCATTGCCTACGACCAAAACAACAATCAACTCTCGCCCCAACCAACCTTCACCTGGAGCGTCGCTGGCGGCGGGGCAATTGATGGCAATGGCTTCTTCACCGCCGGCGCATCCGCGGGAGGTCCCTACACGGTGACCGCCCAGAGCGGGAGCGTCAGCGGCACAGCGACGGTCTCGGTGACGGTGTCGAACACCGCCCCGACGGTTGTCACTGCGGCGGCAGCCACCCCCAGCCCGGTCACCGGCACCACGGCCTCCCTGTCGGTGCTCGGCGACGACGACGGTGGTGAGTCGAACCTGACCTACACCTGGTCCACGACCGGCACACTGCCCGCGGCGGTCACCTTCAGCGCCAACGGCACCAATGTGGCCAAGGCTACGACGGCGACGTTCACCAAAGCGGGCAGCTACACCTTCCAGGTCGTCATCGCGGATCTCGGCAACATGACAGCCACGAGCTCCGTGGCAGTGACCGTTGGGCAGACCCTGACCACCATCGTGGTGGCTCCGACCGCCGCCACCGTGAACGTCTCGGGCACCCAGCAGTATACCGCCACCGCGCGCGACCAGTTCGCGACGAACCTGGCCACCCAGCCGACCTTTACGTGGACGGTGAGTGGCGGTGGAACGATCAGCGCGAGCGGCCTCTTTACCGCGGGCACCGCAGGCGGCGGACCTTACACGGTGACCGCCAAGAGCGGCAGCGTCAGTGGCACTGCCAGCGTCACGGTGAACGCCACACCGACGGCTGTCTATCGCATCAACTGCGGCAGCACCAGCGCGGTTTCGCCCTTCACCGCCGACCAGTACAGCAGCGGCGGCACCCAGCGCACGGTCACCAACACCATCACCGTCAGCGGCGTGACCAATGCGGCGCCCGCGGCCGTGTACCAGTCAGAACGCTACGGTGCCAGCACCTACACCCTGCCCAACCTCACCGCAGGTGGCCAGTACACCGTACGCCTGCACTTCGCGGAGCTGTACCAGACGGCCACCGGCAAGCGCGTCTTCAATGTGGCTATCAACGGCACGACCGTGCTGTCGAAATTCGATATCTATGCGACGGCAGGCACCAACTACAAGGCTGTCGTGCGTGACTTCACTGCCACGGCCAACGCCTCGGGCCAGATCGTGATCGCTCTGACCACCGTCACCGACAATGCCACCATTGGCGGCATCGAGATCCTGACCAGCACCCCCAACAGCGCGCCGTCGATCGTGACGGCGGCTGCGGCCTCTCCCAACCCAGTGACGGGCTCGACGACGGCACTGTCGGTGCTTGCCGCCGATGACGGTGGCGAATCGAACCTGACCTACACTTGGGCCACCACCGGCACGCCACCGGCAGCCGTCACCTTCAGCGCCAACGGCACCAACGCGGCCAAGGCCACCACGGCGACCTTCACCAAGGCTGGCTCGTATGCCTTCCAAGTCACCGTGAAAGATACTGCCGGGCTGACCACCACCAGCGCGGTGACTGTGGTTGTCAACGCGACCCTGACCAGCATCGTGGTCTCTCCGTCGAGTGCTAGCATCAACACCTCGGCCACTCAGCAGTTCACCGCTACCGCGCGCGACCAGTTCGCAACCAACCTGGTCACCCAGCCGACCTTCACGTGGACGGTTAGCGGTGGAGGCACGGTCAGCACGAGCGGCCTCTACACCGCGGGCACCACTGCGGGTGGTCCCTACACGGTCACCGCCGCGAGCGGCAGCGTAGGCGGCACTGCCACTGTCACTGTGATCCAACCCAACGCCGCCCCGACCATCGCCACCGCGGCTGCGGCGAGCCCCAATCCTGCCACGGGCACCACCGCAGCGCTCTCCGTGCTCGGCGCCGATGACGGTGGCGAGGCGAACCTGGTCTACACCTGGGCCACCACCGGCACGCCACCGGCCGCAGTGACTTTCAGCGCCAACGGCACCAACGCGGCCAAGGCCACCACGGCTACCTTCACCAAGGCCGGAAGCTATACCTTCCAGGTCACGGCGAAGGACGTGCCCGGTCTGACCGTCATCAGCTCGGTCGTGGTGACTGTCAACGCCACGCTGACCAGCATCGTGCTCTCTCCGGCCAGCGCCACCGTGGCGCCCTCCGCGACCCAGCAGTACACCGCCACCGCGCGGGACCAATTCACCACGAACCTGGCCACCCAGCCAACCTTCACGTGGACCGTGAGCGGGGGCGGGACGATCAGCACGGGTGGCTTGTTCACCGCGGGCAGCACCGCGGGCGGCCCCTACACGGTGACCGCCAAGAGCGGCACCGTCAGCGGCACAGCCAGCGTTACGGTCTCCGCGGGTTCGAGCACGGTCTATCAGATCAACTGCGGTAGTAGCAGCGCGGTCTCGCCGTTCAAGGCCGACCAGTACGCCAGCGGCGGCACCCAGCGCACGGTGACCAACACCATCACCATCAGTGGTATCACCAATCCGGCGCCCGCAGCGGTCTACCAGAGCGAGCGCTATGGCAACAGCACCTATACCTTCCCAAGCCTCACTGCGGGCGCGCAGTACACCGTTCGCCTGCACTTTGCCGAGCTGTACCAGACCGCAACTGGCAAGCGCGTGTTCAACGTGGCGATCAACAGCACGACGGTGCTTTCGAACTTCGATATCTATGCGA